>JGI25913J50563_1000001_pt1 | contig 103613 bp, 81 predicted proteins | sample LauGreSp1BDMLBSN_2_FD_50563 | JGI IMG/M metagenome (IMG submission 50563)
AGTAGTTATATATTTAGTCCTCAAGGAGTAGCTGTAGGAACAGCTGCTGTTATGGGAGATATGATTATACAAGCTGCTTTAACTAGAGGCGTTGGTGCTTTTGCAGGTATCGCAACTGAAAGTAGAATAGCTTTGAGTGTTGCTGGTAAACAAACACAAGCAAGTCAATTACTTAATAGCGCTTCTTCTGCTTTAAAGATGATACCAATTAAAAGATCTACTGGATATGCAATGGTATCTCAAGGAGCATTAGGATATTCACAAGGTTTTGAAGAAACATTAAAAGCAGCTAGAGAAAATGGTATAAATGACGAAGAAGCTTTTGCTTTAGCGTCTAATGCAGCTCAAAGAATGGGTGTCTTGTATGCCACCACTGGTGTTATAAACCCACAAACAAATCTTGTTGATAATTTATTTACCGCTAAAAACGTAGTTAAAAAAGCAATAGAACAATATACTAAAACTGGTAAAAAAGGTTTTATTCAATCAATAGATGATGTTGTAAGAAACACGCCTAGAAATTTTGTTGAATTTGTTGAAGAAGGTGGAAAAGAAGTTGTGCAAGAAAACGTACAACAAGTTGGTGAAATTGCATTAAATAAAATAACAAACCTGGAAGCAGGTAAAAAAATACTTAATGAAGAATATACTGCTAGTGATTTTATAAACACTTCTATACTTTCATTTATATCTTCTGGTTTAATATCTAAAGCAAAGTTACCTAACTTTCAACAACAAGATAGTGATATAGATGATTTAACTTCATTAAGTAAATTAGCTCAAAATAAAGTTCAGTTCACAAAAACATTAGATGGTTTAGTTGATACTAAAGTATTTACTATAGATGAAGCTAACAATTTAAAAGCAGATGTAGATACTTATTCTAATAATATAAACAAATTACGTAGAGACATATCTCCTTCAGCTGCTATGCCAGTAATGAGAGAGTTAGACAAAGTAACTAAATTAGAAAATCAAAAGAAATCTGTAGACAAAGCATTTCATGAAGAAATAGATTTAGAAATAGAAGGAGTAAGAAATAATATAAGAGATATAGTTTACAACGATCAAGTTAAATCAAAGAATCAAACTATATTTACCGCAATAAAAAAAGGAATTGTAAAAGACTTAGATCTTAAGACTTTTAGCACGACTGCAGAAGTAAAAGCATACTTAATGGAAGAACTTGGTTTTGATGAAAAATCAGCTGAGTTTCAGTCCAATCAAGGTGGTGCTATCATACCTTATGAGGTATTAGCGGGCTTTTCAAATAATCCAGAATCAATAAAACCAGGTCAAAAAATAATAGTAGTAAACGAACAAAAAGGTAGAGAATCAGGTGCTAGTGAAATAGTACAACATGAATTTCTACATGGTTTAATACACGAAACAGTTAAAGATGATCCTGAAATACAAAAACTTTTAGGAGTAGCTTTATCTAAAGAATTGTTTAAACTAAAGGATATTGTTGAAGCAAAAGGAACTAAAGATAATCCAGTGCCTGATGAGTTTGTAAGAAGATTTGGTAAGTATGTTGAATTTTATGATAAATTACAATTAAAAGAAAGAGTACGTTATCAAACTTTTGAAATAAGCAAGCAAGAGTATGAAGATAAAGTGAATCAACTTCTAGGTAATCAATGGGAAGAGGTTTTGACTTTATACTCAGATGCTATAAGTAATGGTACTGTTAAGTACGATGAAGGGACTTTTACTAGATTAAAAGATGTGCTTAGACAAGTTTTACAAAGACTTGGTATTAAAGATATTAAATTTGAATCTGGTAAAGATGTTTATAATTTTATAAAAGATTATAACAAAAGTGTTGAAACAGGAAACTTTGGATTAGCAATGAAAAAAATTGGAAACTCAGGTGCCGAAGTTAACAAAGAAAAACTAAGACAAGAAACAGGTATAAAACCTTTTGAGTCAAAATTAATAAGAAGACAAGACGACGTGTCTACTGATGGTATTAAATTCTCTTTATCAGAAAGAAAATCATCTGAAGACATAAAGAAAGACGTTAATAAAAATTATGATAAAGATAAATGGGGAGCAGGTAGTGCTTTAAGCAGAGATGAAAACCCAGCTATTGAAAGAGTTCTTTATGACGTACTTAGTGAATACGATTATATAATAAAAGGTAAAGCAAAAGTATTAAACTTTGCTAACACTCCAGGTTATAACGACCTAGATATGATTAGTGAAACATATATACAATTAATGCCTCATATTAGAAACTTTAACAAAGAGTTTCTACAAAAAAGAGAAGAGTTCAAGAAAGAACTTATAAGTAAAGGTTTAGAACCTAATAGCGCGGAACTTAAGCAAAAACTAGAAGAACAAGACAAGAAAGGTTATGAAGGTAAAAAAGGCATTGTAAAAGAAAATGATGACTTAAATGCTTGGATAAACTCTCAACTTGTGAACAAAATGAATGCCGCTATGAAGTCAGGTAATGTTTCTGAAGAAGCGTTTACAGACGATATTGAAGGAGAAATGTTTAAAGAGTCTAGAATAGTAGATGGTTTTACAGGCGATCAAAGTTATTTAGAAGACGAAGGGGATAGTGTTTTTGACTCAGAAGAAGATTTTGCTCAAGAACAAAACCAACTAGCTGTATTACTTAGTGATCCAGTATATAGATTCGTAGATGAAAAAGGAAAACCAATAGATATTGAAACAGTACCATTTGGTGGTTTCTTTGTTACTGATATTTCAGACCCTAGTATTGCTGCTAATATAAAACTAAGAACAGAAACTGATCCTACTAAAACAGCAGAACTTAAAAGAGAACTAAACGATTTAAAAAGAGGTTTAGAATTACAAAACAAACAAGACATTACATTTGAAGAAAAAGAAGAATTAAAACAATTAAAATCTTTTAAATCTTACGATCTTTCTACTGGATTAATGGTAAACACATTTAAAGCTCTTTCTATTCAAGATACACCTGCTAAAATCATTACTGATGAGGTTGGTAGAGAAATATTAAGATCTCCAAATATTCAAACATTAGAATATAGAAATTTTAAAGAGAAACTATCTACAACGTCTAAAACAATGGCGAGAAGAATGACTTTTAAAAACGGCCCAGAGATTGAGTCTTTAATGTATAATGAATGGAAATTACTTTACGATGTTATAAATCATCCTGTAGATCCAGTTACTGGGCAATCTAGTTATGCTTCTAAGAAGTTACCACCTAGATTAAAAGAAACAGATGATAAGGGAAATTTTACAAAAATAAAAAATATAACTAGAGTTAGATTTCTACAGTCTTATTATGGAATAGATGAAGCTACTCGTATAATAAAAATATACGGAGGTGCTAATGTAGATAAAGAACTAAATGAGTTTGAGGATCCAGAATTAAGTGAAAAAGATGGTAACTCACTAAGACCTACAACTTACTTTGATAGAAGAACAGCTTTAATGGAATTATTCGGAGATGTTTTAGTTTTACAAGAAGCTAGAAGACTTATACGTAATCCTGAATTTTTAGATAGAGTAGCTGGAAGAAATGTAAACCTATATAACGAATTAAAAGATGATGTAATTAGAGCTAGCGTTTTAAATGACATGTCTAAAGGCAAAAGTGATTTAGTTAAATTTAGTTTAGCAGATAAAAAAACCGTTAAAAGAAAACCAGACTATACTACTGCTAGTCCAATTAATACTCTTGGTAATGATCCTTTTTACTCTTTAAAGTATGTTGAATTGTTTAGTAGTCCTTCTGAACTTGTTAAATTTAGTCTTACTGATATCGAAGAAGAAGCAGAAGAACCTGCATCTAAATTTAAAGATTTTTTATCTAGAATAGACTTTAGAGAACTTAATGATGATGATGGTTGGATATTAAAAACACTTCAACAATCAGACTTACAAGACGATAATATAAATACAAAAAAACTTCATACATTAAGATCTACAAGTGAATTGTACGATGAAATTTCTGATAGATTTGACAATTTATTTGGTTCTTTGTCTGTTACAAATTCTGAAAATCAGTGGATAATTAAAGAATATAAAGATGGTTATATAGATGCCATGCTTGATAGATCTTTAACAATTCCAGAAGAAGCTTTCAACGAACCGTATTGGAGTAAGATGAAAATTGATGAATCTTTTAGAAAAGAAGAATTACTAAAAGTGCAAAATCAACAAAGAATAGCTTTAATATTATTATCAGAAACTGTTAATGAGATTGATTCTTTTGAATACAGTATGTTCTTTAAGTACTTGTTAATGAAGGATGCGTTAAGTAATAGATATTATCCTGATGGAGAAAAAGGTATAATAAAAAAATCTATTAAAAAATCTGAATATAGAACAACAATACAACCTATACAAGACTATAGCAATCTTGATTTTGTAAAAGAAATTCAAAAAGACTATAAGTACAAAAAAAATGTTGGTATTGGCGCTATATATTTAGCTAAAAAAATGACCGAAGTGCCTCTTGATTTTTCTAAAAACTTTATTCAAGAAGTTGACTATAGAGATAATCTATATAAGTTTAATAGAGGAGAAGAACAATCAGAAATAAATGCCTTAAATAAATTAGCATCGTATAGTGTTAAGTCTGGTTATCCAGGTTCTTCTTGGTGTACAGGATCTTCTAAATTTATGGCTGCTAATCAGTTAAAAGACGGAGACTTCTATATATTTGCTAACAAGCAAACTAAAATACCTACATTAGCCGTAAGATATGTTGGTGACAATATAGCTGAAATGGCTGGTACTAGAGATAACCAAGATTTATGGAAACAAGACTTTGACCAAGTTGAGTTTGCTATAAACAATTTGCCTGCTAGTAATAAAGAAATAGCATTAAACCAAGTTGAAATAGCAAAAAGATTATCAAAAGTTACAGGTAAAGAAATAAAAGAAATAGAAGAAGAAAAAGTTTTAAACAAACTAATATTTTCAAAAGAAATAAATATACATTTTGAAAAAGATCTTTATCAAAAATCAAGATCTGCTTTTTTGAAGTTAAAAGAATTAGCTTTACAGAAAGTTATGAAAGCAGGGGGTTCACTTTTAGAACTATATAAAACAGGTTTTAATATTGATGAAAACGGAACTAGTTTTGTTACTAACGAACTTGACTTAGGAACGATAAATAAAATAGATGAATTTACTGAAAATGTAAGCATTAAATTACAATACGCCGTAGATGAAGCAAACGATATAGAATTTTCAGAAAATGTAATATTCCCTTATGAGTATTTAGAATTAAATGAATTAAAGAAAGCGAAAATATTAAGTATAAATGGAGTAACAAGTCTAACAATTCCAAAATTAACTGAAGCTGAATTACTTTCCGTTGATTTTGATAAATTAGTAGAAGAACAATCTGCAATTAGTTTGCCTTCAAAAACTAACTATAATATAGATTTTCAATTTAGCGATAACGATCAAGATGAAATAAGCGAATTTTTAGTTTTTGATAAAGACATTGACATGTCTGATTTTGACTTAGGACTATATTTTAATGAGTTAGAAATGGAAGGTATTAATTTGTCTAATGTACAAAATGCTAAAGAAATAAGTATAAGTGCTGCTTTCGTAGATTACATTTATTTATCTAAAAAAATAAAAACATTATCAACAGAAAATTTGTATGGTAAATCAACTAGTAGCATTGAAGTACAAGGAGTAGAAGAAATAGATACTTTAAAAATGGAATGGGCTAATTTTGATGGAATTCTTTTTGAAGATTTAAAAAAAATAGGTACTGTAGAAATAACTTTAAGAGATGAATATGATGATGACCTTGAAGATATAATAAGAGGCAGCGAGGTATTTAGATTAGCAGATAATGTTTTCTTTACTTTTGAAGATTACGAAAGTAGTAATTTTAAAACAAAAACTTTAAAATCTAAATCTTTACCATCTGTTAAATTTAGTTTAGCAGAAGAAAATAATGGTAAATTAAATCCTTTATTAAAAGGTCTTCCTTTTTCTAAACAATGGATTGTTGCTAGAGATATAGATAATGCTATCAACAAAGGTAGAGCTGCTGAAGGAATAAGAATACCATTTAGTGTGCCAAGTAGATCTAAATTCTCTGACGAAGAAACTGCTTATTTTATAATACAAAAAGTAGCAGAAGGTTTTAATGATTTTGAATTTAGAGTTAAGAAAAATGCTAAAGGACCTTTAACTAAACAAGTACTAGATGCGTTAGATGTTAAATCTAAAGAGTATCAAAACAGAGCGGAAAGAAATAACAACATAGAGAAAACTATAAATGACTTTATAGAGGAAAACAAAGGCGTTGCTTCCAGTGAGACTTTCTCTCCTGAGACTGCTAAAAACATTGGTAAAAACATTGGTAAATATGAAATGTACTTACCACCAGAAGATGAAGATTTCTTAGGTTTGCTATACACACTTGCAGGCGCTAAAGGTAAAAAAGGTGATGAGCAATTAAAATTCTTAACAGACACTTTGCTAAAGCCATATAGTGACGCAATGCTTAACTTAATGAAGGCAAGACAGACTATGTATAAAGACTGGCAAGACTTAATTAATAAAAAGCATAAAGGTATAAGTAAATTGCTTAAACAAGATTCAGGATATGGAGGTTATTTAGTTGACCAAGCGGTTAGGGTTTATCTTTGGAGTACTGCTGGTTACGATATACCTGGATTAGATAAAAAAGATTTATTCCACTTAAGAGAAATAGTAAGAACTAATCCTAAACTAAGAACTTTTGCTGCTGATGTATCTTTACTTTCTAAACAAGCAAATGGCTATACTGAACCAGATAGTAACTGGGGATTTGGAAGTGTGGTAAGTGATATTAACGGAGTTATATCTAAATCTAATAGAAAAAAGTATTTAGAACAATGGCAAAATAACATTGATAAAGCTTTTTCTAAAGACAACTTAAGTAAGATAGAAGCTGTTTATGGAAGAAAGTATGTTAAAGCTCTAAGAAATACACTAGATAGAATGAAGACTGGTAGCAACAGAGCAGAAGGATCAAATGATTCATTTCTTAACTGGTTAAATGGAGCTACTGCAGTAACGATGTTTACTAATATTAGGTCTGCTTTTCTTCAAACATTAGGTGCTGTCAATTATTTAAACACATCTGATAATAATATAGTAAAAGCTGGCGCTGCACTTTTAAACGTACCACAGTTCCTTAAAGATTTTAACACTATATGGAATTCAGATTACTCTAAAGATAGAAGATCAGGTCTTACCAATGATATAGCCGAAGCTGAATTAGCACAGGTAATGAATGATCCTAGAAACAAAAGTGTTATAGATAAGTTCAAAGCAGCTAATTACTGGATATTGAAAAAAGGATATGGTCCTACTAGATTTGCAGATAGTTTTGCAATCGCTTTTGGTGGTGCTACTTTTTATAGAAATAGACTAGACGCTTATACTAAAAAAGGTATGAGTGAAGCAGATGCTGAAAAAGAAACAATGCGTGACTTCTATGAAATATCAGAATCTTCACAGCAATCAGCAGACGTTTCTAAAATATCAATGAACCAAGCAAGTACAAAAGGGCGTTTATTACTATCTTTCTTAAATACACCATTTCAGTACTCGAGAATAATAAAGAGATCTGTTATTGATTTAGCTAAGGGAAGAGGAGATGTTGCAAATAATATTGCTAAGATAGTTTACTATTCTACTATTCAAAACATTATGTTTAACTTCTTACAAAATGCTTTATTTAGTATTATATGGGACGATGATGACGAAAGAGATGAAGCAGGTAATGGTAAATTTGATAAAGCTAAGATCAGAGCAGTAAGTGGATCTTTAGATACATTATTAAGAGGTTCTGGATTACAAGGAGTAATTATATCTACCGTTAAGAATATAATAATAAAATGGTATGAGAAGAGTGGTGATCCAAAAGGATATGGAGATGTATTATTAGAAGCTGCAAACCTTGCTCCTTCTATAGGTATTAAAGCGAGAGCTTTGGCTAAGTCTTATAAAGCTGTTGAATACAATAAAGATGAGATAAAGTATAAAGGATTTAGTCTAGATAATACTTACGCATTAGAAGCATTGACATCTTTGACATCAGCCGCAACAAACGTACCAGTAGATAGATTAATGCAGAAATTTGAAAATGTATCAAACGCATTAAATGAAGAATATGAAGCATGGCAAAGAGTTGCTTTTGCGATGGGTTATAATAAATGGAACTTAGGTATTAGCGACGAGAAAAATGTGTCAACAAATGCCGCGGGTGAATTGAAGATACCAGAGTTAAAACAAGCTGAATTAAAAATGCCAGAATTAAAATAACAGGAACAAGACAACTGAGCACCATACTCAAAGTTCCTATATAAAGAAAGGGGATCACTTAATTGTGTCCCCTATTCTTGTTTATAGTTATTAATCAATTTCTTCTTTTTCTTTTTTAGCTTTTTCAGTCATAGACTTAATAGCTTCATCATAACCAGGCATTAATTTTAAAGTTTGAAAAGTACCAGAAGCTAACGTGGTTAAGTTCTGTTGCTCGTTCATAACTTGTTGTAGAACTCTTACTAGAGCTTCTATCTTATTCTTCATTTCAATTAAAGTTTGTTCTTTCATATTAAATTGTTTTATAAAACATTACAAATACATATCTTCCTTTTTCCCAAGCAGTCGCTGGATATTTACTATGAAAATAGTTAGAAGGATAACTAACTAGTCTATTTTCGTTATTTCCTATAAGTGATTTTAATTTCCACTTTTTTTCTTCATTAGAATCTTCTAATATCATTCTATCAAATTCCTCAGAAGTAACATAATCAGGAAGTTTATCTCCATAATGTTCGTGTTCCCAAAAAGCAGTTCCATTTAAACCTTCTAGTTCTGATTTAGACATGTATAATACACAAGCTCTATCTGGTTTAACACCTTCAATTATATAATCAGAGTGTATTCTTAAATCATTATCTAGTTTATCAGTAGCACATCTAAAGAAAGATAATATAGGTTGTATTGTTTTGTTTTCTTTTTCAGAAAGTATATTACAAACTACTTCAATAAAATCTTCATCTACTTTTTGTACGTAGAAAGATTTTTCACCCATAACAACTTCAGTATTTTCATTGTTTTGAATAGTATAAGAATAAAAATCATAATAACTTTTTTCTAAAAAATTATCTACTACATATATCATATATTTTCTTTTTTAATGTTGTTAACCTGCCACAAATCATTTATGTAGCAGGTATATATCCAACATTTAGTTCCTAAATAACTATACAACTTCACAATTACCACCTCCACAAGCTGCAGAGTCTGAAAAATTAGTGTTATCTTGTACTTCTACAACCTTAGACAAATCAACATCTTTTAATGTAGACATCATTTGTTCATAAACTTCTTTAGTACAATCTTCAAACGGTGTTTGTTTATATGTTCCACCATTATAAGGTAACACAGATAAACCATTGTAGTAATCTTTGTTTGCCCACATCCATTCACCAATGATTTTCCATTCATCATCTCTTACTGAAACAGTACAAGATACGTTATGAGTATTATTACCTTTAATATGACCAGGTTTAACCCAGTCTTTAGATATTAGTTTTACTCTTTCAAGAGCGTCTAACGTAGACTCGTGTCTTGTTATTGCTCCTTCTGGCGCTTTCTGAGGTACAGAAATTACAGATTGTAGTGTAGGATTAAAATATTCATCTTCTAATAATTCTGGGTGATTAATAGCTAAATAAGAGTATATAGCTTCGTTTTTACCTAATCGCATTCTACGAATATAGTAATCATTATGCCAAGCGTGAATACCACTAGATGTGCCAAGCACCAAACTAGTAGTTCCTGCTGGTTTGACGGCTGTAGTACGAGCAGCAACATTAATTCCAAGAATATTAGCAATATCATTATTCGTAGCTTTAACGATGTTAGCAGCTTCTTCATAGTTTAATTCTAAATTTGATTTAGAGGCAATACCAGTCATTGATACACCTAATAACGCGTCTTTTTCTGTATTCTTTTTCCATATATCACGTAGATAATGAAAATCAGAATATGATGCTTGTAGTGTGCCTAGAAACGATGCTGCCGATGATCTAGCATTAAACTCTTCTTGACTGTCTATATCAGACATATTTATCTCTGTTAAGTTACAGAATTGATAAGGTCTCAAAGCAATTTCACAACAAGGATTAGTTCCCCAGTCTTTATCATTAGTTAAGTATATACCGGGTTCACCAGAACCAGAAGCTTCAATACGCTCCCATACTTTATCAAAAGTCTTTTTATTAATTTTATGACGTACTAAAACAACAGAATTATTAGCTCTACCTCTTTGTGGGTTGTCTTCCCACCAATTACCTGCTTTACAATTCAACATCGCGCTGCTATCTAAATCAAATAAAGAGATCATCGCTGCTCTTCTAATTCCACCTGCTAAAACAGCATCAGCTATATGGCATTGAATATCATGACACTCAATATCTGTTAGTTTTGATCTATCCTCTTTTTCTCTAAGAATAGCTTCGATCTTAACTAACGCTAATCTCAATGGTTCTGGACCAGGTGCTTTACCACCAGCGGTAACAAGTAATGCTCCTTTCTGTCTAATATCTGATAAATCAAATTCTATATGAGATGTTAATCCTCCAGTATAAGACTTGAACAAGGTTTTAACTGCATCTGCCCAACCAATAATACTGTCTTGAACTACATATCTTTTCTTTCTATCATAATTAGGTTTTCTAATTTCTGGTAATTTTTCTATTTGATGATTTTGTACTGAATATCCAACGCCTGTTCCGCCTAACAACAAGAACATCGTTTCTGAAAAACTATGTATGCTATCAACAGGTAAAAAAGCACAATTATAAATCCGTGCGTTATTGAGCTCGATTGCTTTACCGCCGAATTGTAAACTACGCATTGATGGTAAAACCTTTTTATTAAATACAAAATTTTCATAAATACCTTTTATACTTTCTTTTAATTGTGGAAACTTCTCTATATGCATTTCCATATTCCTTGTTACTAATTCTTCCCAAGTTTCTCGCCTTTCTTTTTGTGGCAGATATTTAGCGTACTTAGTGTATACCGTGATTTCAGATAAAATCTGTTTGTCTAGTGTTAAACTCATTAATTGTTTTTTAATATATTATTGTTAGTGAAATTGTTACAAATGGAATATATAAAGCAAAGCATCTTTCTTGATTTATATCATCTTCGTATATTCTAAAGCCTAATAATAAACCTGGATATAATCCAACTTCAAATTCCCATTCTTCGTATTCGTTATTGTTTAGTGTCATAATTTCTATTTTTTAAGATTAATTCAACTGTTATATCACATTCTTTTTGACTTTGCGGTTTGTATAATGTTCTATCATCTTTTTCTATATACATTAAATACTTAAACATTTTCCAACGTAATGGAAACGAATCATTTGCTCTACCTTTTGTTTCTATTATAAAATCATCTCCAATAAAATCTGGTGTATATTTAAGGTTTAACACCTTTTTATTTCCTCTGTTTATATAATCACCTTTACCGTTTGATTGTCTTTCATAACATTCACTATTAAAATGAAAAGCTGGTAGTAATTCAAATGTTTTGCCTTCGTACTTAAATTCTAGCCCTGCGTCTTTTAAAACTTTATACATGTATTTTTCTAAACCAGAAGCAAAGGTGATACCGTCGTATACCACCTTTTTTGAAACTACTGGTCCTTTTTTTCTAACTATTCTCTTCATAGTGTAAACCGTCATTGCCGTTTTGGCCAACTACTTCCATTCTGTCTTCATCTATAATAAACTTGTAGTTATGACCATCCGGAACGTCTTTAAATTCTTGTATCAAAGCTTCTTCAGTTAAATCTTGAATTTCTTCTTTGCACGCTTGTATGTATAGCACAGCATCCATTAACTCTTCCTGAACATCGTTTAGATATTTAAAAAGACCTTTCATTTTTTTAGTACGCTCGTCGTGTAGAGTATTTCCATACTTAGCAAAACCTACATCTGATCTTGATACAAACTTGTCTACTACTCTTTCTACTACTGGATCTCTAAACTTGATTTTCTTTTCTGTCATATTATAAAGTTGATTTTAAATGTTCGTTTATTTTTTTAACAAATGTTCCATTAACCATTTCGCCTTGTCTTGATTTAATTACATCATAAGCTGATACAACACAATCTTCTACTTTTAATCCTTCTAACGCAGCTAAATTAGTTAATACAACCATCATGTCGCCAATAGCATCAATAAATTCTGCTCTATCATTTTTAAGAATAGCTCTAGCTAATTCACCAGCTTCTTCTTGTAACTTAGCGAACTGAGTTTTAGTATCACCAGATTTGTATATACCACGATCATCTGCCCATTGCCTAATTAAATCATACACATTAGGAGTTTCACTACTTTCGTCTAAACAAGATGTATCTTGCTGTTTTAAAAACTCACTCATTGCTTTATTGTATACATAACACCTAGAAGGATTATACATAGACGTTTTAGCGTTTTTAACAATCCAGTCAGCTAATGCATAAGTTAAACCGTGTTTACCAAAATAAGTTTCTATCTCCATACCAATGTTGTCCATTAGATTACCTTTCAACTTGTTAATTGGAAAAGGAAATGTTGTTGTTTGTTCTGTTACGTTTAATACCATTTGATTTAATTTTTTAGTTTTTCTACTAGTTATTAATTGTTTATAAGATTGCCTATCTACTTTGTAACCATAGACAAGTTGAAGTTCTAATTCTTTTTCAGATATATAATCTATATCATCGCTAGAGTCTAGAACTTCATATTCGCCACAAGCATAACCTTGTTGTCTTGTTAACCTATCCTTAAGATCACACGTTACGCCGATCTTTTTACCAAAAATGTGATATAAATAATACGTCATTTTTTATTCTTTTACAATTACTTCTAAATTAAAAGACTCTAAATCTACAATTATTCCAACAGGTTCAAGTCCTTCGTTAATTAATTTGCCAAAAAACTGTTTTAAATCACTTCTGATGAAATATCCACCTTTTGCAGCGTAATCACCATCTTTCCAAAATTCTATTGTTTTACTTTCTTGCATTTGTCTTGTTTTTTATCATTAAAAGTTTGTTTATATTCTATAATAAATCCTATAGCTACTATTATATTCATTCCTAACGATGCTATTATCTCATGTATATCTTTATATATGTTTGTAGTTAAATGTATATGACCAACCATCCAAAATGGTATTGATAGATTATTAGCAATCCAAGTTATTGTAAACGTTAAAAACTGTTTCACTGTTTATCGTTGTATAAATGTAAGTTGTGTGCAAAGTGATAGTATGTACCAACTTCTAATTGTAGAACTTCAGCAACATCTTTTTGTAACATTGAAAAACAGAATTGATCGTTACAGAAACCGTACCAGAGATCATTAGAACGCATTAGAACAGACATATTTAATTTTCCGTCTAAGATTGTGAATTGAACTGCGTACGTGCAAGGAGTGTCATTAGAATACGTATCTATTTCTTTACCGTCATATATAGACAATGTTGCTTTTCTAGTGTTTGGATTATCTTGTAACATCTTTACAACTTTGCCTAATTGATCGTTTCTTCGCCATTGCCAACCGTAATTAGATCTAACGTTACCATCTTCGTCCATCATTTTTTTCCACATTGGTGCATACTTAGATATTTCGACACCAGAAGGATCACCAGATAGGTACCATTGCCATTCTCTCATTGCATAAGTAGGATTCCATTTTCTTTCAGCAAATTGTATATGGTTATCTTCAGGATTTTGAATTTCAAAACCAACATTAAATAAAGCTTTAGTATTATCAAAACCAATACCGTCTTGCCTTATTTTATCTAGAAAATAAACAAATGCTTCATCAGCGTTTTTAAAACTATTTCTTGTATTTTTCATAATAGTAAATATAAAATTCATACATTTTTTTCCATATATCCATTTTTTTATAAGACTCAGGACTAACACTTATTTTTTTATTCATTTCAATGCATATATACCATTCTAGAGTTGATTTTGCTAATGGAGATATATATATACCGTTTTTAATGCACCAATCTCTTGCTTCTTTTTCTTTAGTAGAATATAAGTAGTTACCCATGTCTATAACAACTCTTTTTGCCATTATTCCCAAGGCATTTTAACGTCAGACATATCTGGCGGTTGTTGAGGTATAAAGCAACCAGATCTTGGTTCCCATTTAAAATGAGCTTCAGCACCGTTTTCACCTAAGTTTTGAAATTTAACTTTTAATACTTTACATTTAACAGTCTTCTGTTCATAATCTCTATGTACTAATAAACCATGATAAGATGCATCGTACCATTCACCACCACCTTTAATATTGTACATTGTTGGTTCTTCTATTTTACCATCTTTATCTTTGTACATTTTAGTTGGGTGAGCAACTACTATAACTAATACGTCATACTTTTTAGCAAATATCTCTATCTGTTGTAAATATTCTAATGTATATACATTAACATCTCCAGAAGCGTCTGTAGCTCTAACTTTATTAAATGGATCTATAACTAAACACTTGATACCTTTTCGTTTAACTAGTTCAGCACCTTTTCTAAGAACAGACTCTAACGTGTATCTTTCCATATCTATAAAGAAATAGCTTTCATTAACATGAGCTGCGACTTGATTCCATTTTTCACCGTGTATATCTTCAGGCGAAGGCATATCACCCCATGTTTTACGCATTAGTTTATGAGCATGTAGATAAGTTGGTTGATTTTCAGGAGAAGCGAATGCAGTCTTCCAACCATAATTACCGTTATATCCGATAACCATTTGGTCAACAAAGTCAGATTTACCTGAACTAGGTATTCCAGTAACTGTAATGAATTGACCAGTGTATGTAGAAAATATACTATCAAAATTGCTAAGCCCAACTTGAAAACCTGGTTTAAAACCATTTCTAACGAAATCTGTAACGTCATCTTCTATGTCTTTAAATGTTTTAACGTTTTCTAATGGAACAGGTCTTGATTGAGATATTCTTTGCGATAACTTTTCTTTACCATACTTTAATAAGTATTCATTCGCATCTTTACAATCTTCAAACGATGCTAAATAGCATACTTCTGAACCTAGTCTACGTATTAACTCTGTTTGTAATGCTTGACCAGCAGCGTCAGAATCTACTGCTAATATAATCTTTTCTTTATCATCAAAGTAATCAATACAACTATCTAAATAATCTAAGTTGTTTGTATTTAAAGTAGCACCGTTTGGAACAGATATAACATTTGTTATACCGGCTTCGTGTAAAGCTAATACATCCATTTCGCCTTCTACTATTATACAATACTCGTAACCTACAATACTGTTTATGTTATAGAATACTTTTTCTGCGCCTTTATATAATTTAAAATGCTTATGACCATCTCTATATTTTATGTTGACCAATTCATCGCCAACAAAGTAATTAAAGTGTATAGCATTTTCTTCTTTGCCTGTTTGAGGCATAAATTCTTTTCCCTCTGATATTCGTAATTCATAAAGAGTTTCTTTTGAAATACCACGATCGTTAAACCATTTTATTACTGGTTCACTTATTTGCATTTCTTCAACGTGTTCTTTAACAGCTGGTTTAATATAAACCTTTTCACTAGAACCTTTACGTTGATAAGTATGTAACTGAAATGACTTATTACAATTATGACAAGTTCCTAATCCTCTTTCCCAGTCGTACGAGGCACACTTTGCTTTCTCATTCTTAGGTTTTCTATCAGAAGAGCACAAAGGACAAATGCCTTGTGTTTTACCTTCTTCAAGACCATACTTATTGAATGTATCAATTAAGAAACCATTGATCTCCGTGTTGTTTACTTGCATTTGTTACTTTATTTAATTGTTACTAATTCTAGATAGAAAAACCCCAACTTGTGGGGTTTATTTATATTAAAAAGGTAAATCATCTATAGGTGCCACTTGTTTTGCAGGAGCACTACGTTGCTGTGGTTGACCGTCTCGAGGTCCAACATCTACATTGTTACCGTTAGTCCAAGATACTTTAACATTACCTAAATAAACTTTAGGAGACTTAGATTCTCTCTCTTCTTTGCTTTGACCAACAGTGATTGGACCTTGATTACCAAAATTATCTGGTTCATCATTTAAGACTATAGTTATAGGAAGGTACTTACCTTTTTTTCCGTCTATAATCTTGTTTTTTGGAATTTCATTAAGATTAATGCTTGCGTTGATAATTGATGCCATATTAGAATATATTAAATTGGTTTAAAAATTGTTTTAATCTTTGGTAAACGCTAAGTTGTTGTTTTACTTCTTTGTAGACTTTTAAGTCTTGTGGTACAACAGGTGTTGTTTTCTTTGGTCTCGCCATAAATAATTAAAGTGTTAAATTAATAAAATAGTTTTCAGGTTTAAATTCTGGGTTATTATAAAAAAGATTATATGCTTCTACTGCTTTTTCTACTTTTTCTTTACCTCTGTTTAAAAATTCATCAGAGCAATCATAAACACCTATTTGATGTGTATTCTTATCTATTGCCATAAATACTAAATCATAACCAAATAGTTGCCTATAAATATATGCTTGACTATCATAGTTATATTTCTTTGCAGAATACTTAAAGTCTAATATATTAGATGTTGTTTTAAGATCTATAATTAATTTCTCTGAATGATTAAGTATATCTGCTTTTCCTTTCCACATAGCACCACTTATTTCAGCGATACCAGGAACTTCATAATCAACATTGTCTGATCTTATTAAACCACGACATACTTCGTTTGAAAGCATTTTGTCTATCATTAATTCTAGTTGGTCAACTTCATGCTGTAATAAGCACATTTCACCTTCAGATATTTCTTTATATACATTAGTATTTCTTGTTGAAGATTGTATTACTTTGTATTTCTTAAGTTTATCTGGTTCTAATATAGCGGTATGAAAATAACCACCAACTAAAAAGTTTACGTTAGATTGCTGTGGATCTTTTAAAGCTAAAGGGTTTGTAAGTAATGTAGATATATTTGAATTACTAAGAAATTGTTTACCAAAGTCGCCATAATATTCTGCATCGTCTTTTAACTTTTCTAATATAAGTTCTTTCTTCATACTATAGTTTTGATAAAATTGTTACTGCTTCTTTGCTTAAATCGTATTTACCTTTAATAGTATCAATAGAACCGCCATTAGCTACAAATTGTTTTGCTTTCTCAAAAGCATCATCTTTAACATCTAGTTTTGTTTTAGCAACTGGTTCCTTACCGTGTGTAGCCGTAGCGTCTGCATCAGCAGTATCATCAATAAGTAATAAATTACCTAAAGCATATTTTTTACCGTAAGAAGATGCTGAACCAAAAGCTTGAGGCGTTTGCATACCTTTTTGCTGTAAGTCTACACCAACTATTGCTTTTACTTCGATAACGGCGTCACTGTTTACATCGTGTATAGCAGCTTTGCTGATAATAACTGGTAATTCATGCGAATACAGATAATCTTCGTTGACTGTAAAGAATACTCCGTATTGTGCATTAAAAGGTTTTAGACCTTCAAGTATATCTTCTGCAGAACGGAAGTTGTACTTACCAAAGGAATTATACCTACTTTTGTTTGCTTTAAATTCAATTTGAATTTTAGATAACTTTTCAGATAAACTCATTTCAATTTTACTCATTATATTTGATTTAATTAGTTTAAGTTGTTATATATATAATCACACATTTTTGACATAACTTACATGAAGTCAATTACTTGTGACGAGTCGACGTTAGCTATTAATTTTGAAATAGCAAACTTTTTTAATTCTGAAACCCTTACATAAGCACTTGGACCTTTGAAGTCTAAAATTTCTGCAATTGCATTTGCTGAATGCTTATCACAGTCTAAACCATAACTAAGTCTTAATACATTTGCTTCAACATCTGTTAAATGTTTCTTAAATATACTAAGTAAATAAGCGTTTAGTAAATCTATATTATATTCAGTTGATTTGTCTTCATATTGATACATACCTTTTTCTGAATTAGGATAGAAATCTGAAGAGTCAGCGTCGTTAAAACCAATGTCTATACTTTTAAATATACTATTAAAAAACATTTCAAGTATCTGTTTGTCTTCAGGATTTTTACGTATTTCATTTATTTTATATTCAGGGATTCTCATTGTCCCTCTATATACATTTATCGCATATCTAATGCGTCCTTTAATACGTTTAGATAGAAATGATTTGATTGTCTGTTCTTGGTTCTCAGATGTGTTTATTTTATCCCAGTCTATTTTATCTACTGACATTATTAATCCTATACTACCTTCTTGTATTAAGTCATTTATATCTAAAATACCAGAAGCTTGGTCTGCAGTTGAAAACTTTTTAGCTATATTTTCTACTAATGGAAGGAACATGTTTATTAGATCATCTCTTGAATACTCATTGTATTGCTTTTGTTCTAATCTACCAATAGTCTTTTTTACATCATTTTTATATATTAGATGGTTTTGTAAGTTATACTTTTTCATATTCTGTAATTTTTAGAAATGCTTTTGTCATTTGTTCATTATCAGAGTAATATAGATTACGCATGTTTTTCATCCACTCGTTAAATTTAATAGCTTCTTCCATGTTGTTTAGTTTTAGTTAATTAATAATTTTAATGCTTCAAAATGACCATCTACCGCATCGTTAAAAGAATAATATCTTTCTTGATATTGGTCGTGTTCTCCTCCAAATATCATAGTTTCCCATAGTAACGGTTTAGTATCGTCTCTTGGATAAGAATGATCTAAACCAAGAAAAACTGTAGATATACGTATTCCTTCAACTTCTTGTTGCATTACAATTCTTTGTATTTCATTATCTGAAACCCAATTAAAATAATCTCTACTGCTACTTGCTTTTACAGGATTATTGTTTTCGTCTAATTTGTACCACATAAATCTTGATTTAGTAATTCTTTTTCTTTTTTTAATTCATTGCTCATGTTTCTATATATAGTTCTTGTAGAACAATTTAAGTAACTAGCTAATTTGTCAACTGTTATTTTATTGCCTTCATCATGAGTGTATAGCATGGCATCATAAATCTCTGACTCTGAAAGTTTTTTACGACCGATAATTTGACCTACGATTTGTAGTTTTTGTTCTGCCGTTAATTGGCATGTATCTTTAAAAATTATCTTACGTATTTTGTTTTTAGGTGGCCGTTCTAAATCATGCATGCTAACATCATGAAGTATTGTTTTTAATATATGCTCTGAAACATTAAAGGTAACAAAGTTATTTGACTTATCACATATAAATCTAAATAAATTTTCTAATTTATCTTGATCTAATTGAGGATTAAGATACCATATAACTAATATATGCCACTTTAGACTTTTATAAGTATTTATTTTGGCTTTGCTTCTAAATAACTCATAATACTCAGTAGTACCTTCTTCATAATAATCACCCCATTCAAACCTTGCTGATGGTTGATCATTAATAGGTGCTCTTCTGTATATTATACGCCTATCTGTTAAATACTTTATTTTTCTATCGTGTGACATTAGCCCCTTACTAGTTATATATACAGCCTATTGTCACAGTTCTGTATAATTATTAATATAATATTCTTCTTCGCAATCACATTCATTATTCATTTCATTTCTCATTTCTTCGAAATATTCTTTTGTTTTTCCCATACTTAATAGGCTATTTTCATGTTAAGTTCCATTTAATATATTTTCGATTTCTTTAATACGTTTTACACATAAGCCAGCTTCTTCATATTGCTCGTTTACTTTAAACGCTTCCAACATAACTTTTAATTTACTTAGTTCCATTAAAAGCTTTTGGTCGTCTTCAACTCGTTGATGAACCTCTATAGGTATACCACTGCTTTCAAGGTCTTTAATAAACTCTTTGTCTAACTCTTTTTGTTTATTGTACATTTTACCTACAATAATGTCTGCTAATTCGTTCATCTCTTCTTTCGTCATATATAATTGTTTAATTGTTACGATATTATCTACAAACTTTTCTGTTAAGTCCGTGTAGTATTTACATTCTACCTATTTCTTTCATCTTCAATACTAAGAAGATAATAATGATAGTAACATAGAATATTACTAGTTTTATTAAGTTTAATACATTTTTTATCATAAATTAATCTAATAAAATCATATATGCTTTAGGGTTGTTTTTAATAAACCAGTCAATAGACATGTCAAAGTCACGTATTATGCCTTTGCTTAATATTCCTACATTAGAAAAAGCTTCACAACCTTTTATAAAGTCGTATATACTTAAACTAATTGGATCTAGAAATACTGATTCGCCAGAAAAAGGATTAGTAACTTCTTCACCTTTGGTGTAAATTTGTCCTTCAAAGAATTCAGGAACAATTAATTCTTTTCCAAATATATCTTTATCTTCCATAATAACTGTTTTAAGTGTTATCTTTTTCTATTAAAGTAGCTATATAATTCCATATATCTATTTCTTTTTTAACATGATTAATAACGCCTTCTAATTCATTTAGCGTTATTCCACCTGTTAAACCCATGTGATAATCTCTTTCTAAAGACACTAATTCAAATCTAAGTGAAGATAGTTTAGAAAAAGCTTTGTCACTAGTTTTTTCTTTTAATTCTATAATATTCATATTACTGAGTTAATAAAAGTTCTACTTCTCTAGCTGCTTCAAATGTTATAGCAGAACTATTACCACCAATATGCCATTCGATTTCTTCGTCTGTTTCAATAGTTCTATATTCTTTCCAGTCATAAATTGTAAAAACATCACCATTATCTGTTTCACATGTCCATTCGAAGTTTACTTTATCGTCACCATCGTTTGATTGGTATTGTGCTTGTCCTAATGTTCTATTTAATTCATCTACTGTAGCGTATATAGTAGAATTGTGGAAACTAGTTCCATCTGCTGTTTTTTCTGTTAATTTTGCCATGATTTTTTGTTTTAAGTTTTAGTTTTTTTTAAGTTTTAGTGTGTATAGCAAAGTGTTACTCTACTATTTTAATGAAATTACCTTGTTTGTCATGTAATGTAGTAAGTTCGAATTCTCGATCTAAATGATCAAAAGCATGGTCAACCATTAAGTGTATGGCGCCAGCGTTAAATTCAGCAAATGTACCTTTAAATCCTTTTAACAAAGCATACTGATAAAAGAAATTTACATCTACTATTTTTTTATTTCTCATTTTTATATAATCCTCTTTCATAAAACGAATGTATTAAAAAGACCCACCTTTCACAGTGGGCCCTTTAAATTATTAAAAAGCGTTACTTTGAGCTTTTTGAGCTCTTTCAGCCATTTGTGCTTTTTTACCATCATCAATGATAGTAGTACCTTCTTCTGCATAAGCAGTAACAGAACAGTCACGATCAACTCTAACTTGTTTACCACCAGTTTTAATACATAGTGTTTTTAACTCGTCGCTGAATTCCATTAATGATATTGCGTTTACTTTATAGGGTAAAGTATCATAGCCAACTTCATCTTGACCATCATTAATAATTAATATCTCTGGTTTTTCTTGTGATAAATCCATATTTAGATTACCTAAATGTTGATTACTAATATCTTCAGATATACTAGTTACAATACCACCAATATCAGTTGTACCACCATTAGGATCATTAGAAAACCAAGACCAGAAGTTCATTACATCTTCTCTGTTTTTAAGATGATGAAACTGTAATTTACTTGGACTACATACAAAGTAGCTAAAGAATACTTCAGCTTCTTCTTTCATAACGTATTTTAAACGGTCAATGAGTATAGCATTCACCCATATCTGTTTTTCAGGATAACCCATACTACCAGAATAATCTAATAATATAATTATCTTTTGTTTTTGTTCTTTTTTGTCTACAGGTACGTTGACTGTTAAGTCTTTAGTTAAGAACTTAGTACGAAAGTTTGGAAACATTTTTTGATATAACTCTATGTTACTGAACTGAGCATAGTCACGCATAATCTTTTTAGCGTATTGGTCAGAGTTAGATACAATTTTTTCTTCAACTTCTTTTTCTACTTTGAATTGATCACCAAGATTACCAACGATAGATATTTTATCTAATATATCCATTTTACGCTCTTTACTTAATTCATTAAAGTCAAGTTGATCGTTAATGTCTGCGTCAGAATATATTTTTCTATCGAAGTTTAAACTAGTTTCAAAATCAACATCTTGTTCTTCACCACGATCACCAGTCTCGCTGTTGCCACCTATTTTTTTGTAAATGGCAATAGCTTGTTCTAGTGGAGTATTACCTGGAATAAAAGTATCAAACAAAGAATCATACAATTGTTTTTTCTTTTCATAGTCTGCAACTTCGCTGTCAGATAATTTACTTGTGTCTGAATATTTTTCTTGAAAATAATCACGCTCATCAATCATCTTGAAATAACAAACTCTAGCTAGTTCTTTGATAGTGTCTATTGACTTATCAATCCATACGTGAGTCTTAGCTTTAATGTCTGACTTAGTAGGCGTTATATAAGTAACTGGGTCTTTGATTGATAAATTAGAATTATCATCTAACACACTAGCGCCATTCCAAGAATAATTAGACCATACACTTGGTTGCCAAACATTTTTTGTATAAGATTTAGAACCACCGTAACCATAACCGTAATCATCATAACCATCGTTGTAACCATCGTTACTGCCGTAGTATTTACTCCAATATTTACTCATGTTATATTATTTAAGGTTAATTACTCCATTATTGAAGTTACAGTTTGTTTCTTAGATAAACTTGTATATAATTCTGTAGCTGTTTTGATTAACGAAGCGTGAGTTGAAATAAGATCGTCTGTTACAGTTAATTTTTTCATTTCTTTAATACCAGTAGCCAGTAAACCAAGATCATTAGTGAATTTAGCTTTTTCCTCAGTAGTAATCATATTATTACTTTGTAATTGACTGATAGTAACATCAAGATCGTTAGATAATTTTCTGAATTTTAACGTACTTTGATATTTTTTAAGCGTATCAGCGATTAACGTAGGTTTTTTAGCAAACTCTGCGATAAAACTTAACGAGTCTGGACCACATTCTTGATAAACTGTATAAGCAGTTACTGCAACACGAGGTGATATTGTAATACCACCACGGTGATATTCCTGTAATAAGAATGGAATAATAGGATCTATATTACCTTCGCCAAACTTTGTTTCTAATAATTTATTATAACTAGCTTCAGTATAATTATCCCATATAACATTTAACTCAAGTGGAAAACGTTCCATTAAAGCTTTTAACGATGCATTTTTAGAGAATTCTTCACGAGTACGATTAGTACAACAGATAATGAATTTTGTTTTGATAGGGAAAATCTGCGTACCATTTCTGAACACTTTAGAAGATAAAATATCTTTTAATTGTTCTAATATAAAATCAGGAGCATCAAATAATTCTTCGAATATAACATACTCGTTATTCATAAAAGAGTTTTCAACTAAATACTCGATTTTACCTGTTTTTTCGAATGTAGGTATATCAAGACCACCGAATAATCTATCTGTAGTCATACCTGTACCCATTGTAATAACATAAGGATCAATACCTTTTTCAGCAAGATATGCTAATGTAAGTTCTGATTTACCGTGACCACCTGGACCGTAGAGTACGATGTTTTTACCAGTCTTAAGACCGATGTCTAAGATACTAAGTGATTTATCCATAAATACGAAGTCAGCACCTACGCCTTGGACTTCTTCTACTACTGCTTTTGTTTTTCTAGCTGTCGCCATAATTAAAGGGTTTAAAGGGTTAAATAAATAATTACCAACGTGGTAACTTTGTAACTAAGAGAGGATCGAACTCTCAACGCCAACTCAGTCGGAGCGTCATCTGCCAAGATTTAGTTGCCGCACTATGTCAAAGTGTGTATAGCAAGCCGCTAAGACTCGTCTGGTTCTGTTTCAAACTCACAATGTTCAAGACAATCAGCGCATAATTCATCAAATATGTAGTGTCTACCAGCACTACAACAATTACTATATTCTTCCATAATATTTATTTGTTTTAAATGTTACTTTCTACGCCACGACTTGTGAACCGCTGCGCTTAGTTCTTGACTTACAATCTGAATTGTATTACCGGTTTTATGTTCTATGATAGGTATATAACTATACGTTTTCATAGTTGAACAGTTTACACATTTAGTATAACCTAACTCTATCCTAACAGGATGCATTTGACTTCCACATCTACAATACATAATATTAATTTTTAAATTCACATATATTATCTTGCTATTTTATTAATAAGTCCGTAAGGCATTCAGGTGTATCTTCTAATCTGTATAATTCAATTATTACTTGTTGTTGGTACATAGTCAAACAGTCATAAGACATATCGAAATATTCTTTAGATAATGAATCTAAACTTGCCATAATACTCATGATAATAAACTTACTTTAGCTAATAAATCTTTTGTTTCTCTTAAAATCATTTTATCTTTGATAGTAAGATCTAATCCACCTTTTATATTTCTATAAAGATCGTTTACACTACGGTGATTATAATCTACTGGCTCGTTATATGTACCGCAATGACTTTTCTTATAACCACTTGCTTGATAAAGATAATCACCACTGTAATCACCATTTTCTTTTAAGAAAGATTTTATCTGATTAGTTATATCGTTTGCAAAATCTCTAATCTTTTGATCTACTTTATCTTCGATCAATTTGTCTAATTTACCTGTTGTATTTGACATAGTTATATAGTTTAATGTTAGTAGTCAGAGCAGGAATCGAACCTGCATTGTGGGCAACTGATCGGCCTGAGTTTACCATTACTCCTTCTGACTCCGGTTGTTTAGTTTCTGCGTATTGTACTAATTAAATCGCTAAACAAAGCGTGTATAGCAGCTAATTCTGGCATCTCATTACTAGCTTTTGTTTCAGTAATTTTGTTTAATGGTTTAATCCATTTGCCTTGTTTAAACACTTTAATGTTACTGTAAAAGAAATCACCGTTAGCTAATAACTCATTAGGATAACCTTTTACAATTTCACCGTGCTTAGTCATGACACCAATAGCGAAACCACGTCTTTCAGCTTCTTCAGTGTATACATCTAAATCATTTTTTGTCTTACTACTACTAGATCGTTGCTCGTCTATGTCGTCCCAAAACTGTTGACCTTCAGGCGATTGACTCCAGCTAAAAGCCATAGACAATGGTAGATCTTGATTAATACACCGAGTACCGTCTTCGATACCTCTTTGTCTTACTACGTTACTAAATACTTTTTCCCAGTGCTCTTTTGGCACTTCACTTAATTGAATTCCCATGATAATATAATTTAAAGTTAATGATACAAATTTATTCTTCGCCACGTCTTACGTGTCTATGATTCCACAATCTAGTACAAGAGAATTTCTTGCTTTTACTGAATGTAGACTTCTGCCTAATTATTATACTGTTGTATTCTATGTTTGTTAAACCGCTACACTTTTTCTCGTTAGTGTTATTAACTAGATGTTGTTCTATTCTTTGTCTACGAATATTGTTACAATAATCCATAGCTGCTACTGCTGTTGCTTCCATAGTTAATTATTTATTTCTAAATTTAATTTCTCAGTTGTCATATACTCTACGTTACTGATACTAAAATTATCAGTTATATAATCTTCTATATATTCTTCAATATCTAAACCATCTGGTATCTTATGTATTATAACTCTACCATTCATAAAATCTAATATGCTTAAATACATAGTTATGTTCTTTGCACCCACGCTGCTGCGTTAGCTAAATTAATAAATGTTACTTTGAACTTTAATAGTAATACACTGATAATGTTTGCTTGCTTTTTCATAGTTAATTGTTTAAGGGTTGTTATATACTAATTCTAATATTTCTTCTAATATAATACTGCGCTCGTAATTAGAATTCCAACTACACTGAGTGTAAATGTATTCTGATATCTCTCTGACTATCTGGTCTCTGCTTCCGCCGCATTTGACGAAAGCTTTGAAACCATCGATAGCATCATTAACCTGCTGGCTCATATTACCAACCAGTGTTTAAATCATCTTTTAATATAAAAGTCCAACCTTTGTGGTTAAACCATGAAGTTAAACCATCTTGCTCTTTATCTTCGTTATAAATGAAGGCAAATCTTGCTGGTAAATTACCAATTAAAAAACCACGGTATTCTCTTTTGTTTAACCAGATAGTTGAACCTCTTCTTTTGTAAGTTTGAACTGTTGTTGACATAGTAAATAGGTATTAAAGATTAATATTAAATTTAATTTCGAATATATTATCTGACTTGTTTATTATTAAGTTCGTGAAGATATTATAAATGTACTTACATAACAATCTTCTTCTTCATTATACTCATCGGTATTATCAGGGTATTCATCTAATAATTCACCGTATATATTATCTTTGAAAGACTCCAAAGTATGGTGTATTATTAATAAATGAACTGGTACTTCATCACCACTAGGATCTTGCCAGTAACCAGGTTCCATGTTAAATTCTTTTAGACCATTCATGGTTGATACTACTTTCGCTAATAGATTAAAATCTCGCATAGTTTAAGGTGTTAAAATGTTTATTAGATAAAAATGGTTAGGAGGTATATTACTACATCTCTATGAGTCTTATAACACTTTTTAAATAATTTACACTTGGTTGGTTGATTAATTTCATATATATTATCTGAAGTGAAACAAAATAAGTCCGTGAAGTGTATAGCAAAAGCTACTAAACAGGAAATAATGGCACAACAAAGCAGTTAATTTAAAAACTGTGACATTAGGGTATTATATTATATAGTAACAGGCTATTGTCACACTTTTGTAGTGTATATTTTCACTAAAAAAAGATAAAAAAAAGACCACCGAAGTGGCCTTCTTCAATAATTATACCAATGTTGGTAAATTTCTTACAAAGACTGGTAAATCTTTCGAGTTAGTATAACTACCATACTTGTCGAAGCAAGGCATTAAGTCGAATTTTGCTCGTAAAGCATTATAAACTAAGTCGTGGTTATAGACTTTTAACTCATTCTTATGATTAGTAAAACTAATTATAGTATTACTACCAATTAATGACTTACGAATAACAAACCTTTTAGTAGTTAGTTGATTTGTAGTTGAAACTACTGCAGGAGCTGCCACTGGCGCTACAACTGCACTTGATTTTTTTACTGACATAGTATATAAAATTAAAATTATAAAGATTATTATTAATCTTCGTATATATTATCAATAATAAAATGTCGTAAGTCCGTGAAGTGCTATACATAATCGACCTTAATACTATAAGTAGCGATTAAAGTCAGCTCTGCCTGCCCATTCCACAGTTAAGTAGAGTAAAAGCTACTATTTCTAGCAGCTTATTTAGTGACTATGTTGTTATAACTCTGTAAATTCTATTAAACTGTTATCAGAGTTAGATATTGTAGCATCAAATGATACTGTTATAACTCTCACTAGTACATCATCTTCATATATGAATGTATTTGTACCATCTGTGTATTCTGTGTACACTGTGCCAGATTCTTTGCTGACTGCTTTAAGTAATTTCATAAGATATAATTTAAGATTAATAAGCAGTTTATTGACTTGCTTAGGTCATTTTATTAGACTATTTCTTTTAAGTTTCTAACAAATAGTGGTAGATTGTTAGTATTAGTATAACTACCATACTTATTAAAACAAGGCATACTTTCAAACTTATCTTTTAGTTGATTGTAGACTTTGTCATGGTCATAAGTCATTACTACATTTTTGTTGTTAGTAAATGATACTACTGTGTTTGTACCAATTAGACTTCTTCTAATTACAAATCTTTTTGTTGTTAATTCTACTTTAGACATAATATATAAATTAAATTATAAAGATTAAAATTAATCTTCATATATATTATCTTAATAAAAAACTTGTAAGTCCGTGTGGTTGCTATACATATTGATGCTAAAAAAAGACCACATATAGTGGCCTTATTTAATTGTTATGATATGTTACACTGACATCATGAATTGTAATGCGAAGTATACTCCGATGTATAATGAAAGTACTATTAGTGGTTTGATCTGTTGTAATGTGTTAGATAAATGTCTCATGATTATATGATTTAGTTAGATTAATAAAATAAGCAGTTTAACGATTTGCTTAGATCGATTCATTATACTATTTCTTTTAAAGCTCTTACGAACGCTGGCAGATTATTAGTATTAGTATAACTACCGTATTTAGCGAAGCATGGCATTGCATCAAACTTAGCTTTTAACTGATCATATACTTTATCATGATTATAAGTACATTCAATACTTTTATTATTCATGAATGTAATTACTGTATTCGTACCGATTAATGATTTTCTGATTACGAATCTTTTAGTAGTCAATACTACTTGTGGTGCTGCTGCTGCAACTGCTGTTGATTTTGACATAGTTTATTATATTAAATTATAAAGATCTTAATTAATCTTCATATATATTATCAACATCATATTGTAGTAAATCCGTGAACATAACATCTTATTAAGATCGTAGTAACTCCGTGCGAGTGCTATACATACGCATAAGGTAAAAGCTAAATCCTATTACGACATCACGCGCGTATGACTCACATCATCAACCTAAAGGTTAAAAAGTTGGGGGACCCGGCAATTTGAAAAGCGTTTTCCTTTTCGAAAATAAAAGTAGAAGCCAGGTAGTAACACTCAAATTCTCCTCATCTCATCAAATTCACCCAGGCCCTTAAAAATTTTTTTAATATTTTTTTTTCTTATACCTCATTGGGTACAATACTTTACATTTAAGGGCATAATATACCTGATTTGGTATAATGTAAATATTTACTTTTTCGTGTGATTAGAAAGAGTATATATCACTCGTTAAAAATAGACTATGGCATTTCAATTAAGGAGTCAATCTTTAGAAAATCAATCACCTTTATTAAAGCAGAAACTTTCTCCAAAAGCGGCTAAGGCCAAAGCTGAGAGAGATCTTGCCTATGCTAAAACTGATGATAGACGAAAGAAGAAAGCGCACTCACAAAGAATGCACCGCAAATACCCTAATGGTAAAGGTAAGGATTGGGATCATGAAGACGGTAGGTTTGAATCTGTTAAACAGAATAGAGGTAACGAAGGAGAAGGAACAAAGAAAGAAAGTGGTAAAAGATATAAAGTAAAGTAATATGAAAGGAATAGGACCGCAAGGATTAGGTACAAGAAAGAATAACGGTTATACGGTAGGAGAAAGTCCTGCTAAACAGACTGTTAAAGATGCTTGTTATAGAAAAGTAAAAGCTACGTATAAGGTATTTCCTTCTGCTTATGCTTCAGGTGCTATTGCTAAATGTAGAAAAAATAAATAATGTATACTTCACCATTACAAGCAATTCGTAAAACTGATAAAGGAGCATCGTTGAAAAGATGGTTCGCCGAGAAGTGGACTGACGAGAAAGGCAACGAGTGTGGTTCTTCTAAAAATAAGAACACTAAAGTATGCAGACCTTCTAAAAGAGTAAATAGTAATTCTCCAAAACCTTGGGGAGAAATGAATAAAGGAGAAAAAACTAAAGTCATATCAGCTAAGAAAAAAGTTGGTATGGGCAACAGAAGATCAAGTAGCAGTAATGTATCATAAATAAAAATATATGGCAGTCGCAAAAAAAACAACACCGTTAAAGAAAACAGCAGCTTGGACACGTAAAGAAGGTAAAGATCCAAAAGGAGGATTAAATGCTAAAGGTGTCGCAAGTTATAGAAGAGAAAACCCAGGTTCTAAATTACAGACTGCTGTAACTAAGAAACCTTCAGAATTAAAAGCAGGTAGTAAAGACGCTAAGCGTAGAAAGTCTTTCTGTGCTAGAATGTCTGGTATGCCAGGAGCAATGAAAAAACCAAACGGTGAACCAACAAGAAAGAAACTTGCATTAGACAAGTGGAATTGTTAAACAACTAATTATATATACATGTCAGGAATAATATCATATCCTGTAGGAGCGCCTCAATTAGACGACTTACTATTAGGTACAGAAATAAAAGAAGATAGTAACTTAACTAGAAACTTTGAAGTAAGTTCAGTAAGATTATTGTTTGCAGAAAACACACCAATACAAGTTGCTAACTCACTAGTAGCAGAAAGTTCTGTAACAAACTTAGAAGCAACAGTTGGTGCTACAGATTATATACGTCTAGGTCAAAACGTAAATACTAGTAATAATGATGTTTTTTATGTAGAACAAACCGGTAGATATATATTTAAACCAGGACTTTACTTTATTAAATTTAAAGCACAAGTTAGTGCTGTTAACATAAGCATACCTGGACACTTATATATAGGTAAGTTTTTTAATGGAACATCAATTGATACACCGACTATGGTTAGCGTACCTTTTATTCCAGGATCAACAGCATATTCGGAAAGTTTTTGGTTAAATGTACAAGACGAGGGTGATGAACTAACATTTGCAATAACAGCTACAACAATACAAGGATCTGATCCAGCTTCTTTAGCGTGTATTGATGTAAACACAAACGGCTGGACTAATCATTCTTCTATTTTCACTATAAATATACAAAAAGTAAATCTAGTATAACATGGCAATAATCTATAGCTACCAAACAAATACGAATATATTAGCTACAGATCTTGTTATAGGTTCTTCAACTAAAGTTGTAAACGGAAAAAATAGGAATGTAACTAAGAACTTTGAGATAGGCAGTATCGCCGAGTTCTACAATGAAATAAGCGCCATTGCTATCGCTGGTCAAAACAATTTCTTTTTTCAAAATCAGATTTCACCAGGTAGAAAACCAGGGTCAATTAGTTTTACAAGCGGAGGAGGAACAGGTACTTTGTTTAGCAATATAACTGTATTGCGTTTAAGTAAATTTGCCACATCAGGTAATCTTATTATAGACTATATAAATACTCTAGTAGGAGAAGCTATTATTATTGCGCAGTGTGATGATCTAAACAATTTCGGTATATATAAGTTTATTAGCATAACGCCAGTTTCAGGTCAACCTAATTTTGTAGACATCGTAATAGAAGCTGTCAATGCTCACGGTAGTATACTGCAAGATAAGTTTTACGCTATCGCGGTATATCCAGGGTTTGTTAATCCGGATATAGATCCTGGAGCAGGTGACAAGAATTTTGTATATACTCAATCTGTGCCTTCTACACTTTGGACAATAACTCACAATTTAGATAAGTTTCCTTCAGTAAGTGTTGTAAACATAAATAACGTTACAATGTACGGGAATGTTGTTTATTTAAACGAAAACGAATTGCAAATAGAGTTTTCAGCTGGTTTTTCTGGCAAAGCATATATGAACTAATTAATAAAAAAAATAAAAATGGCAATAAATTTTTTAAATAGCGTTAACCTAAATCAAAACGAGCTAATAAAAGCTAGGATTGAGAATCAACCAAACAACACAGCTGCCGGTACAGGTGTAGAAGGACAACTATACTACGACACAACATTAGACGTTTTAAAGGTATGGGCAAATGGTGCTTGGACTGAAGTTGGCGGTGGTGTAACTTCCTTAACGGCTACTGATGGGACGTTTATAAATCTAACACCTAATACAACACAAAGTGGAGCAGCTACTTTAACAGCAGACCTTAGTGCAACAGGAACTCCTAGTAGTACAGTATATTTAAGAGGTGATAATACTTGGTCCCCAATATCAGGAATATACAGTTGGTCAATACAAGGCGGAACAGGTGGACCTACAACTGTAGCATCAGGTACAAATATAACTTTTGCTGGAGGAACAAACGTAACAACAACATTAGTTGGTAGTACGTTAACAATAAATGCAACCAATGCAAATATCACATTGACTGGAGAAGTAACTGGATCAGGTACAACTTCAATCACTACTACTGTAGCTAATAATGTTTTAGACATCGACAACTTTACTACCGCTACAATTGTAACAGCGGCAGAAGGAATTGAAAACAACAACAACGATACTACATTACCAACTAGCGCGGCGGTTAAAGCTTATGTTGATGCATCTGTGGCTGGAGGTTTAATATACCAAGGTGGATATGACGCAGCAACAAATACTCCCAACTTGGATTCGCCACCTACAATTGCAGGTATCAAAAAAGGTTGGACATATACTGTTACAGTAGAAGGAACATTCTTTACAGAACAAGTTAGAGTTGGTGATGTATTAATTGCTGAAATCGACGCGCCTACAACATTAGCAAATTGGACTACTGTTCAAAACAACATTGACTTAGCCAGTTTAACACAAGTTGGTATTGGTAACGTAAATGCTGGAACAGGTATTGATGTATCTTATTCTTCTGGTACAGCTACTGTAAGTACTCAAGTTACTTCGTATTCTACGACTATTAGCGCAACAGGTACAATTACACATAATTTAGGAACAAGAGATATAATAATTCAATTATACGATACTGTAACTTACGAAACAGTGTATTCTGATAATGTGAGAACAACTACAAATACAGCTACAATAACATTTGCATCCGCGCCTACAAATCCTATAAGAGTAGTAGTACAAAAATAAAATTTAATATATGAAATTTAAAAGCGATATAGAGGTCCAGGCGGGTCTGAGGGATTCTTCAGGTGCCCTTGGTGCTTCTGGGCAAATACTATCTTCAACTAATGGCAATGTTAGTTGGGTAGCGTCCACAGTAAATACGGTTGCTAGAGACGTTCAGAATGAAGTTAAGGCGGGTGTCGCTATAAACAAAGGGCAGGCTGTATATGTAACAGGTGCTGACGGAACAAATATAATTGTAGGATTGGCATCTAACACATCTGAAGCTACGTCATCAAAAACTTTAGGTTTACTTAATGCAACAGTTGCTATTAACGGTTTTGCAGATGTTGTGCAAATAGGTAGGTTAGCTGGATTGAATACAATCGGTGCTACCGTAGGAGATCCGGTATGGTTAGGTACAAATGGTAATCTTATTTATGGATTAACCAACAAGCCTTATGCTCCAGCACATTTAGTTTTCATTGGTGTAGTTACTAGAGTTAATGCTAACAATGGAGAAATATTTATAACGGTACAAAACGGATTTGAACTTAATGAAATCCACGATGTTGACTTAAAAACAACAGTGCCTATAAATGGAGATATATTAGGGTATAATGGTACTCTATGGGTTAACAAAACAATTGCTGGTTGGCTAGGTTACACACCTGCTAATGCAAGTGGTACAACAAACTACGTTTCTAAATTTACAGGATCTACAACATTAGGTAATAGTCAAATATTTGACAATGGAACCAATGTTGGTATTGGAACTTCAAGTCCAATTTCTTTATTACATATAAATACTGCAACAACAAATCCAAACGCCTTAACAGTTGGTAATAATAATAACGGAGCAATATATGGTTGCACGACATCTGGAAATCCAATCATAGGCGCTTTTAGTGGTGACTTACCAATTCAATTTGGATATTTTTCTGGGGGTTTTAATACGTCTTTTACCGAAAGAATGCGTATTGCTTCAAGCGGTAACGTTCTTATTGGTACAACAGCAGACTTAGGATATAAATTAACAGTAGCGGGAAATGGTAATAGTTTTAATGTAATAACCGCTGGTGCTGGCATAGATTTATACAGTACGGGTAACTTTGCTCCGCATTATCAAAGTGATTTTAGTTGGTATACAGGTGTTCCAGGAGCAGGAACTTTTAGAGCAAGACTAGATGCTAATGGTAACTTTGGAATAGGAACTGCAAGTCCTTCTCAAAAGCTAGAGGTAAACGGTACTATATTAAGTACTGATGGAAGTTTTGGGACATTGGCTCTTGGAGCTATTAGCACAAGAATTGAAGGAAATGCAGCAACAAGAGAAATGAAGTTTTATACTTACAACTCTGAAAAAATGATTATTGACGGGTTAGGTAACGTGGGTATTGGGACGACATTACCTGGAAATAAATTACAAATTAGTGATGCTGATTCATCAGATCAACTTTTAAGACTTAGTGTTCAATATAATACAATTCGTTCGTTAAGAGGAGGTATTAATTGGCACGATGGAGGAAATACCACAGGTCAAATTAGCACAGAGTACGATGGTACAATGGTTAGTATGACGTTTGGTAGTTTATATAGTTCAGGATATAATTCAAACACTCTAATGACTATTAGAGGAAATGGCAACGTAGGTATTGGAACAAGTAGTCCTGTAAACAAGTTGGAGGTAAATGGTAGGACACTTGTAAATGAATTACAATATACAAAAGCAATAAATATATCAAGCACAAATCTTAATGATTATACATTTGCTGGATTCTACAACGGAGAATCAATGACAAATGCTCCTAATAGTGGGTGGTTTTGGGTTACAGTTGAAAGATATTCAGGGGATGATGGTTGGGCACATCAAACAGCAACGTCTTTTGGAGCTGGAAACACAGCTAATGAGGTTTATACAAGAACAAAGACAGGTGGTACTTGGACACCTTGGAAAACTTTAACAACAAGTTCAGATATATCAGGTACAACGAATTATGTATCTAAGTTTACAGGTGCAAACTCGTTAGGAAATAGTTTAATTTATGACAATGGTACGAATGTAGGAATAGGCACAACAAGTTCTGGAGTAAGATTTGTAAACGCAGGAGGTCCTCTTGCAAGTAATCCAATTCTTGGATCAGGAACAGTAGGTTCGCAAGCTTTAATATCAGAAAACGGTCTGTATGGTCAGTATTCTGGAGTTTCTGGTAGCGGAGATGTATGGCATCAAGTCCAAAGAAACGACGGAAATACAACTCCTTATAATTTATTATTACAACCAAGTGGTGGTAACGTTGGAATTGGAACAAGTAGTCCAACAAAAAGATTAGATGTAGTTTCCTCAACTAACGATAGTTTTGATGCTATTGTAGTAAGACCTTTAAATCAAACACAAACATTAAATATAGGTTGGCAAGGAATATCGGCTTCTTTAAATTTCATTGTAAATGCAGGTGCTTCTGAAAGAATGAGAATAACCAATACAGGTAACACAGGTATAAACACATCAATCCCAGAAACAAAATTACAAATAGAAGATGTTACAAAAGTATTAACAAATAATGTAGCAGGAGTTGCACAAGGAACTTTATCTTTGGCTTCTACTGACGCACAAGCTGCAAACATAGGAACTTCTTTATTGTTTGGAGGTAATTTTATTACTGGTAATCAAACTAGAATAGCTTATGCTGCTATAACAGGTAGAAAAGCAAATGGTTCATCAGGTAATGCTGACGGCTATTTATCTTTCCTTACTTGGCGATCTACAGGTTTAACAGAAGCAATGCGAATTACGCCAGCAGGCTACCTGGGTATTGGAACAACAAGTCCAGGCGCAAAATTACACGTTGTAGGAGATACTTATGTTCAGTCAGGTGCTTTATTTACAGATACTATTGGAAGTTATTCAACAGGAAGTGTAACCTTGTGGCCATCAACAAAATTTATTGTTCCATCTGAAAGCGTAGGTATTGGAACGACAACACCCGCTAGTTCTGCTGCTTTAGATATAACATCAACAACTCAAGGTTTCTTACCTCCTAGAATGGATGGAACCAGCAGAGACAACATAACTTCCCCCGCTGAAGGATTAATAATATGGAATACTGATATAAGAACAATAGAAGTGTTTGATGGAACAAATTGGCAGAGAGTTGCTTTTGTATAAAATAAATAACTAAATAATATGACAAATTTTAAATGGGTTTTTGGACCAATGGAATGCTACGTAGATGTAGATGGATTAACGGATGTAGTATATACAGTTAACTGGAGATACAATGCTACAAGAGAAAATGATGGTAAAGAATACTTTGCTGGAATGTATGGTGCAACAGGAGTTGCTTTCCCAGATCCAGCAACGTTTGTTCCTTATGATGAAATCACAGAGGAAATGACAATTGGTTGGATGGAATCTACTTTAGATGTTCCAGCAATGCAAGCAAACTTAGACAAACAGATTGATTTACAAATCAACCCTATTACAGTAACTTTACCTCCTCCTTTTGTAAACACTGAGATTACAGAAATTAAATAACAATGAGTACAAAAGAAAAAGTAGATCTATTTTTAAACAAGTGGGTTAGTAGAAAATTAACTGTATTTGTAATAGCTTCCATAGGATTATTCTCTGGAAGTCTTACATCTACTGATTGGGTTATTGTTGCAACTTCCTATATAACAATAGAAGGAGTTACAAATATTGTTGAACGTCTAATGAAAACTAAAAATGTCTAACACAGATCTTAAACTTTACACGCTAAATAGTATAACTATGGCATTAAGCTTTTCAAACTTAGAAAACACTTTAAAAATAGTGTTATTGATAGCATCGATATTCTACACTATATTAAAAACAGTAGAAACATTAAGAAATAAGAAAAATGACGACAAAGGAGACAATAACTAAATACGGTAAACCAAATATAACTGGCGAAGGTTACTTAGTTACTATATTATTACCTTATCCAATGCGTTTAGCTTGGGACACGGGAACTGTGGTACACAAGATGAGATGTCATAAGCTAGTGTCAGGTAGATTTTTAGCGGTTTTTAATGAGATTCATCGCAAATATGGTTATGAGAAGATAAAAGAACTAGGTATTGATTTGTTTGGTGGTTGTTTTAACTTTAGAAAAATGAGAGGTGGAAATGACTGGAGTAAACACTCATGGGCAATAGCTATTGATTTAGATCCAGGAAGAAACCAATTGAAAGAAACAAGTAAAACCGCAAGGTTTGCAAGACCAGAGTATAAAGCGATGATTGACATTTTTTATAAACATGGGTTTATATCTTTAGGAAGAGAAAAGAATTACGATTGGATGCATTTTGAAATAAAAGAATAAAACTATGAAATATATTTTAATATTATTATCTACTATGTTTTTTGCATGTGGTGCAAGAAAAGTAAACAAACAAGAAAAAGTAGAAGAAAAATTAACCACAGAGGTTATTATGCAGAAAGATTCGGTAGTTGAAGTTGTTAAGACAGAGATTAAATACGATGTAGAAACGCATGAAATAGAAGTAACCGCAATTGATTCAACAAAAGAATTCGTAGTTGAAGGAAAGAAGTATTTTAACGCACGTATTAAGATCAAAAAGAAAAAAGACAACACTATATACTCTGAAGACAATAAAGTGTCTAAGACTAGTTTAAAACAGTCTAAAACAGTGATTAAAGAATTAAAGAAAGATAAGGTTAAAACAGTGGATAAAAAAGCTAGTTATGCTTGGATCTCATGGTTGTTGATTTTATTATTAATACTTTATACAATATGGAGAAATAGAAGAAGACTCATTGGTTTATTGTAAAAGTTACAAAAAACGAGTGATATATGAAGTAAGTAATCTAATCAAATTAAAAAATGTCAGAAGCAATAGTTAAAAATCTAAGCTTTGGTACTGAAGCAAGTAGCAAGGTATTTGAAGGAATAGAAAAACTAACAAGAGCAGTTAGTTCTACGTTAGGAGCAAGTGGTAAATGTGTTTTACTAGAAGATCAGTTTGGTAATCCAACGATAACAAAAGATGGTGTAACAGTAGCTGATTCTATAATCTTGCTAGATCCTGTTGAAAACATGGGAGCTAAACTTCTTAAAGAAGCGGCAAGAAAAACAGTAAGAGAAGCAGGTGATGGTACTACAACGGCCACGGTGTTAGCTCATGCTATTTTAAAAGAAGCTTATGCTTCAAAAGAAGCAAACACAAGAAAAATAAAAGAAGGAATAAACAAAGCTGTTGAAAACGTTATAAAGTATTTAGATTCAGTATCTATACTTGTTGACGACAACATGCTTGATCAAATAGCTACTATATCAACTAATAATGATCCTGAATTAGGAAAAATAGTTGGCGATGCATTTAGATCAGTAGGTAACACTGGTATTGTAATGATGGAAACATCTGTTAATCCAGAATGTAGTTTACAAGTGGTAGAAGGAGTTCAGTGTGAAATGGGATTAACTAATTCTCACTTTATTACTAACCAAAAGAATAAGACAGCAGAACTAGATAATCCATTGGTGTTATTAATTGAATCTCCTGTTGATAGTATTAGACAGATACAGTCTGTTTTAGAGTACGTAATAAAGAATAACAAATCATTGCTTGTAGTTGCAGATTTAGACCAAGTGGTTTTATCTACATTAGCAATGAACAAATCAAAAGGTAACATAAAAGTGAACGTTATAAACGCTCCTACTTTCGGTGTTAACAGAAAAGAAATATTTGATGATTTAGCTTTATTGACTGGAGCTACATTAATCAACGAAGATCTAGGAGATGATCTAGATTTAATACAACCAGATTTATTAGGAACATGTTTAAAAAGTGTTACTAATCATGAAGAGACAATACTTCACGTAGAAGAAAGTTCTGAGGAAGTATTAAGCATTATAGATGATATTAAAAAATCATTACTAGAAAAGAANAGTAGCAACACTGTTATTAAATTGGAAAAAAGATTAGCACGCTTAACAGCTAAAATTGCTGTAGTAAAAGTAGGTGCTAACTCAGAGATAGAATTAAAAGAAAAAGCAGATAGAATAGAAGATGCAATATGCGCAACTAAAGCAGCTATTAAAGAAGGTATTGTTCCAGGTGGGGGAATTGCTTTATTAAATGCTGCTCATAGTATAGATAGTTTTTCTGATGGTGAAGAAATATTATTAAACGCTATAAGAGCACCTTTTAGAACCATATTAGATAATGCTGGTATAGAATATGCGCCATTAGAATCTTTTTCAAAGATTGGTTATGGTCTTAATGTAATAACGGGTAAAACTGTTAATATGATTGAAGCAGGAATTATTGATCCATTATTAGTTACTAAAAGTGCATTAAGAAACGCTGCTTCTGTAGCTACTACCATATTATCAACTGATTGTGTAATTAATAATTTAAGAGCATAATGAGGGCGATAGGTAAAACATTAGTTATAAAGAAAATAAAAGAAGGCACTACTGAAACAAAAGGAGGTCTTCTACTAGCGGAAAGTCATAGAGATGATATCAGATACGTTGAAGCTATAGTTGTTAAAATAGGAGACGAAGTTACAGGTATAAGCGAAGGTGATCATATATTCTTTGACAGACACGCTGGTCATAAAATAGAACCTGATAAAGAAACTTATCATGTTATAAAATTAAACGATGTAGTTATAGTATTATGATGCGTTTAGAACCTGCTGATATAAAAAGCATAGGTCTATTAAAACACTACAGAATAATAAGAAAATGGGCTTGTAGAAATAACGGTTTATCAGATGCTGATCTAGAATTATTAGTTTATCTTGATTGCATGGAATTCTTTACTAAACAAGATTTTAAAACAGGTACTTATACATATAGCTGGAACAACAGGCGCTGGAACGATTTATTAAAACAAGGTTGGATAACGGTTTGGAGAGAACGAAACCATACAACTCAAAAATATAATATATATAAAGTTTCTTTTAAGTGCAAACAGTTAATAAGTAAAATGTACCGTATAATGTTAGGGATAGAAGATATACCAACTAGTTATAGAAACTCAATAATGAGTGGTAAAACATATACTGATACAGTAATGATTACCGCAATAGAAAACACAAACAAAGATAAAACAAGAAACAATGGATTTTAAAAGTAAAAATAGCCCGATAAAACAAAGTATCGTAGATCCTTCTATGGTAAGACAAAACAGTATGGATCCTACACAAAATCCATATAGTCAAATAAAAACAGTTCAACCTGGTATGCAATATAATGGTATTAGTCCAAAAGCTATGAGTAATCAGAACACAATACAAAACGTAATGGGTTCACCAATGGCAAATACTCCATTTATGCAAATGACAGACCCTTTAACAGGTCAACCAATAGATCCTACTATGGATCAATCACCAGATCAACCAGTTCCACCACCAGCAGGTGTTCAGACAAGTGTTACACCAGGTTACGATTTAAACAATTACTAATAGTAAAATAAATAAAAATGAATATAAACGAAACAAAACACCCTACTACTGTTTTTGATAAAGAGGCAAAGATGTCAGGCGTTGGAGCAAATGCTCTTTGGAACGGTCCTTTTGATACAACTGGTTATCCAAAAGGTCAAGGATCTAGTTCTGGTAAAAACGGAATTAAACTTAGATTTGCTGACCCAAAAGAATGCGGATGTGGTATGCCTATCACTTCTAGAGCAAAAATGAGATAATAATGTCTTTAGGTATTATAAACAAAAATACTAGTTCTCCTTTCATGTTGAGAAGAAGTATTGTAGATCAAGGAGGTCAAGGTGGTGCTTACGAATCTGGTGGTTTTAATCCTGAAGAAAGTTATTCTGATGGAGGAACTGCTAACGCGATAGCTGCTTTAGGTAATACTATTGGTGCTGGTTTAGCTGCTAGAACAGCTGGGGACGAAAATAAAGATAATTTATCTACTTCTAAAAGATTAGAAAAGAAATCAAAAAGAATTAGTGATAAAGTAATTAGTTCAGATACTAGTGAAGACAAGAAAAAAAGACTAGATAAAAGACTAGGTAATGTAGGTGAAAAACAAGTAAAAGTAAAATCTAAAATAGATAAATACAACGAAATGGTAAAACCTACTTTAACTTCTGATTTAAAAAAGATATAAATTATGGCTTTTAAAATGTCTGGTCCTCCTTACAATGTTGACAATACTCCTATATATAGTATGGATATGGACGATAACGTTTTAGGAATGGCTCAATCAAACGGTACTATATTAGTTAACAAGAACGTATCTCCTTTAGAATTAAAGAAAAATCATACTATATCACATGAGAAAGTTCACATCGATCAAATGAAGAGAGGTGATTTAGACTATGATGATCAGAATGTTACTTGGAAAGGTAAGAAATATCCAAGATCTAAAATGAAAGAAGGTGATAAAAAATTACCTTGGGAAATGGAAGCTTACGCAAAACAAGGTAAAAAAGTTAAAAAGTAAATAATACATGTGATATATATATTAATACTAATCTAATTAAATTTATATCATTATGAAAAAACTTATTTTAATTTTAGCGTTTGGATTATTTAATTTAAACACGTTTGCACAAGAAGAAATTAATACATTACAACTTATAGGTTGGTGGACGCCGGATAAACCGTCTGCACATTTATTCTTTTGGGAAACACCTGCGGGTGAATTAAAGGTTCAACAGATAAGTAGTACAACAGGAGAAAGTTTTATAAATAGAGATTTTAGAATTAATTTAGAATCTATATTTATTAAATCAAGTATCAAGGAAGAAGATAAAGCGTTAAACTATTATGTGATGTTAGAAAACGGAACTATGGAATGCACTTCAACAAACTGTTATACTAATAAAGTTACAAAAATAATATATACAAAAACAAGATAACAATTAACCTAAAACAAAACAAACAAAATGGCATACAAACAAACACCAGGAAGAGGAAACGGTATGAAAACTGGTTCAGGACTTAGTTCTGCTTTATTACAAGCTAAGAAAAGAGAATCAGGAGTTACACCTGAAAGAATAGAAGCGGCTCAAAAAGCTGTTAAATCTTACAAAAGCAACAGAGGTTTATCTGAAAGAGATTTACAGATAGAAGGAGGAGCGGCTATGGATAGTATTATAGCTAGAAGAGATGCTGGAGATACTTATTCTAAAAGAGAACTAGCTAAAATTGGTAACAAAGCAGCTAATAGAACTCGTAAAGAAAGCGGAGCAACTACCACTGTTAAGAAAACTCAAGTAGAAGGTAAAAAAGGTTTTGAGGATAAATATACTAGAACTCCTGCTAAGCAGATGTCAAAACTTAAATCTGGTAAATCTCCAGCAAAGCAAATGTCTAAAATGCCAGCTAAAAAAGTTTCTGCTACAATTACAACTGAGAGAACAATTGCTCCTAAAGCTAGTAAAAAAGCTCCAATGAAAATGAAAAAATGCTAAATGAAAAATATATCTACAAAAGGTTATAAAAGAAATAGTCCTGATAAAGACAACTCTTACAATATTATACCAAGCGGAGATATAACTATGGAAGATGTAGATTTTCCGGTATTAGGCATAGATAATAAAGGTAATAAAAAAATAATGAAACCAGGGAAGAATTACAAGTTCCCTGGTAACGTTGTTTTAGAAATACCCATGAAGAAACAAAGTTTATATAATAGAATATTTAAAAAAATAGCAGGTGGGAGGTAAGGTATCTCACGAGTCTCATAAGCTCGCTTAAGCTGGTTCGACTCCAGTACGTTGCTACTAAACAATAAAATTAAATAAAATGAAAAAAGCAAAAGCAAAACAAATTAAGAAAGAACAATTAGAAAAAATTGTATCACAACAAAAAGATTTAGGAACATTGTTAACAAACTTAGGTGTATTAGAAGCTCAAAAGCATTCTATATTACACCAGGTTGCTGATCTTAACAAAGACATCGAAGATTTTAAAGGTGTTTTAGAATCTGAATATGGAGCTATCAATATTAATTTAGAAGATGGTAGTTACGAAGATATTGAAACACCACCAACTGATGACTAATAATGTTATAAGAAAGATAAGCATTGGTGCAGATTATAAAAATGAAGCAATGCATTATTCTATAGGACAATCTGTTTATGGAGGTCATGAAATTGCTTATATTAAATTAGACAATGAAGATCATTCGTATAACATATATATAAAAAAAGGAGATGAAGTAATGCCGTGGAAGAAGTTTAATTCTAACATGGCTATATCTGTTGAATATGATTTAGAATACTAATGAGAAGTGTATTTGATTTTATCGTAAAGCCGATAGGTGATAGATACGATAATAAAATTGACGTAGAAGGAAAAGAACTTATACTAAATACAAAAATAGAAAGTTTTAAATCTGTGAATAATTTAGCGGAGGTTGTTGCAATCCCGCTAGCTTATTCTACTAATATAAAAGTAGGTGACAAGGTTATAATACATCATAATGTTTTTAGAAGATTCTATGACATTAGAGGTAATCAAAAAAACAGTAGATCTTACTTTATGAATGATTTGTACTTTTGTGGTGCAGATCAAATATATTTATATAAAACACAAAATGAAAAATGGAAGTCATTTGGAGATAGATGTTTTATAAAACCACTTAAGAATACAGACTATTTAAGCTTACAAAAAGAGCAGAACCTTATTGGTATACTAAAATATGGAAACAGCACCTTAGATGAGCTTAAAATAAGCGAGGGAGACTTAGTCGGATATACTCCATTTGGAGAGTTTGATTTTATAGTTGACGGACAAAGATTGTATTGTATGAAATCTAATGATATTGTAATTAAATATGAATATAAAGGAAACGAAACAGAATATAATCCTAGCTGGGCACAAAGCAGTACTTGAGTTAATAAAAGTTGCTGAAGAAGCTATTATAGAAAATGGTGAAGATGATTTATCTGCTGATAAATTAAAAAATGCGGCAGCAACTAAAAAACTAGCTATATTTGACGCTTTTGAAATATTAAGTAGAATACAAGAAGAAGAAAAACTATTAATTGATGTTGAAAAAGAAACTGAGACTAAAGTTTTTAAAGGTTTTGCAGAAGGGAGATCTAAGTAATGTACGAGCAAAGTTTATACAAAATAGTAGATGCTCATATAAAACCTAGCGTTTTAAAACAAAACAACCGTCTTAAAAAATGGAAATATGGGTATGATAAGGATTATGACATGGTTGTTATTAGTAAGACTGGAAAGATTGGTGAGATACTTGAAATCCAAGACTTAAAAATAGCATTACCATTAGCAGAAGATACTTACTCTAGATCTAATAAAAAAGAAGATCAATATTGGGAACAAATGGAGTTTCCAAAAGAAATAAGTAAAATAAAAAGCACATTCGATTGGAATAGACAACCAGAGGTTTTTAAAGACAGATGGTATGACTATATAGACAATGAGTTTAAATACAGAGAAGAAGGTTTATTCTTTTTTAATAACGGAAAACCTACTTATATAACAGGCACACATTACATGTACTTACAATGGAGCAAGATAGATATTGGTGCTCCAGATTACAGAGAATCAAACAGATTGTTTTTTATATTCTGGGAAGCTTGCAAAGCAGACCCAAGATGTTATGGTATGTGTTACCTTAAAAACAGACGTTCTGGATTTTCTTTTATGTCTTCTTCAGAACTAGTAAACTTAGCGACTATATCTAGTGATTCTAGATTTGGTATTCTATCAAAGTCTGGAGCAGATGCTAAGAAAATGTTTACAGATAAAGTAGTTCCAATCTCAATTAATTATCCTTTCTTTTTTAAACCTATCCAAGATGGTATGGATAGACCTAAAACAGAATTAGCATATAGGATTCCAGCATCGAAACTAACAAGACGAAAGTTAGATTCTAATGAAACGTTAGAAGAACTTGAAGGATTAGATACTACGATTGACTGGAAAAATACTGGAGACAATAGTTATGATGGTGAAAAATTAAAACTATTAGTACATGATGAAAGTGGTAAATGGGAGAGACCAGATAATATATTAAATAACTGGCGTGTTACTAAAACAACGCTTCGATTAGGTAGTAGAATTATTGGTAAATGCATGATGGGTTCTACTTCTAACGCTTTAGACAAAGGTGGTGACAATTTTAAAAAATTATACTATAACTCTGATGTTAGAAAAAGAAACCGCAATGGACAGACTAGTTCAGGATTATATAGTTTGTTTATACCTATGGAGTGGTCCTACGAGGGATTCATTGATACTTATGGGTTACCTGTATTCGATAGTCCAGAAAAACCAGTTAAAGGCGTAGATGGTAACTATATAGAATATGGTGTTATAGAACATTGGCAAAATGAAGTAGATGGTTTAAAATCTGATCAAGACGGTTTAAACGAATACTACAGACAGTTTCCAAGAACAGAACAACACGCATTTAGAGATGAAGCAAAACAATCTTTGTTTAATCTTACAAAAATATACGAACAAATAGATTATAATGAAGACTTAAGAAACACTAATGTTGTAACAAGAGGTAGTTTCCAATGGGAGAACGGTATACAAGATACAAGAGTTATATTCTATCCAAACAAAGATGGTAGATTTTTAGTCTCTTGGATTCCTCCAGTACATCTTCAGAATAATATTTTATATAAAAATGGAGTTAAATATCCAGGTAACGAGCATTGTGGTGCTTTTGGATGTGACTCTTACGATATATCAGGAACAGTAGACGGAAAAGGATCTAATGGTGCTTTAAGCGGTTTAACTAAGTTTTCAATGGAAGATGTTCCACCAAGTAGTTTCTTTTTAGAATATATAGCTAGACCACAAACTGCTGAGATATTCTTTGAAGAAGTATTAATGGCATGCGTGTTTTATGGTATGCCAATATTAGCAGAGAATAATAAACCTAGATTACTTTTTCATTTTAAAAGAAGAGGTTATAGAGGTTACTCAATGAACAGGCCAGACAAAACTTGGAATAATTTATCAGTAACAGAAAAAGATATTGGAGGTATTCCAAACTCAAGTAAAGATGTTATACAAGCACACGCTGCTGCAATAGAATCTTACATAGAAGAATTTGTTGGATTAAAAGAAACAGGGTATGGTGATATGTATTTTAATAAAACATTAAACGACTGGGCTAGATTTAACATAAACGATAGAACAAAATTTGATGCTTCTATTAGTTCTGGTTTAGCAATAATGGCATGTAACAAACATAAATACACTCCATCTGCTCCTTCTATTCAAAGAGTTTATGATTTAGGAATTAAGAAATATGATAACACAGGTTCTTCATCAAAAATAAATAAGTAAATGAAAGTATACACAAATACAAATAGTGCATTCCCAAGTCAGGTAGTACCTGATTCTGTAAAGGCTTCGGAAGAATACGGTCTGCAAGTCTCTCGCGCTATAGAACAAGAATGGTTTGATCAAGGTAGAACTACACAGAACAGATACTCTTCTAATTGGAATAACTTTCATCAATTAAGATTATACGCAAGAGGAGAACAATCTGTACAAAAATATAAAGATGAACTATCTATAAACGGTGATTTATCTTATTTAAACATCGACTGGAAACCAGTTCCTGTTGTATCTAAATTTGTAGATATAGTTGTTAATGGAATGTCTCAAAAGACTTACGATATAAAAGCATACGCACAAGATCCAGAATCTTTAAAAGCAAGAACTTCTTACGCTCAGTCTATATTAAGAGATATGTATTCTCAAGATTTAATAAACACAGCAAAAGAATTAACAGGAAAAGACTTTAATGCTTCTCCTCTTCCACAAGACGAGTTACCAGAAACAAAAGAAGAATTAGACCTACACATGCAATTGTCTTATAAGCAATCTATAGAGATAGCTGAAGAAGAAGCAATAAACAACGTTCTAGCTGCTAATAAATGGGATTTAACTAGAAGAAGATTAAACTACGATTTAACTGTATTAGGTATTGCTTGTGTTAAAACAAGTTTTAATGTTAGTGAAGGAATACAAACAGAATATGTTGATCCAGCTTATTTAGTTTATTCTTACACAGAAGATCCAAACTTTGAAGATATTTATTATGTTGGAGAAGTTAAAGCAGTCACGATACCTGAATTAAAGAAACAATTCCCACGCTTATCAGAAGAAGAGTTGTACAAAATACAACAAATGCCAGGTAATAGACAATATATAACTGGTTGGGGTAATTATGATGAAAACACTGTTCAAGTTTTGTATTTTGAATACAAGACATATATGAATCAAGTGTTTAAAATAAAACAAGGTGAAAACGGCTTAGAAAAAGCTATTGAAAAAACAGATGATTTTAATCCACCACCAAACGATAACTTTGAAAGAGTATCAAGAACTATAGAAGTATTATATACTGGAGCCAAAATATTAGGTACAGACATGATGATAGAATGGAAACTATCTGAAAATATGACAAGACCTTATGCTGATACTACTAAGGTAGAAATGAATTATGTTATATGTGCTCCTAGAATGTACAAAGGAAGAGTTGATTCTTTAGTTAATAGAATAACTGGTTTCGCAGATATGATTCAATTGACACATTTAAAACTACAGCAAGTTATGTCTAGAATAATACCTGATGGTGTTTTCTTAGATGTTGATGGTTTAGCTGAAGTTGATTTAGGTAACGGTACTAATTATAATCCAGCAGAAGCACTTAACATGTATTTCCAAACTGGTAGTATAGTTGGTAGGTCAATGTCACAAGATGGTGGTTTAAACCAAGGAAAAGTACCTATTCAAGAATTGTCTAGTTCTTCTGGTCAAGCAAAAATAGCAGCGCTTATACAAACTTATCAGTATTACTTACAAATGATAAGAGACGTAACCGGGTTGAATGAAGCAAGAGATGGAAGTGCTCCAGAAAGAGATGCACTAGTAGGTATTCAAAAGATGGCCGCTAACGCGTCAAACACAGCTACTAAACACATTTTGCAAGCTAGTATGTATTTAACTCTTAGAGCGTGTGAGAACATATCTCTTAGAATTGCTGATTGTTTAGATTTTCCACTTACAGCAAAAGTTTTAGAACAAAGTATAACAACATATAACGCATCTACATTAAAAGAAATAAAAAGTTTAAATCTTCATGATTTTGGTATATATTTAGAATTAGAACCAGACGAAGAAGAGAAAATGATGCTAGAGCAAAACATACAAGTTGCTTTACAAAGTGGTACTATAGATTTAGATGACGCTATTGACATAAGGCAAATAAAGAACTTAAAACTAGCTAATCAACTTTTAAAACTTAGAAAAACTAAGAAACAGAAGATGGTACAAGAGCAACAAATGGCAAACATAAACGCTCAAGCTCAAGCTAATCAACAAACAGCACAACAAACAGCATTGTTTGAAGTTCAAAAACAACAAGCATTAACACAAGAAACAATAAACGTAGAAAGAGCAAAAGCTAATTTTGCAATTGAAAAACTACAAACAGAAATGCAATTAAAGCAACAACTGTTAGAACAAGAGTTTCAATATAACATGCAATTAGCTCAATTAGACTCTCAAACAAAATCACAAGGATTACAATTAGCAGAAGACAGGAAAGATGCTAGAACTAAAATACAAGCAACACAACAGTCTGAGTTAATAAATCAAAGAAATACAAACTCTCTACCAACAAACTTTGAATCATCAGGGTTTAATGGATTAGAAGACTTTGCAATGTAAAAAAAACAAATTATTTAATTATATTATATTATGTCAGAAATTATTAAACAAGAAGGAGATTTTAAAATCCAAAAAAGAAAACCAAAAAACTTAAATGTTACGCAAGAAGTAACTAAAGTTGATCTATCTGTTCCCGCTAAGGAAGCAGACGTAATTAAAGTTGTAATACCTAATGTTGCCGAAGAAGTTGTAGAACAAGTTCAAGAAGTAGTAGAACAACAAGAAATTGTTACAATGGAAGAGATTACAAGCGAAGTTGTTGAAACTGTAGATCCGGTTTTAGAACCTATAGTAGAACCAGTAGTACCTCAGAAAGCATTACCAGAAAACATTGAAAAACTAGTGTCTTTTATGGAAGAAACTGGAGGTTCTGTTGAAGACTATGTTAGGTTAAATACAGATTATTCTAACGTTAATGAATTAACATTATTAAAAGAATATTACACAAATACAAAAACTCATTTAGATAAAGAAGAAATTGATTTCTTAATAGAAGACAATTTTTCTTATGATGAGGATTTAGAAGAAGAGCGAGATATTAGAAAAAAGAAACTTGCTTTTAAAGAAGAAGTTGCTAAAGCCAAAAAACACTTAGAGACAATTAAAGATAAGTACTATGATGAGATAAAACTCAAACCAGGTACGAATCAAGATCAAAAAGAAGCTTTTGACTTTTTCAACAGATACAAGAAGAACGAAGATGAATCTAAACAGAGACATGATAAGTTCAAGAATGAAACTAAAAACTTATTTGCTAACGATTTCAAAGGTTTTGAATACTCAGTTGGTGAAAAAAGATTTAGATATGGCATTCAGAACAATGATCAAGTAGCTGAAAAACAGTCTGATATTAACAATTTTATAGGGAAGTTCCTTGATAAAGATGGAAATGTTAATGATGCTGCAGGTTATCACAAGGCTTTATATACCGCTATGAATTCAGATAAAATTGCTCAACATTTTTATGAGCAAGGAAAAGCTGATGCGGTTAAAGAAGTTGTTAGCGGATCTAAAAACCAATCTATAAACCAACCAAGACAAGCGTCTGGTGAGGTTTTTGTAAATGGTTTAAAAGTTAAAGCTATCAGTGGTTTTGATTCTTCTAAATTAAGAATACAAACAAAGAAATTTAACAATTAAAAATTAAAATTATGGCGGCAGTTAGTCCAGCATTCGGTTCAATTAAACCGAGTCAAAAACAACAAGCGTTAGAAACAAATTACTTAAACTTCACAGATGGAAGTGGTAACGATTTCGCGCAACAATATTTACCAGAAGTATACGAAGCAGAAGTAGAACGTTACGGAAACAGAACGTTATCTGGCTTCTTACGTATGGTAGGAGCAGAAATGCCAATGGCTTCTGATCAAGTAGTTTGGTCTGAACAAAATAGATTACACATTGCTTACACAGATGTTACTTGTGCTTCTGCAACGACTTTAACTTTCGTTACAGGTGGAACTGGTAAAAACTTCGTAAACAACGTGATTTCTGTAGGTCAAACTTTAGTAGTTATGAGTCCTTCTACAGGAAAAGAACTTAAAGTTTATGTTACAGGATCAACTGCAAACGCTACAACAGGATCAGGTGGAGCAACAAATCCAGCTGTTATTACTGTTAAACCTTATACTCAGTTAGATTTAACTACTGGTGTAGGTAATACAGTTAACTTTGCTGGAACGTCAAACCTTAAAATATTCGTTTACGGTTCTGAATTTGGAAAAGGAACTACAGATGCTACTTTAAACTCTGTAACACCTTCTTTCACTCAATTCAGTAATTCTCCAATCATTATCAAAGAAAGATACCAAATCTCAGGATCTGATACTGCTCAAATCGGGTGGGTTGAAGTTGCAACTGAAGACGGTACTAGCGGTTTCTTATGGTATTTAAAAGCAGAGTCTGAAACAAGATTACGTTTTGAAGATTACTTAGAAATGTCAGTTATTGAAGGTGAATTAGTTGGTGGTGGTTCTACATTAGCTGCTAATAACATTAAAGGTACACAAGGTTTATTCTCTGCTGTTAAAGAAAGAGGAAATGTTGTAAACAACTTTACTGCAGCTTCAGGTTTAGATGATTTTGATTCTATCCTGAAAAACTTAGATACTCAAGGAGCAATTGAAGAAAATATGTTTTTCTTAAACAGAGCTACTTCTCTTGATTTTGATAACATGTTAGCTGCTGTTGGAGCTCCTACGGGTGGAGTATACCAAGGAGGTAGTTCTTACGGTTTATTTGAAAACTCTGAGCAAATGGCATTAAACTTAGGTTTCTCTGGTTTCCGTCGTGGATCTTACGATTTCTACAAAACTGACTGGAAATACTTAAACGATGCTTCTACTCGTGGAGGTATGGCTACTACTTCAATTGACGGTATCTTAGTTCCTGCTGGAACTTCTACAGTATACGATCAACAATTAGGTACTAACATCCGTAGACCATTCTTACACGTACGTTATAGAGCTTCACAAGCTGATGACAGAAGAATGAAATCTTGGATCACTGGATCTGTTGGTGGTGCTTACACTTCTGACTTAGACGCAATGCAAGTACACTTCTTATCTGAAAGATGTTTATGTGTGCAAGGTGCTAATAACTTTGTGTTATTCACTGCGTCTGCATCATAGACAAAAAATAGGTTATATTACCCTCGTTGAATTTACGGGGGTAATAAATACCTTTAATTAAAAATATTAAATTATATTATATCATGGCAACACCAATAAAAAAAACAACTGCACAAGCAGTAAAAAAAATAGAAACACCTACAGAAGAAATTAATATGGTTAATGAAATAGAAGTTAACGAATCTGTAGAAATTGTTACTAAAACTATAAAAAATAACGACAGAGAAGTAAAACCTGTTTGGGAAATTAAAGACAGAACATACGTTATATTAGATGGTGATTCTCCTTTAACATACACACTGCAATCTAGACACTCTATGAGATACCCGTTACTTTGGTTTAACAAAGAAACTGGCGAACAAGAAGAAATAAGATACGCAACTAATCAAAACTCTCCATTAGTAAGAGATCAAAAAGGACAAGTTACGTTAGGTCGTATTATGTTTGACAACGGAATACTAAGTGTACCAAAAGAAAAACAAAACCTTCAAAAATTATTATCAATTTATCACCCTGCTTTAAACAATAAGTATCATGAATTTGATCCTAAAGAAGAAGCGATCGATGAATTAGAACATTTAGAAATCGAAATGGAAGCTATGAACGCTGCCTTTGAGATGGACATAGATCAAGCAGAAGCAATTGTAAGAGTAGAAGCTGGTTCTAGAGTCAATAAGATGAGTTCTAAGGAGATAAAAAGAGATTTATTGCTATTAGCTAGACGTAATCCTTATTTGTTCTTAGAATTAGCGAATGATGATAATGTTCAACTTAGAAATATTGCTATCGTAGCGACAGAATCAAACATCATTAAACTATCTCAAGATAACAGAACATTTATGTGGGGAGAAAATGATAGAAAATTAATGACAGTTCCATTTGACGAAAACCCATACTCGGCTATGGCTGCATTTTTCAAGACAGACGAAGGAGTTAACATCCTTAGATCTATCGAGAAGAAATTAAAATAAAAAGTATAACACTAGTACATGAGCGGTAACCAAAAACTACCGCTCTAATACTATAACAAAGATAACAAATGGCTATAAATGTAGATACAGTTTACAAAACAGTTTTATTAATACTTAATAAAGAGCAGCGAGGATATATGACTCCTGATGAATTTAATAAGGTAGCAACACAAGTTCAACTTGAAACGTTTGAAAGTTATTTTGAAGATCTTAATCAACAATTAAGAATACCAGAAAACGACAGTGAGTATTCTAATAGAATTAAAAACTTAGAAGAGCAAATAGCTGTTTTTAAAACAATAGGTAATTGTACTAATGTTCCAACTACTAATCAATTTAACTTACCTGTATCTTCAGGTATGACTGTTTATCCAGCAAATGTTATTCAAACTGTAATAGGTCAACCTCTTTATGTTTTAGCAACATTGACTCAAGCTCAGATACAGAACGGAACAACAAGAGTTTATTTTGCAGGAGTACTACAAAATTCTTCTGCATATTCTATAGTGAGTAACTCTATAACACTAACGTCTTTACCAACTACGGTTTTTGAGGTTAGAGTAGAAGTTACTGCTAATGATTTTTACAGATTAGGTACTGTAATATATGATGATTCTATTGAAATGCAAAGAGTGCAAAGAAATGATTTATTATATATAAACAAATCACCTTTAACTAAACCGACAAAAAAATACCCATTATATATATACGCTGAAGAAAAACTTTTTGTATACCCAACAGATATAACTACCGGTGTTACTGCTTCTTTTGTAAGAAAACCAAAAGACGTTATATGGAATTTCACAGCATCACCAGCTACTAATTATACATACTTGTATAATCCAAACACTTCACAACAATTTGAACTAATGCCTTCAGAACAGACTAACGTGATAACTAAAATACTTATGTATTCAGGAGTTGTTATAAAAGATCCACAAATAGTACAGGCTGCTGCTCAACAAATTCAAACAGAGAACATAAATTCAAAATCATAATAAAGTATGGCATTTCCTAATGGTGGTTTAATAACCGAGACAAATAGACAATATTATGCTGGATCTCAAGGTTTTCAAGTAGAAGGTCCATCAACTCAAACAGCATTTACTTTCACTTTTAATACTGATTTATACTTAGGAAGTTATGATCCAGACGAAGCAAACTATACTTTAAACAATTTTAAATTATATAAAAGTGCAGACGGGATAACTTTTACTGAATATATTTTACCATATCAATTAGAAAAAAACACAATAATTTTTACTACACCAATACCAGTAGGTCATTATGTGGTAGTACAATTAAAATCACTTGAAGGTGGTAATTATGGAAACTTCGATGCTTATGGTGAAGCTGTTGAAGACAACTACGGAGGTTATTCTTATATATCTTTAGACGACGTCGTAAACAACTTCATAGTAGCTTACGTTGGTGATGGAAAATTAATATTAAACGCAAAAAGAACAGACGTTATATTTCATGCTAAAAGAGCTTTGCAAGAATTTAGTTATGATACTTTAAAGAGTATAAAATCACAAGAACTTACTGTTCCTCCTAGTTTAAGTCTGATACTACCTCAAGACTATGTCAACTATGTTAAAATGTCTAGAATAGATCATCATGGTATAAAACATGTTATATATCCTACTAATACTACTATAGATCCTTACGAAACACCTTTGCAAGATAATATAGGACAACCTATACAGAGTAGTTTTGACGACAATGTACAAGGTACTTCTATAACTGAAGAAAGATATAAAGATAATAACATGAATCTTTTATTTAATGAAGACTTTAACAGTAGAGGAGAAAATGGTTATACTAATAGAGGAAATTACTACGGAAGACAATATGGAATGGATCCTCAGTATGCTAATTACAATGGTAATTTTCACATAAACGACAGACAAGGTAAAATATCATTTTCTAGTAACTTAGTTAATTCATTATTAGTACTTGAATATGTATCAGATGGTTTAGCTTACGAGTTAGATTCTAGAGTTCCTAAAATGGCCGAAGAAGCAATGTATTCTTACATATTGCATGCTATTATATCTACTAGAGCAAACCAACCTGAATATCTAGTGCAAAGATTAAAACAAGAAAAAAACGCTAAATTAAGAAATACCAAAATTAGATTATCTAATATAAAACTAGAAGAAATATCTCAAGTTTTTAGAGGACAATCTAAATGGATAAAACATTAATAACACATGGCTGAAGTAAAAAATAGTTTTTTAAAATCCAAAATGAACCAAGATTTAGATGATAGACTTTTACCTAATGGTGAATATAGATCTGCTTTAAATATATCAGTTGGTAAGTCTGAAGCTGATGATATTGGTACTTTACAAAATATATTAGGTAACGAAAGATTACCTTTAACCGATTATAATAATCCAAACCTAGAATGTATAGGTACATTTATGGATAATCAAAACAATTGTATATACCAGTTTTTAACTGATTACAACGACAATGAACCAAATAATATAACTCCACCAGTTAGTGGGACGATGATGATAACTATGTATAATCTTACTGGTGCTGGAACTTACTCAGTACTTGTTGAAGGATTATTTTTAAACTTTGCTAAAAATAAAGAATTTAAAATAACAAGTGTTAACTTAATCGAAGGATTGTTATTTTGGACTGATAACAGAAATCAACCAAGAAAAATAAACGTTAGTAAAGCGTTAAGTTCTTCTACTTATTACACTACAGAACATCAAATATCTGTTGCAAAATATGCGCCAGTAGATGCAATATCTTTATATAGAAAATTAACAGTTATAGTATCAAGTGTTACGTCAACTACCGTTTTTAACGTTCCAATTGGAACCGCTATAACAAAAGGAATGACTGTTATATCTGATGATATACCAGGAGGCGAATATGTTATTGTGTCAGATTACAACGAAGCAACAGGTGCAGTTACTTTATATAAAGCACCTACGTTAGCTATAGCACCGAATGACGTTTTGACTTTTTTAATTTCAACAATGTCAAACAAGTCAGACGTGCCTTCTTGGCCTGGTGATCCAGCTTTTTTAGAAGATAAATATGTTCGTTTTAGTTATCGTTTTAAATACGATGACAATGAATATTCTTTAATGGCACCTTTTACACAAATAGCCTATATTCCAAAACAAAAAGGTTTTTTCATAGATGGTAATGAAACAGACGCTTATAGAAGTACTGTTGTAAATTGGTTTGAAAATAATATAAACAATATAGACTTAATTGTGCCTCTTCCTGACAAGGTAAGTAATTTAAGTAACAATTATAAAATACAAGAAATTGATATTCTATATAAAGAGTCAGATTCATTAGCTGTAAAGGTTTTTGAAACAATACCTGTTTCTTCTATAAATACTGAAATTAATTCAAATAATAACTACTACGTACAACCGTACCAATCACAAAAACCATATAAGACATTACCAGAAGACCAAACAACAAGGGTTTATGATAAAGTACCTGTTAGAGCTAAAGCTCAAGAATCAGCAGGTAATAGAATAATTTATGGTAATTATTATGACAAGTATACTTCTTTGTCGTCTATAAACTATAATATATCAGTTCAACCTAAATCAGATATTGGAACTAGTTTTATAGAATATCCAAACCACACATTAAAAAAGAATAGAAATTATCAAGTAGGCTTTGTCATTGCTGATAAATTTGGTAGACAATCACCTGTAACGTTATCATCAGTAGATTTAACAGGTTCTTTAATAGGAGATGGAACTTACACAAAAGGCTCAACTGTTTATTCAAGTTATGAAAATACTACTCTTTTTGAAGACGTACGTTCTTGGTTTGGTGATGCTTTAATATTGTATTTAAACTCGCCAATAGATCAAATAAGAGATATACCTACTGGTCAACCAGGTTTGTACGCTATACCAACATCAAATTCAGGTTTTGCAATTACAGCATCGACAATAACAGATACAACATATACTTTTACTTTAGACCCACCGGCAGTAGGAGGTTCTAATACTATTCCCGTTATTGGTGATATAATGAGAGGTTTTTATACAGATTACGTAACGGTAACTAATGTGCAAGTATCGCCAATTGTAATACCACCTACGCCATTTCCTAATCCTCCTTCTGGATCTTATGTAGTAACTACTACTGGTAGAGTTGGTGATATATATAAATATACGCCTCAAATTGGAGGAGTTAAAGATATTAAGTTTGCTTACGAATATAATCCAATAGGTTGGTACTCTTACAAAATAGTTGTAAAACAACAAGAGCAAGATTATTACAACGTTTACTTACCTGGAATGCTTAATGGTTATCCAAAGAATCAAACTTCTGGATCTCAAATTACATACAGTAATACTGGAGTTCCTTCAACACAACCAGGTGTGAACGTTACACAGTTTCCAGTAAGCGAAACAGGTAATACATCTCACATAGTTTTAATAAACGATAATATTAATAAGGTACCAAGAGACTTAACAGAAGTTGGACCGGATCAAAAACAATATAGAAGTAGTGTTCAATTATATGGTAGAGTACAGAACACTAGAGAAACACTTACGATCATAGGTGAAGCGCCTGGTTTTTCTTCTAAAACAATTACTTTAACATATAGTACATCAACAGTTGGGAACGAAGATTGGATTTTAATAAAACCAGGTGATGGTATACAATGTACAGAAGCAAACACACCAGTACAAGATACAACACCGCCAGCTACTACATCATCAGCTAAAAAACCAAACCAATATAGATGGTTGGGTAATACAGTTGTTGTTAGTAATGTTGTTTCTGGAACTACAGGCACTATAACTATATCTTCACCAAACTGGGTGCTAGCAGCAGGGCAAAACCCAATTAGTTCTGGTCCAGGAAGTGGAGATTACAAGACGTTTGTTATAACTAGAGCAGAAAACGAACAGTATTTTCCTACTAGAAAAGCAGATACGGTTATATCAATAGCGTATGCTGATGAATTTAATTTCATCGATAACTCTGATAATAATTTAAGCGGAACAGCTGGTTTAAATTTTTATCAATTACAAAACAAACCTCTTATAGGTAGAGTTTCTACAGTTAATGAAATAGGTGTTGTAGCTTCTGATATGATACCTTTTTTAAGTGTATATGAAACAAGACCAGACGAAAGTCTGTTAGAGATATTTTGGGAAACAGCAACAACAGGTTTAATATCTGACATAAACGCAGATGTTTCAACAGGATTTTCAGGACCTACTGGTTTTGCAGATCTTGAATATCTTCATTTTGAAAATCAAGATCCTAACGGTTTAGATTTTAACGTAAATAATTTTGGACAATCAGATTCAAGATATATAACTAGTCAGTTTGTGCCAGTTGGTCAACAAGGTTTTCCTTTTGCAAATACCACAGTTAATTTATTAGAAGTTGTAGATGGAGCAGGTAATATTAGAACATCTGAGTTTGGAATAGAATCAGGTACATCCGGTGGAAACGATGTGTACAGACTAAAGATAAACTATACTCCTACAAATGATAGTAATCCTTTTGTGTTTAATCACACGGCTGATGTTTTACAAAAGTTTACTTTTAAATTTCATGTTACTAACGTAAATGAACCTGCTACTGCAACAGATTTAACATTTGAAGGTAGATTAGGTAATATTGCGCCAACAATAACAACATCAGTTGTCAACTACAATATATTACAAACAACAACAACAATAACTACTTTAGAAGCAAAGAATGGTTCGTTTCAAATAGCTTCTTCACCTATTCCTGACTATGCTAAATCTGGTTTAAAATGGAGTATAATTAGTGGTAATTCAGGTGGTTATTTTGAAATAGAACCTTATACTGGTATTTTAAAGTTAATAAACCCTTTAGTTCCTTTAAGTATTTATAATTTAGTAATAAGAGTAGAAGACGCTATAGACACAACAGACGGAAGCGTACTAGAACCTGAAAATACTACTTTTGGAACTCTTCATAATGACAAAACGTTTACTATAAATGTTGGAGACGCTCCAATGCCATATTGGTTAAGACCAGATTTTACAAGCGGAACTGTTTATGGAGGAGGTACTTGTAGTGCTTTTCAACCGAGTTCAAGTGGTATGATTTATATTGGACCTAATACAACTCCAGACGGTAGTTATGTACCTACTATTCCAGGTTTATCTGGTACATATCAATTCATTGAAAATGTAGAAGTAGAAAACGCTGAAGACTTTAGTGTTTCTCCTATTATACCAGATGGTTTAAAACAAGGAGAATATAGAGTAAAAGTACAATTGCAAGTTGATCCACCTACAATATGTCCTCCACGTACGTTTGCAACAGCAAGAGGTCAAGTTCAAATATACTTATATAAAAGACAATATGCTTCTCCACCTAGTTTTGCTTGGGAATTAGTAGATAACGAAAACAATTGGGGAGGAACTCCGAGTCCTTATATAATAGGACCTTTGCAAGTAGGTACAATTGAAGTTGATGGAACTATCTCTTCTGGACCAACACAAATACTAACAACTTCATTTACTATTGAAGCCGAAAGTACTTTACATGAATATGCTGTTGGTGTAAAAATGTTGAACTTAAGTAGCAATGTTGCTGGAAGTCCTATATCTGTTACTTTATTTGGTAACGATGCGAATTATTCATACCCACAAACACAACCATTTTCACCAGCTCAAACAAGTAACTTTAGTTATTATACTGGAGTAGAGACAATAACAAATTATACATCAGGTGTACCTTACGATAGTCAAGATGCAACTAATGGAATTTCTTATAATTCAGCAACAAACGCAATTGCCTCTGGTGATGTAAATACTGGTAATCCTACTGTTTCACTTGTTTTAACAACTCCTAACTATCAAATAGCAAAAGGACTTAAAACAGTACTTAGTGGTGGCGCAGGATTAGGTACAATAACAAATGTTAACCCAGCAAATCCAGCTCAAATAACATTACAGTTAGATAACACGCCTTTGTCGTCTTATAGTTTAATTGGAGCTAACTTAGGAGTTTCTACCATTGGTGCTAATGAAACATTAGGTAGACTATATGTTAACACTGAAGAAGGTACTGAAATAAAAAGATTTTACACAGATGCTGCGTTTACACAAAAATGGATTCCACCTGTTGCAGGTAAGTTTTATAACTTTATAACGACCAAGAACTATAATCCAGACGGAATAGTTTTTCCACCATCTTCACCGAGTAGTGGTATATTAAAATATAGTTCGTTTCCATTCTATTGCGCTAGGGTTAATGCTGAAGGAGAAGTGATTCCACAAACCGCGCCAACACCAAACGTACAAACCGCTTGGATTGGTCAAAACACTGCTAACACGGCTTCAATAGGTTTTGATAATTATAATTATAATGTATATTACACAAGTCCTGTAACTCCGTAATACAAAACACTATAATTAAACTAAAAACACTAAAAAACAAGTGATTATAAAATATGGCTGCAATATTAGAATTAAAATATTTTAACTCTTTTTGGTTAAAGAAGTTAGACACAATAGTAGAAGTAGAAAATACAACAGCGACGGTTAGTCCAACAGTTAGTTTATCTCCAAACATAGTTATAACCGTATCAAACGGTGAAATAGGCGTTGGACAGTTGGTTAAATGGACAGATGGCGCTATAGAAGAAACAGCTTATGTTTATAGAAAAACAAATCCTACTAACATAGTACTAGACAGACCAGTAAGTATACCAAACAATACGGTTCTAAGTTTTGGACCGTTAACTGATTTTACTTACATACCAGCAGCTTATACCGCCAGTGAAGCAGAACCATCAACAGATTGGTATATAGAAGAAGCTAGAATACGAGGTGGTTACAACAATACAAACGTAGATTTAGGTGTTAAAGCTTATATTGTCGAAGATAACATTAATCAACAACATCGGAAAAGTTCTTTAATACATTCTGGTATGTTTAATTCTAGAACAGGTATAAATCAAACTAATCAATTTTCAGTTGGTGAAGACATAACAAGAAGTTTAGATCCGTACAATGGTTCTATTCAAAAATTATATTCAGAAGACACAAACTTAACGGTGTTTCAAGAGTTTAAAGTAAGTAGAGCTTTAATAGACAAAGACGCTATTTATTCTGCTGAAGGTCAACCAATGACTACATCTGGAACACAGGTTATCGGACAAGTACAAGCTTATGCTGGTAATTATGGTATTGGTACTAATCCAGAGAGTTTTGCTACTTATGGTTATAGAAAATATTTTGTTGACAGAAACAGAAATGCTGTATTAAGGTTATCTCAAGACGGTATAACAGAAATTTCTGAATACGGAATGATAGATTTCTTTAGAGATAGTTTATCACAAATAGGTAATAACGGTTTCATATCAGGTATGTGGGACATGCATAATAAACAATATGTTGTATCAATTCAACCTGCAAACACACAAGAGTACCAAACTCTTTCTTTTGATGAAGATGTTAATGGTTGGACTAGTTTCTTTAGTTACAAACCAAACTGGGGAGATAGTTTAAGAAACAATTTCTATACTTTTAAAAATGGAAATATATGGCAACACTATTCAGATAACTCAAATTGGGGTAGTTTTTATGGTTTTGATTATGATTCTTCAGTTGACTTAGTGTTAAACCCAAATGTATCTACGATAAAAACATTTAAAACTATAAACTACGAAGGTAGTGAAGGTTGGGAAATGGAATATCTTTACACAGACACAGATACTTCTGCCTCTGTTTTAAAATCAATAACAAATCAAGTTTTTACATTAGAAGATTTAGAACAACAACTTTTTATAAATTCTTTTAAAAGAAAAGAAAACAAGTATTTTTCTAATCTTATAAATATAACCCCTTCGGCAAGTACAGAAGTTCTTTGGGGAAATTCAGTAAGTGGATTAAAAGGAGCTTTTGCTACAACAAGAATGAAGTTTTCTAACTTTAATAATTCTTTTAAAGCAGAATTATACGCGGTATCTTCTGAGTATGTAGAATCTTCGTATTAAAATAAATTAAATCAAATGGAATTAAAAACACGTGTATTAGAAGAATCAGACTGGGAAACTTTAACTTCATGGTGGAAATCATGGAGATGGCCAGAGATGAGTAAAGAAATACTACCAATGAATGGAACTGGTGGCATTATGGTCTATAAAGACGATGTGCCGATAGTTTCAGGTTTTTTATATTTAACTAATTCAAAAGTAGCGTGGTTAGATTGGATAGTATCTAATCCTTCTTATAAAGAAACTGATCGCAAAGAAGCGATAATGCTACTTATAAACACATTGGAAGAAATAGGTAAAAATCAAGGTTATAATGTGATTATTAGTATTACTAGAAGTAAAAGTCTTATAAATATACATAGAGAACTAAACTATACGATAGATGAAAATCCATCATACGAAATATCAAAAAAAATAAATTAATATGGCAGCAATAACAGCAGCAGTTGGAGGAGCAGTAGCAATAGGCGGTTCTTTAATACAAGCAAACCAAGCAAAACAAGCGGCAAAAAATGCAAGTAATGACGCTAATAGAAAATCAGCTGAAATAGCTGCTTTAGAAAGAAATAGACAACCTATTCCAAATCCTTATGCAGGTGTTAAAGATCTTAGTTACATAGCTAAAGACCTTAGTGGTATGATAAGTAATCCTTATGCTAATTTAGGCGTAGCTACTCAAGCGGCAGAAATGCAGGCAGAAGAAGCTGATATATCATTAGCTAATACATTAGATACATTAAGAGCTACTGGAGCAAGTGCTGGTGGAGCAACTGCTTTAGCACAAGCTGCTTTACAAAGTAAAAAAGGAGTGTCCGCTAGTATTGAACAACAAGAGGCTAACAATGAAAAACTAAAAGCACAAGGAGCACAAGACATGCAGACTGCTAAAATGGAAGAGAAGAAAAGAATACAAGGTGTTCAGTTTGGTGAAGCACAAAGAATGCAAACTGCTGAAACTGAAGGAATATTATTCAAATATGGAGAACAAGAATCAAGAGACATAGCTAAATTAAACAGATTGTCTGGGCAAGAAGCTCAGGCAAGATCTGATTACAGTTCTGCTAAGTCAGCACAAAATGCCGCTATAGCTGGTGGTATAAGCGCTGTAGGTAGTATTGCTGGTGGATTTGCTGGTGGAAAATAACAATAATAAAACAAAATATATAAAATATGGGATATTATGAAAACCCTCCAATAGTAAATTCTAATAGAGGAAGCGAGATGATTTCTTCAGCTATAGCTAATGCTGCTAGTTCTTTATCACAGGGTTTAATAAATAGAGGAGAAAGAAAAAGTCAAGAGGAAAAAGAAAGAAAATTAACTCTTCAGAAACTTCAAGATAGAAAAAATGAAACAGATCTATACTACAACGATAAACTATCAGACTGGTCTTCTAAGGTGTCAAAAACAAATGACGCAGTAGATACTCAACTTAGTCAAATTGTTCAAAGTAAGATAGAGAAAGCGGCCGATTCAAGAATATTACTACTTAATGAAACTGACCCAAAAAAAAGACAAGAGTATTTAGGATATATAAAAAATGCAGATGTATTTTTACAGTCATCTACTAAATTTGCTAAATCAATAGCAATGCAAACGGCGACTTGGAGATTAGATACAAAAGCAATAAAAGTTGGAGAACCTGGAGGACACGTAGTCAACGGTTCTACAGATAAAGAAATAATAGACAATACTGCTTTTTTAGAAATAGTAGGTGGAATGGATGCTATGTATGAAGATGTGCAAATAAATCTTAGTGACGATGATACTGGGCAAGCGGCAATACTTAGAGTCTCTGGAAAACACAAAGATGGTACAACTTTTGATGTTGCTGTAAATTCTACTGATTTTGATAAAGCAGAAGCAGAGAGTGAAGATGGTTTATTACTTCCTGTAGAAAGTATAGATGGTTTTAATACACAAGTTAGAGAAGGAATAGTAGATAAGAAAGGAAATATATTGCCTGGTTATTTAAACCAAAAAAGAGAAACAGTAGATCTACCAAGTGCCGGTACTTCTGGTGGTGTTGGTGGAGACATATATCAAATAGTTAATGGACAGAGACTAGAGGAAAAAGCAATAAAAGATTCAATATCAAAAAAAGCAGAAATTACAGCAACAGGTTATTTAGGTGCCGATAGTCCTAATAGACTTAGAACTTTGATAGATTATAGTTTAAAACAAGGAATTGGTTTTTATGATAATCAATTTAAAACAAAAGATCCAGCAACACAAAAAGAAATACTAAAAGCTATTTTAACTGAAAAAGCTTTTAACGAAATGACTAGTACTTTAGAAAAAACAACACAAGATGGTAAAACAGTTTACTGGAATCCAACTGCTGATATTAAAATTAAAGATAAAGTATCTGCTGCTAGTTTAAGATCAGACAAGCCAAAAGAAGAAAAACCAGAAGAAGAACCATTATATCAAGAAGAATACTTTGATGAGATTATAAATGGTTATAATCCTCCATCGGGAACAAAATTACTTCCAGGTCAAATAGATTACAGAACAAGAACTAATCTAGCAGAAAACTTAAACAAGTTATCTGGTGAAGATGATAAGTATATAACAAGAGAAGATCTTTATAAAACATGGTTAAATACACCTTATAAACAAGGTGATTATGATACTGGTTTAACAAAGCAAGAAGCATACAAAAACGGTAAAATAAAAGGTAAACCAGAAGATGCGTTTAAAAAGAGTTTTGATGGTAAGTTATTTGTCAAAGGAGATGGTGGTGTTTACAGATCTGTTAAAGGATATGATTTAAAGACAGCTACCGGTAGAGTTAAACTAGCTTTAGATCAGGCAGCAAATGCTACAGAGAAAAAAACACTTCAAAAGAAATTATCAGGAGCTAGACTAGCAGACTGGATGCAGAAGAACCAAATTAAAAGTGGTGAATCACAACAACAATATGCTATTAGAGCTCAAAAATCTATGTAATTAAAATAAATAAAAATGGAAGAAACATATACTTTACCTGACGGTTCAACAGTAGACATATCTAGTTATTCTCAATTCCAGAAGACTAACTTCTTAATAAAGAATCCTGGAGCAAAAAAGTCGAAAGGTACTGCGAAAAGTGCGACCGCATTACCGAAAAATCAAGCACTAGGTCAAAGTACGGAATCCAAGCAGGCAGGTGGTTCTTCGGGTTCCAAAAAATTTAGACTACCTACAGAAGCAGAGATAAATACACAGAGAAAGAAAGGTTTAATGCCTCCTCCTTCTACTATACGTTTTTCAGAAGGCGAATATAATGCTGATAGTTTTGAATATGATTTAAGAGGAAATCTAAGTAAGAAAAAAAATAAACCTTTACCAGAGTATAAATATGGTGAAGGTTACAAATCTAAACACGAAGAAACAAAAGAAGTCTATTTAGCTAGCAAAGATAATGCAAAAGTAAAAATAAATAAACCAATATCTACAACTACTAAATATATACAACAAGATATTGACGAAGCAGAAGTACCAGATCCATTTTTAAAGGATTTAAAAATAAAACAATTAGAAAGAGAAAAATCAAGAACAGATTCTGAACTAGAACATCCTTACTTGTATTATTCTTCTTTTAATCAAGAAAAACCAGACTCTTTTGTTAAAGACAACTTTAACGAATTAGAGTTAGAGGACATGGGTATAAATGCACAAGACTTTGATGGTTTCTTAAATAAAAATAAGTATAAAGAAGACTTTTTAGATAAAGAACAAAGAGGTTTATTTACAGAAGGAACCGGCGTTTCTGGGTATGATGTAGAGTTAGCAAAAGAATTACAAAAGAAAAGATTGCTTACTTTATACATGTCTAATATTCAGAGTAGAGATATAACTAGACAAGTTATTAACCAAGATCTTGAAATAAACAAAGGACTTAGAGACAAAAGAGATATAAAAGAAAATATTATTTTTGACGATAATAAGTTAATAAATTATGTAGAAAAAAACTTCCCTATATATACTCAAAAACTAAAAGAAAATGAAGTAAAGAGTAGAAAAATATACGAAGAAGCAAAAACTGGTGGAACTGATTTTTGGAGTTGGAATACTGTTGAAAAAATAGGCAATGCAACTTGGAATGGTTTTACTGATAGAATACATCAATTAAGTGCTACTACTTATGAAAAATTAGGCATGAGAGATCAAGCTGAGTATTCTAGATTTTTAGCAGATCAAGATGCTGTAGAGACTCCAGATGATAGATCAGTGGGTTACGTAGGTGGTAAAGAAACTTACGTTGATGGTAAAAAATATTTGGTTAGTGCTAAAGGAGATGTATACGATGCTGATTTAAAAATTAGAATAACAGACTTACTAGAACCAAAGAGTAGAGAAAAAATATACGATAGTTCAAAATATGGTAANAGTAGTTATATATTTAGTCCTCAAGGAGTAGCTGTAGGAACAGCTGCTGTTATGGGAGATATGATTATACAAGCTGCTTTAACTAGAGGCGTTGGTGCTTTTGCAGGTATCGCAACTGAAAGTAGAATAGCTTTGAGTGTTGCTGGTAAACAAACACAAGCAAGTCAATTACTTAATAGCGCTTCTTCTGCTTTAAAGATGATACCAATTAAAAGATCTACTGGATATGCAATGGTATCTCAAGGAGCATTAGGATATTCACAAGGTTTTGAAGAAACATTAAAAGCAGCTAGAGAAAATGGTATAAATGACGAAGAAGCTTTTGCTTTAGCGTCTAATGCAGCTCAAAGAATGGGTGTCTTGTATGCCACCACTGGTGTTATAAACCCACAAACAAATCTTGTTGATAATTTATTTACCGCTAAAAACGTAGTTAAAAAAGCAATAGAACAATATACTAAAACTGGTAAAAAAGGTTTTATTCAATCAATAGATGATGTTGTAAGAAACACGCCTAGAAATTTTGTTGAATTTGTTGAAGAAGGTGGAAAAGAAGTTGTGCAAGAAAACGTACAACAAGTTGGTGAAATTGCATTAAATAAAATAACAAACCTGGAAGCAGGTAAAAAAATACTTAATGAAGAATATACTGCTAGTGATTTTATAAACACTTCTATACTTTCATTTATATCTTCTGGTTTAATATCTAAAGCAAAGTTACCTAACTTTCAACAACAAGATAGTGATATAGATGATTTAACTTCATTAAGTAAATTAGCTCAAAATAAAGTTCAGTTCACAAAAACATTAGATGGTTTAGTTGATACTAAAGTATTTACTATAGATGAAGCTAACAATTTAAAAGCAGATGTAGATACTTATTCTAATAATATAAACAAATTACGTAGAGACATATCTCCTTCAGCTGCTATGCCAGTAATGAGAGAGTTAGACAAAGTAACTAAATTAGAAAATCAAAAGAAATCTGTAGACAAAGCATTTCATGAAGAAATAGATTTAGAAATAGAAGGAGTAAGAAATAATATAAGAGATATAGTTTACAACGATCAAGTTAAATCAAAGAATCAAACTATATTTACCGCAATAAAAAAAGGAATTGTAAAAGACTTAGATCTTAAGACTTTTAGCACGACTGCAGAAGTAAAAGCATACTTAATGGAAGAACTTGGTTTTGATGAAAAATCAGCTGAGTTTCAGTCCAATCAAGGTGGTGCTATCATACCTTATGAGGTATTAGCGGGCTTTTCAAATAATCCAGAATCAATAAAACCAGGTCAAAAAATAATAGTAGTAAACGAACAAAAAGGTAGAGAATCAGGTGCTAGTGAAATAGTACAACATGAATTTCTACATGGTTTAATACACGAAACAGTTAAAGATGATCCTGAAATACAAAAACTTTTAGGAGTAGCTTTATCTAAAGAATTGTTTAAACTAAAGGATATTGTTGAAGCAAAAGGAACTAAAGATAATCCAGTGCCTGATGAGTTTGTAAGAAGATTTGGTAAGTATGTTGAATTTTATGATAAATTACAATTAAAAGAAAGAGTACGTTATCAAACTTTTGAAATAAGCAAGCAAGAGTATGAAGATAAAGTGAATCAACTTCTAGGTAATCAATGGGAAGAGGTTTTGACTTTATACTCAGATGCTATAAGTAATGGTACTGTTAAGTACGATGAAGGGACTTTTACTAGATTAAAAGATGTGCTTAGACAAGTTTTACAAAGACTTGGTATTAAAGATATTAAATTTGAATCTGGTAAAGATGTTTATAATTTTATAAAAGATTATAACAAAAGTGTTGAAACAGGAAACTTTGGATTAGCAATGAAAAAAATTGGAAACTCAGGTGCCGAAGTTAACAAAGAAAAACTAAGACAAGAAACAGGTATAAAACCTTTTGAGTCAAAATTAATAAGAAGACAAGACGACGTGTCTACTGATGGTATTAAATTCTCTTTATCAGAAAGAAAATCATCTGAAGACATAAAGAAAGACGTTAATAAAAATTATGATAAAGATAAATGGGGAGCAGGTAGTGCTTTAAGCAGAGATGAAAACCCAGCTATTGAAAGAGTTCTTTATGACGTACTTAGTGAATACGATTATATAATAAAAGGTAAAGCAAAAGTATTAAACTTTGCTAACACTCCAGGTTATAACGACCTAGATATGATTAGTGAAACATATATACAATTAATGCCTCATATTAGAAACTTTAACAAAGAGTTTCTACAAAAAAGAGAAGAGTTCAAGAAAGAACTTATAAGTAAAGGTTTAGAACCTAATAGCGCGGAACTTAAGCAAAAACTAGAAGAACAAGACAAGAAAGGTTATGAAGGTAAAAAAGGCATTGTAAAAGAAAATGATGACTTAAATGCTTGGATAAACTCTCAACTTGTGAACAAAATGAATGCCGCTATGAAGTCAGGTAATGTTTCTGAAGAAGCGTTTACAGACGATATTGAAGGAGAAATGTTTAAAGAGTCTAGAATAGTAGATGGTTTTACAGGCGATCAAAGTTATTTAGAAGACGAAGGGGATAGTGTTTTTGACTCAGAAGAAGATTTTGCTCAAGAACAAAACCAACTAGCTGTATTACTTAGTGATCCAGTATATAGATTCGTAGATGAAAAAGGAAAACCAATAGATATTGAAACAGTACCATTTGGTGGTTTCTTTGTTACTGATATTTCAGACCCTAGTATTGCTGCTAATATAAAACTAAGAACAGAAACTGATCCTACTAAAACAGCAGAACTTAAAAGAGAACTAAACGATTTAAAAAGAGGTTTAGAATTACAAAACAAACAAGACATTACATTTGAAGAAAAAGAAGAATTAAAACAATTAAAATCTTTTAAATCTTACGATCTTTCTACTGGATTAATGGTAAACACATTTAAAGCTCTTTCTATTCAAGATACACCTGCTAAAATCATTACTGATGAGGTTGGTAGAGAAATATTAAGATCTCCAAATATTCAAACATTAGAATATAGAAATTTTAAAGAGAAACTATCTACAACGTCTAAAACAATGGCGAGAAGAATGACTTTTAAAAACGGCCCAGAGATTGAGTCTTTAATGTATAATGAATGGAAATTACTTTACGATGTTATAAATCATCCTGTAGATCCAGTTACTGGGCAATCTAGTTATGCTTCTAAGAAGTTACCACCTAGATTAAAAGAAACAGATGATAAGGGAAATTTTACAAAAATAAAAAATATAACTAGAGTTAGATTTCTACAGTCTTATTATGGAATAGATGAAGCTACTCGTATAATAAAAATATACGGAGGTGCTAATGTAGATAAAGAACTAAATGAGTTTGAGGATCCAGAATTAAGTGAAAAAGATGGTAACTCACTAAGACCTACAACTTACTTTGATAGAAGAACAGCTTTAATGGAATTATTCGGAGATGTTTTAGTTTTACAAGAAGCTAGAAGACTTATACGTAATCCTGAATTTTTAGATAGAGTAGCTGGAAGAAATGTAAACCTATATAACGAATTAAAAGATGATGTAATTAGAGCTAGCGTTTTAAATGACATGTCTAAAGGCAAAAGTGATTTAGTTAAATTTAGTTTAGCAGATAAAAAAACCGTTAAAAGAAAACCAGACTATACTACTGCTAGTCCAATTAATACTCTTGGTAATGATCCTTTTTACTCTTTAAAGTATGTTGAATTGTTTAGTAGTCCTTCTGAACTTGTTAAATTTAGTCTTACTGATATCGAAGAAGAAGCAGAAGAACCTGCATCTAAATTTAAAGATTTTTTATCTAGAATAGACTTTAGAGAACTTAATGATGATGATGGTTGGATATTAAAAACACTTCAACAATCAGACTTACAAGACGATAATATAAATACAAAAAAACTTCATACATTAAGATCTACAAGTGAATTGTACGATGAAATTTCTGATAGATTTGACAATTTATTTGGTTCTTTGTCTGTTACAAATTCTGAAAATCAGTGGATAATTAAAGAATATAAAGATGGTTATATAGATGCCATGCTTGATAGATCTTTAACAATTCCAGAAGAAGCTTTCAACGAACCGTATTGGAGTAAGATGAAAATTGATGAATCTTTTAGAAAAGAAGAATTACTAAAAGTGCAAAATCAACAAAGAATAGCTTTAATATTATTATCAGAAACTGTTAATGAGATTGATTCTTTTGAATACAGTATGTTCTTTAAGTACTTGTTAATGAAGGATGCGTTAAGTAATAGATATTATCCTGATGGAGAAAAAGGTATAATAAAAAAATCTATTAAAAAATCTGAATATAGAACAACAATACAACCTATACAAGACTATAGCAATCTTGATTTTGTAAAAGAAATTCAAAAAGACTATAAGTACAAAAAAAATGTTGGTATTGGCGCTATATATTTAGCTAAAAAAATGACCGAAGTGCCTCTTGATTTTTCTAAAAACTTTATTCAAGAAGTTGACTATAGAGATAATCTATATAAGTTTAATAGAGGAGAAGAACAATCAGAAATAAATGCCTTAAATAAATTAGCATCGTATAGTGTTAAGTCTGGTTATCCAGGTTCTTCTTGGTGTACAGGATCTTCTAAATTTATGGCTGCTAATCAGTTAAAAGACGGAGACTTCTATATATTTGCTAACAAGCAAACTAAAATACCTACATTAGCCGTAAGATATGTTGGTGACAATATAGCTGAAATGGCTGGTACTAGAGATAACCAAGATTTATGGAAACAAGACTTTGACCAAGTTGAGTTTGCTATAAACAATTTGCCTGCTAGTAATAAAGAAATAGCATTAAACCAAGTTGAAATAGCAAAAAGATTATCAAAAGTTACAGGTAAAGAAATAAAAGAAATAGAAGAAGAAAAAGTTTTAAACAAACTAATATTTTCAAAAGAAATAAATATACATTTTGAAAAAGATCTTTATCAAAAATCAAGATCTGCTTTTTTGAAGTTAAAAGAATTAGCTTTACAGAAAGTTATGAAAGCAGGGGGTTCACTTTTAGAACTATATAAAACAGGTTTTAATATTGATGAAAACGGAACTAGTTTTGTTACTAACGAACTTGACTTAGGAACGATAAATAAAATAGATGAATTTACTGAAAATGTAAGCATTAAATTACAATACGCCGTAGATGAAGCAAACGATATAGAATTTTCAGAAAATGTAATATTCCCTTATGAGTATTTAGAATTAAATGAATTAAAGAAAGCGAAAATATTAAGTATAAATGGAGTAACAAGTCTAACAATTCCAAAATTAACTGAAGCTGAATTACTTTCCGTTGATTTTGATAAATTAGTAGAAGAACAATCTGCAATTAGTTTGCCTTCAAAAACTAACTATAATATAGATTTTCAATTTAGCGATAACGATCAAGATGAAATAAGCGAATTTTTAGTTTTTGATAAAGACATTGACATGTCTGATTTTGACTTAGGACTATATTTTAATGAGTTAGAAATGGAAGGTATTAATTTGTCTAATGTACAAAATGCTAAAGAAATAAGTATAAGTGCTGCTTTCGTAGATTACATTTATTTATCTAAAAAAATAAAAACATTATCAACAGAAAATTTGTATGGTAAATCAACTAGTAGCATTGAAGTACAAGGAGTAGAAGAAATAGATACTTTAAAAATGGAATGGGCTAATTTTGATGGAATTCTTTTTGAAGATTTAAAAAAAATAGGTACTGTAGAAATAACTTTAAGAGATGAATATGATGATGACCTTGAAGATATAATAAGAGGCAGCGAGGTATTTAGATTAGCAGATAATGTTTTCTTTACTTTTGAAGATTACGAAAGTAGTAATTTTAAAACAAAAACTTTAAAATCTAAATCTTTACCATCTGTTAAATTTAGTTTAGCAGAAGAAAATAATGGTAAATTAAATCCTTTATTAAAAGGTCTTCCTTTTTCTAAACAATGGATTGTTGCTAGAGATATAGATAATGCTATCAACAAAGGTAGAGCTGCTGAAGGAATAAGAATACCATTTAGTGTGCCAAGTAGATCTAAATTCTCTGACGAAGAAACTGCTTATTTTATAATACAAAAAGTAGCAGAAGGTTTTAATGATTTTGAATTTAGAGTTAAGAAAAATGCTAAAGGACCTTTAACTAAACAAGTACTAGATGCGTTAGATGTTAAATCTAAAGAGTATCAAAACAGAGCGGAAAGAAATAACAACATAGAGAAAACTATAAATGACTTTATAGAGGAAAACAAAGGCGTTGCTTCCAGTGAGACTTTCTCTCCTGAGACTGCTAAAAACATTGGTAAAAACATTGGTAAATATGAAATGTACTTACCACCAGAAGATGAAGATTTCTTAGGTTTGCTATACACACTTGCAGGCGCTAAAGGTAAAAAAGGTGATGAGCAATTAAAATTCTTAACAGACACTTTGCTAAAGCCATATAGTGACGCAATGCTTAACTTAATGAAGGCAAGACAGACTATGTATAAAGACTGGCAAGACTTAATTAATAAAAAGCATAAAGGTATAAGTAAATTGCTTAAACAAGATTCAGGATATGGAGGTTATTTAGTTGACCAAGCGGTTAGGGTTTATCTTTGGAGTACTGCTGGTTACGATATACCTGGATTAGATAAAAAAGATTTATTCCACTTAAGAGAAATAGTAAGAACTAATCCTAAACTAAGAACTTTTGCTGCTGATGTATCTTTACTTTCTAAACAAGCAAATGGCTATACTGAACCAGATAGTAACTGGGGATTTGGAAGTGTGGTAAGTGATATTAACGGAGTTATATCTAAATCTAATAGAAAAAAGTATTTAGAACAATGGCAAAATAACATTGATAAAGCTTTTTCTAAAGACAACTTAAGTAAGATAGAAGCTGTTTATGGAAGAAAGTATGTTAAAGCTCTAAGAAATACACTAGATAGAATGAAGACTGGTAGCAACAGAGCAGAAGGATCAAATGATTCATTTCTTAACTGGTTAAATGGAGCTACTGCAGTAACGATGTTTACTAATATTAGGTCTGCTTTTCTTCAAACATTAGGTGCTGTCAATTATTTAAACACATCTGATAATAATATAGTAAAAGCTGGCGCTGCACTTTTAAACGTACCACAGTTCCTTAAAGATTTTAACACTATATGGAATTCAGATTACTCTAAAGATAGAAGATCAGGTCTTACCAATGATATAGCCGAAGCTGAATTAGCACAGGTAATGAATGATCCTAGAAACAAAAGTGTTATAGATAAGTTCAAAGCAGCTAATTACTGGATATTGAAAAAAGGATATGGTCCTACTAGATTTGCAGATAGTTTTGCAATCGCTTTTGGTGGTGCTACTTTTTATAGAAATAGACTAGACGCTTATACTAAAAAAGGTATGAGTGAAGCAGATGCTGAAAAAGAAACAATGCGTGACTTCTATGAAATATCAGAATCTTCACAGCAATCAGCAGACGTTTCTAAAATATCAATGAACCAAGCAAGTACAAAAGGGCGTTTATTACTATCTTTCTTAAATACACCATTTCAGTACTCGAGAATAATAAAGAGATCTGTTATTGATTTAGCTAAGGGAAGAGGAGATGTTGCAAATAATATTGCTAAGATAGTTTACTATTCTACTATTCAAAACATTATGTTTAACTTCTTACAAAATGCTTTATTTAGTATTATATGGGACGATGATGACGAAAGAGATGAAGCAGGTAATGGTAAATTTGATAAAGCTAAGATCAGAGCAGTAAGTGGATCTTTAGATACATTATTAAGAGGTTCTGGATTACAAGGAGTAATTATATCTACCGTTAAGAATATAATAATAAAATGGTATGAGAAGAGTGGTGATCCAAAAGGATATGGAGATGTATTATTAGAAGCTGCAAACCTTGCTCCTTCTATAGGTATTAAAGCGAGAGCTTTGGCTAAGTCTTATAAAGCTGTTGAATACAATAAAGATGAGATAAAGTATAAAGGATTTAGTCTAGATAATACTTACGCATTAGAAGCATTGACATCTTTGACATCAGCCGCAACAAACGTACCAGTAGATAGATTAATGCAGAAATTTGAAAATGTATCAAACGCATTAAATGAAGAATATGAAGCATGGCAAAGAGTTGCTTTTGCGATGGGTTATAATAAATGGAACTTAGGTATTAGCGACGAGAAAAATGTGTCAACAAATGCCGCGGGTGAATTGAAGATACCAGAGTTAAAACAAGCTGAATTAAAAATGCCAGAATTAAAATAACAGGAACAAGACAACTGAGCACCATACTCAAAGTTCCTATATAAAGAAAGGGGATCACTTAATTGTGTCCCCTATTCTTGTTTATAGTTATTAATCAATTTCTTCTTTTTCTTTTTTAGCTTTTTCAGTCATAGACTTAATAGCTTCATCATAACCAGGCATTAATTTTAAAGTTTGAAAAGTACCAGAAGCTAACGTGGTTAAGTTCTGTTGCTCGTTCATAACTTGTTGTAGAACTCTTACTAGAGCTTCTATCTTATTCTTCATTTCAATTAAAGTTTGTTCTTTCATATTAAATTGTTTTATAAAACATTACAAATACATATCTTCCTTTTTCCCAAGCAGTCGCTGGATATTTACTATGAAAATAGTTAGAAGGATAACTAACTAGTCTATTTTCGTTATTTCCTATAAGTGATTTTAATTTCCACTTTTTTTCTTCATTAGAATCTTCTAATATCATTCTATCAAATTCCTCAGAAGTAACATAATCAGGAAGTTTATCTCCATAATGTTCGTGTTCCCAAAAAGCAGTTCCATTTAAACCTTCTAGTTCTGATTTAGACATGTATAATACACAAGCTCTATCTGGTTTAACACCTTCAATTATATAATCAGAGTGTATTCTTAAATCATTATCTAGTTTATCAGTAGCACATCTAAAGAAAGATAATATAGGTTGTATTGTTTTGTTTTCTTTTTCAGAAAGTATATTACAAACTACTTCAATAAAATCTTCATCTACTTTTTGTACGTAGAAAGATTTTTCACCCATAACAACTTCAGTATTTTCATTGTTTTGAATAGTATAAGAATAAAAATCATAATAACTTTTTTCTAAAAAATTATCTACTACATATATCATATATTTTCTTTTTTAATGTTGTTAACCTGCCACAAATCATTTATGTAGCAGGTATATATCCAACATTTAGTTCCTAAATAACTATACAACTTCACAATTACCACCTCCACAAGCTGCAGAGTCTGAAAAATTAGTGTTATCTTGTACTTCTACAACCTTAGACAAATCAACATCTTTTAATGTAGACATCATTTGTTCATAAACTTCTTTAGTACAATCTTCAAACGGTGTTTGTTTATATGTTCCACCATTATAAGGTAACACAGATAAACCATTGTAGTAATCTTTGTTTGCCCACATCCATTCACCAATGATTTTCCATTCATCATCTCTTACTGAAACAGTACAAGATACNTTATGAGTATTATTACCTTTAATATGACCAGGTTTAACCCAGTCTTTAGATATTAGTTTTACTCTTTCAAGAGCGTCTAACGTAGACTCGTGTCTTGTTATTGCTCCTTCTGGCGCTTTCTGAGGTACAGAAATTACAGATTGTAGTGTAGGATTAAAATATTCATCTTCTAATAATTCTGGGTGATTAATAGCTAAATAAGAGTATATAGCTTCGTTTTTACCTAATCGCATTCTACGAATATAGTAATCATTATGCCAAGCGTGAATACCACTAGATGTGCCAAGCACCAAACTAGTAGTTCCTGCTGGTTTGACGGCTGTAGTACGAGCAGCAACATTAATTCCAAGAATATTAGCAATATCATTATTCGTAGCTTTAACGATGTTAGCAGCTTCTTCATAGTTTAATTCTAAATTTGATTTAGAGGCAATACCAGTCATTGATACACCTAATAACGCGTCTTTTTCTGTATTCTTTTTCCATATATCACGTAGATAATGAAAATCAGAATATGATGCTTGTAGTGTGCCTAGAAACGATGCTGCCGATGATCTAGCATTAAACTCTTCTTGACTGTCTATATCAGACATATTTATCTCTGTTAAGTTACAGAATTGATAAGGTCTCAAAGCAATTTCACAACAAGGATTAGTTCCCCAGTCTTTATCATTAGTTAAGTATATACCGGGTTCACCAGAACCAGAAGCTTCAATACGCTCCCATACTTTATCAAAAGTCTTTTTATTAATTTTATGACGTACTAAAACAACAGAATTATTAGCTCTACCTCTTTGTGGGTTGTCTTCCCACCAATTACCTGCTTTACAATTCAACATCGCGCTGCTATCTAAATCAAATAAAGAGATCATCGCTGCTCTTCTAATTCCACCTGCTAAAACAGCATCAGCTATATGGCATTGAATATCATGACACTCAATATCTGTTAGTTTTGATCTATCCTCTTTTTCTCTAAGAATAGCTTCGATCTTAACTAACGCTAATCTCAATGGTTCTGGACCAGGTGCTTTACCACCAGCGGTAACAAGTAATGCTCCTTTCTGTCTAATATCTGATAAATCAAATTCTATATGAGATGTTAATCCTCCAGTATAAGACTTGAACAAGGTTTTAACTGCATCTGCCCAACCAATAATACTGTCTTGAACTACATATCTTTTCTTTCTATCATAATTAGGTTTTCTAATTTCTGGTAATTTTTCTATTTGATGATTTTGTACTGAATATCCAACGCCTGTTCCGCCTAACAACAAGAACATCGTTTCTGAAAAACTATGTATGCTATCAACAGGTAAAAAAGCACAATTATAAATCCGTGCGTTATTGAGCTCGATTGCTTTACCGCCGAATTGTAAACTACGCATTGATGGTAAAACCTTTTTATTAAATACAAAATTTTCATAAATACCTTTTATACTTTCTTTTAATTGTGGAAACTTCTCTATATGCATTTCCATATTCCTTGTTACTAATTCTTCCCAAGTTTCTCGCCTTTCTTTTTGTGGCAGATATTTAGCGTACTTAGTGTATACCGTGATTTCAGATAAAATCTGTTTGTCTAGTGTTAAACTCATTAATTGTTTTTTAATATATTATTGTTAGTGAAATTGTTACAAATGGAATATATAAAGCAAAGCATCTTTCTTGATTTATATCATCTTCGTATATTCTAAAGCCTAATAATAAACCTGGATATAATCCAACTTCAAATTCCCATTCTTCGTATTCGTTATTGTTTAGTGTCATAATTTCTATTTTTTAAGATTAATTCAACTGTTATATCACATTCTTTTTGACTTTGCGGTTTGTATAATGTTCTATCATCTTTTTCTATATACATTAAATACTTAAACATTTTCCAACGTAATGGAAACGAATCATTTGCTCTACCTTTTGTTTCTATTATAAAATCATCTCCAATAAAATCTGGTGTATATTTAAGGTTTAACACCTTTTTATTTCCTCTGTTTATATAATCACCTTTACCGTTTGATTGTCTTTCATAACATTCACTATTAAAATGAAAAGCTGGTAGTAATTCAAATGTTTTGCCTTCGTACTTAAATTCTAGCCCTGCGTCTTTTAAAACTTTATACATGTATTTTTCTAAACCAGAAGCAAAGGTGATACCGTCGTATACCACCTTTTTTGAAACTACTGGTCCTTTTTTTCTAACTATTCTCTTCATAGTGTAAACCGTCATTGCCGTTTTGGCCAACTACTTCCATTCTGTCTTCATCTATAATAAACTTGTAGTTATGACCATCCGGAACGTCTTTAAATTCTTGTATCAAAGCTTCTTCAGTTAAATCTTGAATTTCTTCTTTGCACGCTTGTATGTATAGCACAGCATCCATTAACTCTTCCTGAACATCGTTTAGATATTTAAAAAGACCTTTCATTTTTTTAGTACGCTCGTCGTGTAGAGTATTTCCATACTTAGCAAAACCTACATCTGATCTTGATACAAACTTGTCTACTACTCTTTCTACTACTGGATCTCTAAACTTGATTTTCTTTTCTGTCATATTATAAAGTTGATTTTAAATGTTCGTTTATTTTTTTAACAAATGTTCCATTAACCATTTCGCCTTGTCTTGATTTAATTACATCATAAGCTGATACAACACAATCTTCTACTTTTAATCCTTCTAACGCAGCTAAATTAGTTAATACAACCATCATGTCGCCAATAGCATCAATAAATTCTGCTCTATCATTTTTAAGAATAGCTCTAGCTAATTCACCAGCTTCTTCTTGTAACTTAGCGAACTGAGTTTTAGTATCACCAGATTTGTATATACCACGATCATCTGCCCATTGCCTAATTAAATCATACACATTAGGAGTTTCACTACTTTCGTCTAAACAAGATGTATCTTGCTGTTTTAAAAACTCACTCATTGCTTTATTGTATACATAACACCTAGAAGGATTATACATAGACGTTTTAGCGTTTTTAACAATCCAGTCAGCTAATGCATAAGTTAAACCGTGTTTACCAAAATAAGTTTCTATCTCCATACCAATGTTGTCCATTAGATTACCTTTCAACTTGTTAATTGGAAAAGGAAATGTTGTTGTTTGTTCTGTTACGTTTAATACCATTTGATTTAATTTTTTAGTTTTTCTACTAGTTATTAATTGTTTATAAGATTGCCTATCTACTTTGTAACCATAGACAAGTTGAAGTTCTAATTCTTTTTCAGATATATAATCTATATCATCGCTAGAGTCTAGAACTTCATATTCGCCACAAGCATAACCTTGTTGTCTTGTTAACCTATCCTTAAGATCACACGTTACGCCGATCTTTTTACCAAAAATGTGATATAAATAATACGTCATTTTTTATTCTTTTACAATTACTTCTAAATTAAAAGACTCTAAATCTACAATTATTCCAACAGGTTCAAGTCCTTCGTTAATTAATTTGCCAAAAAACTGTTTTAAATCACTTCTGATGAAATATCCACCTTTTGCAGCGTAATCACCATCTTTCCAAAATTCTATTGTTTTACTTTCTTGCATTTGTCTTGTTTTTTATCATTAAAAGTTTGTTTATATTCTATAATAAATCCTATAGCTACTATTATATTCATTCCTAACGATGCTATTATCTCATGTATATCTTTATATATGTTTGTAGTTAAATGTATATGACCAACCATCCAAAATGGTATTGATAGATTATTAGCAATCCAAGTTATTGTAAACGTTAAAAACTGTTTCACTGTTTATCGTTGTATAAATGTAAGTTGTGTGCAAAGTGATAGTATGTACCAACTTCTAATTGTAGAACTTCAGCAACATCTTTTTGTAACATTGAAAAACAGAATTGATCGTTACAGAAACCGTACCAGAGATCATTAGAACGCATTAGAACAGACATATTTAATTTTCCGTCTAAGATTGTGAATTGAACTGCGTACGTGCAAGGAGTGTCATTAGAATACGTATCTATTTCTTTACCGTCATATATAGACAATGTTGCTTTTCTAGTGTTTGGATTATCTTGTAACATCTTTACAACTTTGCCTAATTGATCGTTTCTTCGCCATTGCCAACCGTAATTAGATCTAACGTTACCATCTTCGTCCATCATTTTTTTCCACATTGGTGCATACTTAGATATTTCGACACCAGAAGGATCACCAGATAGGTACCATTGCCATTCTCTCATTGCATAAGTAGGATTCCATTTTCTTTCAGCAAATTGTATATGGTTATCTTCAGGATTTTGAATTTCAAAACCAACATTAAATAAAGCTTTAGTATTATCAAAACCAATACCGTCTTGCCTTATTTTATCTAGAAAATAAACAAATGCTTCATCAGCGTTTTTAAAACTATTTCTTGTATTTTTCATAATAGTAAATATAAAATTCATACATTTTTTTCCATATATCCATTTTTTTATAAGACTCAGGACTAACACTTATTTTTTTATTCATTTCAATGCATATATACCATTCTAGAGTTGATTTTGCTAATGGAGATATATATATACCGTTTTTAATGCACCAATCTCTTGCTTCTTTTTCTTTAGTAGAATATAAGTAGTTACCCATGTCTATAACAACTCTTTTTGCCATTATTCCCAAGGCATTTTAACGTCAGACATATCTGGCGGTTGTTGAGGTATAAAGCAACCAGATCTTGGTTCCCATTTAAAATGAGCTTCAGCACCGTTTTCACCTAAGTTTTGAAATTTAACTTTTAATACTTTACATTTAACAGTCTTCTGTTCATAATCTCTATGTACTAATAAACCATGATAAGATGCATCGTACCATTCACCACCACCTTTAATATTGTACATTGTTGGTTCTTCTATTTTACCATCTTTATCTTTGTACATTTTAGTTGGGTGAGCAACTACTATAACTAATACGTCATACTTTTTAGCAAATATCTCTATCTGTTGTAAATATTCTAATGTATATACATTAACATCTCCAGAAGCGTCTGTAGCTCTAACTTTATTAAATGGATCTATAACTAAACACTTGATACCTTTTCGTTTAACTAGTTCAGCACCTTTTCTAAGAACAGACTCTAACGTGTATCTTTCCATATCTATAAAGAAATAGCTTTCATTAACATGAGCTGCGACTTGATTCCATTTTTCACCGTGTATATCTTCAGGCGAAGGCATATCACCCCATGTTTTACGCATTAGTTTATGAGCATGTAGATAAGTTGGTTGATTTTCAGGAGAAGCGAATGCAGTCTTCCAACCATAATTACCGTTATATCCGATAACCATTTGGTCAACAAAGTCAGATTTACCTGAACTAGGTATTCCAGTAACTGTAATGAATTGACCAGTGTATGTAGAAAATATACTATCAAAATTGCTAAGCCCAACTTGAAAACCTGGTTTAAAACCATTTCTAACGAAATCTGTAACGTCATCTTCTATGTCTTTAAATGTTTTAACGTTTTCTAATGGAACAGGTCTTGATTGAGATATTCTTTGCGATAACTTTTCTTTACCATACTTTAATAAGTATTCATTCGCATCTTTACAATCTTCAAACGATGCTAAATAGCATACTTCTGAACCTAGTCTACGTATTAACTCTGTTTGTAATGCTTGACCAGCAGCGTCAGAATCTACTGCTAATATAATCTTTTCTTTATCATCAAAGTAATCAATACAACTATCTAAATAATCTAAGTTGTTTGTATTTAAAGTAGCACCGTTTGGAACAGATATAACATTTGTTATACCGGCTTCGTGTAAAGCTAATACATCCATTTCGCCTTCTACTATTATACAATACTCGTAACCTACAATACTGTTTATGTTATAGAATACTTTTTCTGCGCCTTTATATAATTTAAAATGCTTATGACCATCTCTATATTTTATGTTGACCAATTCATCGCCAACAAAGTAATTAAAGTGTATAGCATTTTCTTCTTTGCCTGTTTGAGGCATAAATTCTTTTCCCTCTGATATTCGTAATTCATAAAGAGTTTCTTTTGAAATACCACGATCGTTAAACCATTTTATTACTGGTTCACTTATTTGCATTTCTTCAACGTGTTCTTTAACAGCTGGTTTAATATAAACCTTTTCACTAGAACCTTTACGTTGATAAGTATGTAACTGAAATGACTTATTACAATTATGACAAGTTCCTAATCCTCTTTCCCAGTCGTACGAGGCACACTTTGCTTTCTCATTCTTAGGTTTTCTATCAGAAGAGCACAAAGGACAAATGCCTTGTGTTTTACCTTCTTCAAGACCATACTTATTGAATGTATCAATTAAGAAACCATTGATCTCCGTGTTGTTTACTTGCATTTGTTACTTTATTTAATTGTTACTAATTCTAGATAGAAAAACCCCAACTTGTGGGGTTTATTTATATTAAAAAGGTAAATCATCTATAGGTGCCACTTGTTTTGCAGGAGCACTACGTTGCTGTGGTTGACCGTCTCGAGGTCCAACATCTACATTGTTACCGTTAGTCCAAGATACTTTAACATTACCTAAATAAACTTTAGGAGACTTAGATTCTCTCTCTTCTTTGCTTTGACCAACAGTGATTGGACCTTGATTACCAAAATTATCTGGTTCATCATTTAAGACTATAGTTATAGGAAGGTACTTACCTTTTTTTCCGTCTATAATCTTGTTTTTTGGAATTTCATTAAGATTAATGCTTGCGTTGATAATTGATGCCATATTAGAATATATTAAATTGGTTTAAAAATTGTTTTAATCTTTGGTAAACGCTAAGTTGTTGTTTTACTTCTTTGTAGACTTTTAAGTCTTGTGGTACAACAGGTGTTGTTTTCTTTGGTCTCGCCATAAATAATTAAAGTGTTAAATTAATAAAATAGTTTTCAGGTTTAAATTCTGGGTTATTATAAAAAAGATTATATGCTTCTACTGCTTTTTCTACTTTTTCTTTACCTCTGTTTAAAAATTCATCAGAGCAATCATAAACACCTATTTGATGTGTATTCTTATCTATTGCCATAAATACTAAATCATAACCAAATAGTTGCCTATAAATATATGCTTGACTATCATAGTTATATTTCTTTGCAGAATACTTAAAGTCTAATATATTAGATGTTGTTTTAAGATCTATAATTAATTTCTCTGAATGATTAAGTATATCTGCTTTTCCTTTCCACATAGCACCACTTATTTCAGCGATACCAGGAACTTCATAATCAACATTGTCTGATCTTATTAAACCACGACATACTTCGTTTGAAAGCATTTTGTCTATCATTAATTCTAGTTGGTCAACTTCATGCTGTAATAAGCACATTTCACCTTCAGATATTTCTTTATATACATTAGTATTTCTTGTTGAAGATTGTATTACTTTGTATTTCTTAAGTTTATCTGGTTCTAATATAGCGGTATGAAAATAACCACCAACTAAAAAGTTTACGTTAGATTGCTGTGGATCTTTTAAAGCTAAAGGGTTTGTAAGTAATGTAGATATATTTGAATTACTAAGAAATTGTTTACCAAAGTCGCCATAATATTCTGCATCGTCTTTTAACTTTTCTAATATAAGTTCTTTCTTCATACTATAGTTTTGATAAAATTGTTACTGCTTCTTTGCTTAAATCGTATTTACCTTTAATAGTATCAATAGAACCGCCATTAGCTACAAATTGTTTTGCTTTCTCAAAAGCATCATCTTTAACATCTAGTTTTGTTTTAGCAACTGGTTCCTTACCGTGTGTAGCCGTAGCGTCTGCATCAGCAGTATCATCAATAAGTAATAAATTACCTAAAGCATATTTTTTACCGTAAGAAGATGCTGAACCAAAAGCTTGAGGCGTTTGCATACCTTTTTGCTGTAAGTCTACACCAACTATTGCTTTTACTTCGATAACGGCGTCACTGTTTACATCGTGTATAGCAGCTTTGCTGATAATAACTGGTAATTCATGCGAATACAGATAATCTTCGTTGACTGTAAAGAATACTCCGTATTGTGCATTAAAAGGTTTTAGACCTTCAAGTATATCTTCTGCAGAACGGAAGTTGTACTTACCAAAGGAATTATACCTACTTTTGTTTGCTTTAAATTCAATTTGAATTTTAGATAACTTTTCAGATAAACTCATTTCAATTTTACTCATTATATTTGATTTAATTAGTTTAAGTTGTTATATATATAATCACACATTTTTGACATAACTTACATGAAGTCAATTACTTGTGACGAGTCGACGTTAGCTATTAATTTTGAAATAGCAAACTTTTTTAATTCTGAAACCCTTACATAAGCACTTGGACCTTTGAAGTCTAAAATTTCTGCAATTGCATTTGCTGAATGCTTATCACAGTCTAAACCATAACTAAGTCTTAATACATTTGCTTCAACATCTGTTAAATGTTTCTTAAATATACTAAGTAAATAAGCGTTTAGTAAATCTATATTATATTCAGTTGATTTGTCTTCATATTGATACATACCTTTTTCTGAATTAGGATAGAAATCTGAAGAGTCAGCGTCGTTAAAACCAATGTCTATACTTTTAAATATACTATTAAAAAACATTTCAAGTATCTGTTTGTCTTCAGGATTTTTACGTATTTCATTTATTTTATATTCAGGGATTCTCATTGTCCCTCTATATACATTTATCGCATATCTAATGCGTCCTTTAATACGTTTAGATAGAAATGATTTGATTGTCTGTTCTTGGTTCTCAGATGTGTTTATTTTATCCCAGTCTATTTTATCTACTGACATTATTAATCCTATACTACCTTCTTGTATTAAGTCATTTATATCTAAAATACCAGAAGCTTGGTCTGCAGTTGAAAACTTTTTAGCTATATTTTCTACTAATGGAAGGAACATGTTTATTAGATCATCTCTTGAATACTCATTGTATTGCTTTTGTTCTAATCTACCAATAGTCTTTTTTACATCATTTTTATATATTAGATGGTTTTGTAAGTTATACTTTTTCATATTCTGTAATTTTTAGAAATGCTTTTGTCATTTGTTCATTATCAGAGTAATATAGATTACGCATGTTTTTCATCCACTCGTTAAATTTAATAGCTTCTTCCATGTTGTTTAGTTTTAGTTAATTAATAATTTTAATGCTTCAAAATGACCATCTACCGCATCGTTAAAAGAATAATATCTTTCTTGATATTGGTCGTGTTCTCCTCCAAATATCATAGTTTCCCATAGTAACGGTTTAGTATCGTCTCTTGGATAAGAATGATCTAAACCAAGAAAAACTGTAGATATACGTATTCCTTCAACTTCTTGTTGCATTACAATTCTTTGTATTTCATTATCTGAAACCCAATTAAAATAATCTCTACTGCTACTTGCTTTTACAGGATTATTGTTTTCGTCTAATTTGTACCACATAAATCTTGATTTAGTAATTCTTTTTCTTTTTTTAATTCATTGCTCATGTTTCTATATATAGTTCTTGTAGAACAATTTAAGTAACTAGCTAATTTGTCAACTGTTATTTTATTGCCTTCATCATGAGTGTATAGCATGGCATCATAAATCTCTGACTCTGAAAGTTTTTTACGACCGATAATTTGACCTACGATTTGTAGTTTTTGTTCTGCCGTTAATTGGCATGTATCTTTAAAAATTATCTTACGTATTTTGTTTTTAGGTGGCCGTTCTAAATCATGCATGCTAACATCATGAAGTATTGTTTTTAATATATGCTCTGAAACATTAAAGGTAACAAAGTTATTTGACTTATCACATATAAATCTAAATAAATTTTCTAATTTATCTTGATCTAATTGAGGATTAAGATACCATATAACTAATATATGCCACTTTAGACTTTTATAAGTATTTATTTTGGCTTTGCTTCTAAATAACTCATAATACTCAGTAGTACCTTCTTCATAATAATCACCCCATTCAAACCTTGCTGATGGTTGATCATTAATAGGTGCTCTTCTGTATATTATACGCCTATCTGTTAAATACTTTATTTTTCTATCGTGTGACATTAGCCCCTTACTAGTTATATATACAGCCTATTGTCACAGTTCTGTATAATTATTAATATAATATTCTTCTTCGCAATCACATTCATTATTCATTTCATTTCTCATTTCTTCGAAATATTCTTTTGTTTTTCCCATACTTAATAGGCTATTTTCATGTTAAGTTCCATTTAATATATTTTCGATTTCTTTAATACGTTTTACACATAAGCCAGCTTCTTCATATTGCTCGTTTACTTTAAACGCTTCCAACATAACTTTTAATTTACTTAGTTCCATTAAAAGCTTTTGGTCGTCTTCAACTCGTTGATGAACCTCTATAGGTATACCACTGCTTTCAAGGTCTTTAATAAACTCTTTGTCTAACTCTTTTTGTTTATTGTACATTTTACCTACAATAATGTCTGCTAATTCGTTCATCTCTTCTTTCGTCATATATAATTGTTTAATTGTTACGATATTATCTACAAACTTTTCTGTTAAGTCCGTGTAGTATTTACATTCTACCTATTTCTTTCATCTTCAATACTAAGAAGATAATAATGATAGTAACATAGAATATTACTAGTTTTATTAAGTTTAATACATTTTTTATCATAAATTAATCTAATAAAATCATATATGCTTTAGGGTTGTTTTTAATAAACCAGTCAATAGACATGTCAAAGTCACGTATTATGCCTTTGCTTAATATTCCTACATTAGAAAAAGCTTCACAACCTTTTATAAAGTCGTATATACTTAAACTAATTGGATCTAGAAATACTGATTCGCCAGAAAAAGGATTAGTAACTTCTTCACCTTTGGTGTAAATTTGTCCTTCAAAGAATTCAGGAACAATTAATTCTTTTCCAAATATATCTTTATCTTCCATAATAACTGTTTTAAGTGTTATCTTTTTCTATTAAAGTAGCTATATAATTCCATATATCTATTTCTTTTTTAACATGATTAATAACGCCTTCTAATTCATTTAGCGTTATTCCACCTGTTAAACCCATGTGATAATCTCTTTCTAAAGACACTAATTCAAATCTAAGTGAAGATAGTTTAGAAAAAGCTTTGTCACTAGTTTTTTCTTTTAATTCTATAATATTCATATTACTGAGTTAATAAAAGTTCTACTTCTCTAGCTGCTTCAAATGTTATAGCAGAACTATTACCACCAATATGCCATTCGATTTCTTCGTCTGTTTCAATAGTTCTATATTCTTTCCAGTCATAAATTGTAAAAACATCACCATTATCTGTTTCACATGTCCATTCGAAGTTTACTTTATCGTCACCATCGTTTGATTGGTATTGTGCTTGTCCTAATGTTCTATTTAATTCATCTACTGTAGCGTATATAGTAGAATTGTGGAAACTAGTTCCATCTGCTGTTTTTTCTGTTAATTTTGCCATGATTTTTTGTTTTAAGTTTTAGTTTTTTTTAAGTTTTAGTGTGTATAGCAAAGTGTTACTCTACTATTTTAATGAAATTACCTTGTTTGTCATGTAATGTAGTAAGTTCGAATTCTCGATCTAAATGATCAAAAGCATGGTCAACCATTAAGTGTATGGCGCCAGCGTTAAATTCAGCAAATGTACCTTTAAATCCTTTTAACAAAGCATACTGATAAAAGAAATTTACATCTACTATTTTTTTATTTCTCATTTTTATATAATCCTCTTTCATAAAACGAATGTATTAAAAAGACCCACCTTTCACAGTGGGCCCTTTAAATTATTAAAAAGCGTTACTTTGAGCTTTTTGAGCTCTTTCAGCCATTTGTGCTTTTTTACCATCATCAATGATAGTAGTACCTTCTTCTGCATAAGCAGTAACAGAACAGTCACGATCAACTCTAACTTGTTTACCACCAGTTTTAATACATAGTGTTTTTAACTCGTCGCTGAATTCCATTAATGATATTGCGTTTACTTTATAGGGTAAAGTATCATAGCCAACTTCATCTTGACCATCATTAATAATTAATATCTCTGGTTTTTCTTGTGATAAATCCATATTTAGATTACCTAAATGTTGATTACTAATATCTTCAGATATACTAGTTACAATACCACCAATATCAGTTGTACCACCATTAGGATCATTAGAAAACCAAGACCAGAAGTTCATTACATCTTCTCTGTTTTTAAGATGATGAAACTGTAATTTACTTGGACTACATACAAAGTAGCTAAAGAATACTTCAGCTTCTTCTTTCATAACGTATTTTAAACGGTCAATGAGTATAGCATTCACCCATATCTGTTTTTCAGGATAACCCATACTACCAGAATAATCTAATAATATAATTATCTTTTGTTTTTGTTCTTTTTTGTCTACAGGTACGTTGACTGTTAAGTCTTTAGTTAAGAACTTAGTACGAAAGTTTGGAAACATTTTTTGATATAACTCTATGTTACTGAACTGAGCATAGTCACGCATAATCTTTTTAGCGTATTGGTCAGAGTTAGATACAATTTTTTCTTCAACTTCTTTTTCTACTTTGAATTGATCACCAAGATTACCAACGATAGATATTTTATCTAATATATCCATTTTACGCTCTTTACTTAATTCATTAAAGTCAAGTTGATCGTTAATGTCTGCGTCAGAATATATTTTTCTATCGAAGTTTAAACTAGTTTCAAAATCAACATCTTGTTCTTCACCACGATCACCAGTCTCGCTGTTGCCACCTATTTTTTTGTAAATGGCAATAGCTTGTTCTAGTGGAGTATTACCTGGAATAAAAGTATCAAACAAAGAATCATACAATTGTTTTTTCTTTTCATAGTCTGCAACTTCGCTGTCAGATAATTTACTTGTGTCTGAATATTTTTCTTGAAAATAATCACGCTCATCAATCATCTTGAAATAACAAACTCTAGCTAGTTCTTTGATAGTGTCTATTGACTTATCAATCCATACGTGAGTCTTAGCTTTAATGTCTGACTTAGTAGGCGTTATATAAGTAACTGGGTCTTTGATTGATAAATTAGAATTATCATCTAACACACTAGCGCCATTCCAAGAATAATTAGACCATACACTTGGTTGCCAAACATTTTTTGTATAAGATTTAGAACCACCGTAACCATAACCGTAATCATCATAACCATCGTTGTAACCATCGTTACTGCCGTAGTATTTACTCCAATATTTACTCATGTTATATTATTTAAGGTTAATTACTCCATTATTGAAGTTACAGTTTGTTTCTTAGATAAACTTGTATATAATTCTGTAGCTGTTTTGATTAACGAAGCGTGAGTTGAAATAAGATCGTCTGTTACAGTTAATTTTTTCATTTCTTTAATACCAGTAGCCAGTAAACCAAGATCATTAGTGAATTTAGCTTTTTCCTCAGTAGTAATCATATTATTACTTTGTAATTGACTGATAGTAACATCAAGATCGTTAGATAATTTTCTGAATTTTAACGTACTTTGATATTTTTTAAGCGTATCAGCGATTAACGTAGGTTTTTTAGCAAACTCTGCGATAAAACTTAACGAGTCTGGACCACATTCTTGATAAACTGTATAAGCAGTTACTGCAACACGAGGTGATATTGTAATACCACCACGGTGATATTCCTGTAATAAGAATGGAATAATAGGATCTATATTACCTTCGCCAAACTTTGTTTCTAATAATTTATTATAACTAGCTTCAGTATAATTATCCCATATAACATTTAACTCAAGTGGAAAACGTTCCATTAAAGCTTTTAACGATGCATTTTTAGAGAATTCTTCACGAGTACGATTAGTACAACAGATAATGAATTTTGTTTTGATAGGGAAAATCTGCGTACCATTTCTGAACACTTTAGAAGATAAAATATCTTTTAATTGTTCTAATATAAAATCAGGAGCATCAAATAATTCTTCGAATATAACATACTCGTTATTCATAAAAGAGTTTTCAACTAAATACTCGATTTTACCTGTTTTTTCGAATGTAGGTATATCAAGACCACCGAATAATCTATCTGTAGTCATACCTGTACCCATTGTAATAACATAAGGATCAATACCTTTTTCAGCAAGATATGCTAATGTAAGTTCTGATTTACCGTGACCACCTGGACCGTAGAGTACGATGTTTTTACCAGTCTTAAGACCGATGTCTAAGATACTAAGTGATTTATCCATAAATACGAAGTCAGCACCTACGCCTTGGACTTCTTCTACTACTGCTTTTGTTTTTCTAGCTGTCGCCATAATTAAAGGGTTTAAAGGGTTAAATAAATAATTACCAACGTGGTAACTTTGTAACTAAGAGAGGATCGAACTCTCAACGCCAACTCAGTCGGAGCGTCATCTGCCAAGATTTAGTTGCCGCACTATGTCAAAGTGTGTATAGCAAGCCGCTAAGACTCGTCTGGTTCTGTTTCAAACTCACAATGTTCAAGACAATCAGCGCATAATTCATCAAATATGTAGTGTCTACCAGCACTACAACAATTACTATATTCTTCCATAATATTTATTTGTTTTAAATGTTACTTTCTACGCCACGACTTGTGAACCGCTGCGCTTAGTTCTTGACTTACAATCTGAATTGTATTACCGGTTTTATGTTCTATGATAGGTATATAACTATACGTTTTCATAGTTGAACAGTTTACACATTTAGTATAACCTAACTCTATCCTAACAGGATGCATTTGACTTCCACATCTACAATACATAATATTAATTTTTAAATTCACATATATTATCTTGCTATTTTATTAATAAGTCCGTAAGGCATTCAGGTGTATCTTCTAATCTGTATAATTCAATTATTACTTGTTGTTGGTACATAGTCAAACAGTCATAAGACATATCGAAATATTCTTTAGATAATGAATCTAAACTTGCCATAATACTCATGATAATAAACTTACTTTAGCTAATAAATCTTTTGTTTCTCTTAAAATCATTTTATCTTTGATAGTAAGATCTAATCCACCTTTTATATTTCTATAAAGATCGTTTACACTACGGTGATTATAATCTACTGGCTCGTTATATGTACCGCAATGACTTTTCTTATAACCACTTGCTTGATAAAGATAATCACCACTGTAATCACCATTTTCTTTTAAGAAAGATTTTATCTGATTAGTTATATCGTTTGCAAAATCTCTAATCTTTTGATCTACTTTATCTTCGATCAATTTGTCTAATTTACCTGTTGTATTTGACATAGTTATATAGTTTAATGTTAGTAGTCAGAGCAGGAATCGAACCTGCATTGTGGGCAACTGATCGGCCTGAGTTTACCATTACTCCTTCTGACTCCGGTTGTTTAGTTTCTGCGTATTGTACTAATTAAATCGCTAAACAAAGCGTGTATAGCAGCTAATTCTGGCATCTCATTACTAGCTTTTGTTTCAGTAATTTTGTTTAATGGTTTAATCCATTTGCCTTGTTTAAACACTTTAATGTTACTGTAAAAGAAATCACCGTTAGCTAATAACTCATTAGGATAACCTTTTACAATTTCACCGTGCTTAGTCATGACACCAATAGCGAAACCACGTCTTTCAGCTTCTTCAGTGTATACATCTAAATCATTTTTTGTCTTACTACTACTAGATCGTTGCTCGTCTATGTCGTCCCAAAACTGTTGACCTTCAGGCGATTGACTCCAGCTAAAAGCCATAGACAATGGTAGATCTTGATTAATACACCGAGTACCGTCTTCGATACCTCTTTGTCTTACTACGTTACTAAATACTTTTTCCCAGTGCTCTTTTGGCACTTCACTTAATTGAATTCCCATGATAATATAATTTAAAGTTAATGATACAAATTTATTCTTCGCCACGTCTTACGTGTCTATGATTCCACAATCTAGTACAAGAGAATTTCTTGCTTTTACTGAATGTAGACTTCTGCCTAATTATTATACTGTTGTATTCTATGTTTGTTAAACCGCTACACTTTTTCTCGTTAGTGTTATTAACTAGATGTTGTTCTATTCTTTGTCTACGAATATTGTTACAATAATCCATAGCTGCTACTGCTGTTGCTTCCATAGTTAATTATTTATTTCTAAATTTAATTTCTCAGTTGTCATATACTCTACGTTACTGATACTAAAATTATCAGTTATATAATCTTCTATATATTCTTCAATATCTAAACCATCTGGTATCTTATGTATTATAACTCTACCATTCATAAAATCTAATATGCTTAAATACATAGTTATGTTCTTTGCACCCACGCTGCTGCGTTAGCTAAATTAATAAATGTTACTTTGAACTTTAATAGTAATACACTGATAATGTTTGCTTGCTTTTTCATAGTTAATTGTTTAAGGGTTGTTATATACTAATTCTAATATTTCTTCTAATATAATACTGCGCTCGTAATTAGAATTCCAACTACACTGAGTGTAAATGTATTCTGATATCTCTCTGACTATCTGGTCTCTGCTTCCGCCGCATTTGACGAAAGCTTTGAAACCATCGATAGCATCATTAACCTGCTGGCTCATATTACCAACCAGTGTTTAAATCATCTTTTAATATAAAAGTCCAACCTTTGTGGTTAAACCATGAAGTTAAACCATCTTGCTCTTTATCTTCGTTATAAATGAAGGCAAATCTTGCTGGTAAATTACCAATTAAAAAACCACGGTATTCTCTTTTGTTTAACCAGATAGTTGAACCTCTTCTTTTGTAAGTTTGAACTGTTGTTGACATAGTAAATAGGTATTAAAGATTAATATTAAATTTAATTTCGAATATATTATCTGACTTGTTTATTATTAAGTTCGTGAAGATATTATAAATGTACTTACATAACAATCTTCTTCTTCATTATACTCATCGGTATTATCAGGGTATTCATCTAATAATTCACCGTATATATTATCTTTGAAAGACTCCAAAGTATGGTGTATTATTAATAAATGAACTGGTACTTCATCACCACTAGGATCTTGCCAGTAACCAGGTTCCATGTTAAATTCTTTTAGACCATTCATGGTTGATACTACTTTCGCTAATAGATTAAAATCTCGCATAGTTTAAGGTGTTAAAATGTTTATTAGATAAAAATGGTTAGGAGGTATATTACTACATCTCTATGAGTCTTATAACACTTTTTAAATAATTTACACTTGGTTGGTTGATTAATTTCATATATATTATCTGAAGTGAAACAAAATAAGTCCGTGAAGTGTATAGCAAAAGCTACTAAACAGGAAATAATGGCACAACAAAGCAGTTAATTTAAAAACTGTGACATTAGGGTATTATATTATATAGTAACAGGCTATTGTCACACTTTTGTAGTGTATATTTTCACTAAAAAAAGATAAAAAAAAGACCACCGAAGTGGCCTTCTTCAATAATTATACCAATGTTGGTAAATTTCTTACAAAGACTGGTAAATCTTTCGAGTTAGTATAACTACCATACTTGTCGAAGCAAGGCATTAAGTCGAATTTTGCTCGTAAAGCATTATAAACTAAGTCGTGGTTATAGACTTTTAACTCATTCTTATGATTAGTAAAACTAATTATAGTATTACTACCAATTAATGACTTACGAATAACAAACCTTTTAGTAGTTAGTTGATTTGTAGTTGAAACTACTGCAGGAGCTGCCACTGGCGCTACAACTGCACTTGATTTTTTTACTGACATAGTATATAAAATTAAAATTATAAAGATTATTATTAATCTTCGTATATATTATCAATAATAAAATGTCGTAAGTCCGTGAAGTGCTATACATAATCGACCTTAATACTATAAGTAGCGATTAAAGTCAGCTCTGCCTGCCCATTCCACAGTTAAGTAGAGTAAAAGCTACTATTTCTAGCAGCTTATTTAGTGACTATGTTGTTATAACTCTGTAAATTCTATTAAACTGTTATCAGAGTTAGATATTGTAGCATCAAATGATACTGTTATAACTCTCACTAGTACATCATCTTCATATATGAATGTATTTGTACCATCTGTGTATTCTGTGTACACTGTGCCAGATTCTTTGCTGACTGCTTTAAGTAATTTCATAAGATATAATTTAAGATTAATAAGCAGTTTATTGACTTGCTTAGGTCATTTTATTAGACTATTTCTTTTAAGTTTCTAACAAATAGTGGTAGATTGTTAGTATTAGTATAACTACCATACTTATTAAAACAAGGCATACTTTCAAACTTATCTTTTAGTTGATTGTAGACTTTGTCATGGTCATAAGTCATTACTACATTTTTGTTGTTAGTAAATGATACTACTGTGTTTGTACCAATTAGACTTCTTCTAATTACAAATCTTTTTGTTGTTAATTCTACTTTAGACATAATATATAAATTAAATTATAAAGATTAAAATTAATCTTCATATATATTATCTTAATAAAAAACTTGTAAGTCCGTGTGGTTGCTATACATATTGATGCTAAAAAAAGACCACATATAGTGGCCTTATTTAATTGTTATGATATGTTACACTGACATCATGAATTGTAATGCGAAGTATACTCCGATGTATAATGAAAGTACTATTAGTGGTTTGATCTGTTGTAATGTGTTAGATAAATGTCTCATGATTATATGATTTAGTTAGATTAATAAAATAAGCAGTTTAACGATTTGCTTAGATCGATTCATTATACTATTTCTTTTAAAGCTCTTACGAACGCTGGCAGATTATTAGTATTAGTATAACTACCGTATTTAGCGAAGCATGGCATTGCATCAAACTTAGCTTTTAACTGATCATATACTTTATCATGATTATAAGTACATTCAATACTTTTATTATTCATGAATGTAATTACTGTATTCGTACCGATTAATGATTTTCTGATTACGAATCTTTTAGTAGTCAATACTACTTGTGGTGCTGCTGCTGCAACTGCTGTTGATTTTGACATAGTTTATTATATTAAATTATAAAGATCTTAATTAATCTTCATATATATTATCAACATCATATTGTAGTAAATCCGTGAACATAACATCTTATTAAGATCGTAGTAACTCCGTGCGAGTGCTATACATACGCATAAGGTAAAAGCTAAATCCTATTACGACATCACGCGCGTATGACTCACATCATCAACCTAAAGGTTAAAAAGTTGGGGGACCCGGCAATTTGAAAAGCGTTTTCCTTTTCGAAAATAAAAGTAGAAGCCAGGTAGTAACACTCAAATTCTCCTCATCTCATCAAATTCACCCAGGCCCTTAAAAATTTTTTTAATATTTTTTTTTCTTATACCTCATTGGGTACAATACTTTACATTTAAGGGCATAATATACCTGATTTGGTATAATGTAAATATTTACTTTTTCGTGTGATTAGAAAGAGTATATATCACTCGTTAAAAATAGACTATGGCATTTCAATTAAGGAGTCAATCTTTAGAAAATCAATCACCTTTATTAAAGCAGAAACTTTCTCCAAAAGCGGCTAAGGCCAAAGCTGAGAGAGATCTTGCCTATGCTAAAACTGATGATAGACGAAAGAAGAAAGCGCACTCACAAAGAATGCACCGCAAATACCCTAATGGTAAAGGTAAGGATTGGGATCATGAAGACGGTAGGTTTGAATCTGTTAAACAGAATAGAGGTAACGAAGGAGAAGGAACAAAGAAAGAAAGTGGTAAAAGATATAAAGTAAAGTAATATGAAAGGAATAGGACCGCAAGGATTAGGTACAAGAAAGAATAACGGTTATACGGTAGGAGAAAGTCCTGCTAAACAGACTGTTAAAGATGCTTGTTATAGAAAAGTAAAAGCTACGTATAAGGTATTTCCTTCTGCTTATGCTTCAGGTGCTATTGCTAAATGTAGAAAAAATAAATAATGTATACTTCACCATTACAAGCAATTCGTAAAACTGATAAAGGAGCATCGTTGAAAAGATGGTTCGCCGAGAAGTGGACTGACGAGAAAGGCAACGAGTGTGGTTCTTCTAAAAATAAGAACACTAAAGTATGCAGACCTTCTAAAAGAGTAAATAGTAATTCTCCAAAACCTTGGGGAGAAATGAATAAAGGAGAAAAAACTAAAGTCATATCAGCTAAGAAAAAAGTTGGTATGGGCAACAGAAGATCAAGTAGCAGTAATGTATCATAAATAAAAATATATGGCAGTCGCAAAAAAAACAACACCGTTAAAGAAAACAGCAGCTTGGACACGTAAAGAAGGTAAAGATCCAAAAGGAGGATTAAATGCTAAAGGTGTCGCAAGTTATAGAAGAGAAAACCCAGGTTCTAAATTACAGACTGCTGTAACTAAGAAACCTTCAGAATTAAAAGCAGGTAGTAAAGACGCTAAGCGTAGAAAGTCTTTCTGTGCTAGAATGTCTGGTATGCCAGGAGCAATGAAAAAACCAAACGGTGAACCAACAAGAAAGAAACTTGCATTAGACAAGTGGAATTGTTAAACAACTAATTATATATACATGTCAGGAATAATATCATATCCTGTAGGAGCGCCTCAATTAGACGACTTACTATTAGGTACAGAAATAAAAGAAGATAGTAACTTAACTAGAAACTTTGAAGTAAGTTCAGTAAGATTATTGTTTGCAGAAAACACACCAATACAAGTTGCTAACTCACTAGTAGCAGAAAGTTCTGTAACAAACTTAGAAGCAACAGTTGGTGCTACAGATTATATACGTCTAGGTCAAAACGTAAATACTAGTAATAATGATGTTTTTTATGTAGAACAAACCGGTAGATATATATTTAAACCAGGACTTTACTTTATTAAATTTAAAGCACAAGTTAGTGCTGTTAACATAAGCATACCTGGACACTTATATATAGGTAAGTTTTTTAATGGAACATCAATTGATACACCGACTATGGTTAGCGTACCTTTTATTCCAGGATCAACAGCATATTCGGAAAGTTTTTGGTTAAATGTACAAGACGAGGGTGATGAACTAACATTTGCAATAACAGCTACAACAATACAAGGATCTGATCCAGCTTCTTTAGCGTGTATTGATGTAAACACAAACGGCTGGACTAATCATTCTTCTATTTTCACTATAAATATACAAAAAGTAAATCTAGTATAACATGGCAATAATCTATAGCTACCAAACAAATACGAATATATTAGCTACAGATCTTGTTATAGGTTCTTCAACTAAAGTTGTAAACGGAAAAAATAGGAATGTAACTAAGAACTTTGAGATAGGCAGTATCGCCGAGTTCTACAATGAAATAAGCGCCATTGCTATCGCTGGTCAAAACAATTTCTTTTTTCAAAATCAGATTTCACCAGGTAGAAAACCAGGGTCAATTAGTTTTACAAGCGGAGGAGGAACAGGTACTTTGTTTAGCAATATAACTGTATTGCGTTTAAGTAAATTTGCCACATCAGGTAATCTTATTATAGACTATATAAATACTCTAGTAGGAGAAGCTATTATTATTGCGCAGTGTGATGATCTAAACAATTTCGGTATATATAAGTTTATTAGCATAACGCCAGTTTCAGGTCAACCTAATTTTGTAGACATCGTAATAGAAGCTGTCAATGCTCACGGTAGTATACTGCAAGATAAGTTTTACGCTATCGCGGTATATCCAGGGTTTGTTAATCCGGATATAGATCCTGGAGCAGGTGACAAGAATTTTGTATATACTCAATCTGTGCCTTCTACACTTTGGACAATAACTCACAATTTAGATAAGTTTCCTTCAGTAAGTGTTGTAAACATAAATAACGTTACAATGTACGGGAATGTTGTTTATTTAAACGAAAACGAATTGCAAATAGAGTTTTCAGCTGGTTTTTCTGGCAAAGCATATATGAACTAATTAATAAAAAAAATAAAAATGGCAATAAATTTTTTAAATAGCGTTAACCTAAATCAAAACGAGCTAATAAAAGCTAGGATTGAGAATCAACCAAACAACACAGCTGCCGGTACAGGTGTAGAAGGACAACTATACTACGACACAACATTAGACGTTTTAAAGGTATGGGCAAATGGTGCTTGGACTGAAGTTGGCGGTGGTGTAACTTCCTTAACGGCTACTGATGGGACGTTTATAAATCTAACACCTAATACAACACAAAGTGGAGCAGCTACTTTAACAGCAGACCTTAGTGCAACAGGAACTCCTAGTAGTACAGTATATTTAAGAGGTGATAATACTTGGTCCCCAATATCAGGAATATACAGTTGGTCAATACAAGGCGGAACAGGTGGACCTACAACTGTAGCATCAGGTACAAATATAACTTTTGCTGGAGGAACAAACGTAACAACAACATTAGTTGGTAGTACGTTAACAATAAATGCAACCAATGCAAATATCACATTGACTGGAGAAGTAACTGGATCAGGTACAACTTCAATCACTACTACTGTAGCTAATAATGTTTTAGACATCGACAACTTTACTACCGCTACAATTGTAACAGCGGCAGAAGGAATTGAAAACAACAACAACGATACTACATTACCAACTAGCGCGGCGGTTAAAGCTTATGTTGATGCATCTGTGGCTGGAGGTTTAATATACCAAGGTGGATATGACGCAGCAACAAATACTCCCAACTTGGATTCGCCACCTACAATTGCAGGTATCAAAAAAGGTTGGACATATACTGTTACAGTAGAAGGAACATTCTTTACAGAACAAGTTAGAGTTGGTGATGTATTAATTGCTGAAATCGACGCGCCTACAACATTAGCAAATTGGACTACTGTTCAAAACAACATTGACTTAGCCAGTTTAACACAAGTTGGTATTGGTAACGTAAATGCTGGAACAGGTATTGATGTATCTTATTCTTCTGGTACAGCTACTGTAAGTACTCAAGTTACTTCGTATTCTACGACTATTAGCGCAACAGGTACAATTACACATAATTTAGGAACAAGAGATATAATAATTCAATTATACGATACTGTAACTTACGAAACAGTGTATTCTGATAATGTGAGAACAACTACAAATACAGCTACAATAACATTTGCATCCGCGCCTACAAATCCTATAAGAGTAGTAGTACAAAAATAAAATTTAATATATGAAATTTAAAAGCGATATAGAGGTCCAGGCGGGTCTGAGGGATTCTTCAGGTGCCCTTGGTGCTTCTGGGCAAATACTATCTTCAACTAATGGCAATGTTAGTTGGGTAGCGTCCACAGTAAATACGGTTGCTAGAGACGTTCAGAATGAAGTTAAGGCGGGTGTCGCTATAAACAAAGGGCAGGCTGTATATGTAACAGGTGCTGACGGAACAAATATAATTGTAGGATTGGCATCTAACACATCTGAAGCTACGTCATCAAAAACTTTAGGTTTACTTAATGCAACAGTTGCTATTAACGGTTTTGCAGATGTTGTGCAAATAGGTAGGTTAGCTGGATTGAATACAATCGGTGCTACCGTAGGAGATCCGGTATGGTTAGGTACAAATGGTAATCTTATTTATGGATTAACCAACAAGCCTTATGCTCCAGCACATTTAGTTTTCATTGGTGTAGTTACTAGAGTTAATGCTAACAATGGAGAAATATTTATAACGGTACAAAACGGATTTGAACTTAATGAAATCCACGATGTTGACTTAAAAACAACAGTGCCTATAAATGGAGATATATTAGGGTATAATGGTACTCTATGGGTTAACAAAACAATTGCTGGTTGGCTAGGTTACACACCTGCTAATGCAAGTGGTACAACAAACTACGTTTCTAAATTTACAGGATCTACAACATTAGGTAATAGTCAAATATTTGACAATGGAACCAATGTTGGTATTGGAACTTCAAGTCCAATTTCTTTATTACATATAAATACTGCAACAACAAATCCAAACGCCTTAACAGTTGGTAATAATAATAACGGAGCAATATATGGTTGCACGACATCTGGAAATCCAATCATAGGCGCTTTTAGTGGTGACTTACCAATTCAATTTGGATATTTTTCTGGGGGTTTTAATACGTCTTTTACCGAAAGAATGCGTATTGCNTCAAGCGGTAACGTTCTTATTGGTACAACAGCAGACTTAGGATATAAATTAACAGTAGCGGGAAATGGTAATAGTTTTAATGTAATAACCGCTGGTGCTGGCATAGATTTATACAGTACGGGTAACTTTGCTCCGCATTATCAAAGTGATTTTAGTTGGTATACAGGTGTTCCAGGAGCAGGAACTTTTAGAGCAAGACTAGATGCTAATGGTAACTTTGGAATAGGAACTGCAAGTCCTTCTCAAAAGCTAGAGGTAAACGGTACTATATTAAGTACTGATGGAAGTTTTGGGACATTGGCTCTTGGAGCTATTAGCACAAGAATTGAAGGAAATGCAGCAACAAGAGAAATGAAGTTTTATACTTACAACTCTGAAAAAATGATTATTGACGGGTTAGGTAACGTGGGTATTGGGACGACATTACCTGGAAATAAATTACAAATTAGTGATGCTGATTCATCAGATCAACTTTTAAGACTTAGTGTTCAATATAATACAATTCGTTCGTTAAGAGGAGGTATTAATTGGCACGATGGAGGAAATACCACAGGTCAAATTAGCACAGAGTACGATGGTACAATGGTTAGTATGACGTTTGGTAGTTTATATAGTTCAGGATATAATTCAAACACTCTAATGACTATTAGAGGAAATGGCAACGTAGGTATTGGAACAAGTAGTCCTGTAAACAAGTTGGAGGTAAATGGTAGGACACTTGTAAATGAATTACAATATACAAAAGCAATAAATATATCAAGCACAAATCTTAATGATTATACATTTGCTGGATTCTACAACGGAGAATCAATGACAAATGCTCCTAATAGTGGGTGGTTTTGGGTTACAGTTGAAAGATATTCAGGGGATGATGGTTGGGCACATCAAACAGCAACGTCTTTTGGAGCTGGAAACACAGCTAATGAGGTTTATACAAGAACAAAGACAGGTGGTACTTGGACACCTTGGAAAACTTTAACAACAAGTTCAGATATATCAGGTACAACGAATTATGTATCTAAGTTTACAGGTGCAAACTCGTTAGGAAATAGTTTAATTTATGACAATGGTACGAATGTAGGAATAGGCACAACAAGTTCTGGAGTAAGATTTGTAAACGCAGGAGGTCCTCTTGCAAGTAATCCAATTCTTGGATCAGGAACAGTAGGTTCGCAAGCTTTAATATCAGAAAACGGTCTGTATGGTCAGTATTCTGGAGTTTCTGGTAGCGGAGATGTATGGCATCAAGTCCAAAGAAACGACGGAAATACAACTCCTTATAATTTATTATTACAACCAAGTGGTGGTAACGTTGGAATTGGAACAAGTAGTCCAACAAAAAGATTAGATGTAGTTTCCTCAACTAACGATAGTTTTGATGCTATTGTAGTAAGACCTTTAAATCAAACACAAACATTAAATATAGGTTGGCAAGGAATATCGGCTTCTTTAAATTTCATTGTAAATGCAGGTGCTTCTGAAAGAATGAGAATAACCAATACAGGTAACACAGGTATAAACACATCAATCCCAGAAACAAAATTACAAATAGAAGATGTTACAAAAGTATTAACAAATAATGTAGCAGGAGTTGCACAAGGAACTTTATCTTTGGCTTCTACTGACGCACAAGCTGCAAACATAGGAACTTCTTTATTGTTTGGAGGTAATTTTATTACTGGTAATCAAACTAGAATAGCTTATGCTGCTATAACAGGTAGAAAAGCAAATGGTTCATCAGGTAATGCTGACGGCTATTTATCTTTCCTTACTTGGCGATCTACAGGTTTAACAGAAGCAATGCGAATTACGCCAGCAGGCTACCTGGGTATTGGAACAACAAGTCCAGGCGCAAAATTACACGTTGTAGGAGATACTTATGTTCAGTCAGGTGCTTTATTTACAGATACTATTGGAAGTTATTCAACAGGAAGTGTAACCTTGTGGCCATCAACAAAATTTATTGTTCCATCTGAAAGCGTAGGTATTGGAACGACAACACCCGCTAGTTCTGCTGCTTTAGATATAACATCAACAACTCAAGGTTTCTTACCTCCTAGAATGGATGGAACCAGCAGAGACAACATAACTTCCCCCGCTGAAGGATTAATAATATGGAATACTGATATAAGAACAATAGAAGTGTTTGATGGAACAAATTGGCAGAGAGTTGCTTTTGTATAAAATAAATAACTAAATAATATGACAAATTTTAAATGGGTTTTTGGACCAATGGAATGCTACGTAGATGTAGATGGATTAACGGATGTAGTATATACAGTTAACTGGAGATACAATGCTACAAGAGAAAATGATGGTAAAGAATACTTTGCTGGAATGTATGGTGCAACAGGAGTTGCTTTCCCAGATCCAGCAACGTTTGTTCCTTATGATGAAATCACAGAGGAAATGACAATTGGTTGGATGGAATCTACTTTAGATGTTCCAGCAATGCAAGCAAACTTAGACAAACAGATTGATTTACAAATCAACCCTATTACAGTAACTTTACCTCCTCCTTTTGTAAACACTGAGATTACAGAAATTAAATAACAATGAGTACAAAAGAAAAAGTAGATCTATTTTTAAACAAGTGGGTTAGTAGAAAATTAACTGTATTTGTAATAGCTTCCATAGGATTATTCTCTGGAAGTCTTACATCTACTGATTGGGTTATTGTTGCAACTTCCTATATAACAATAGAAGGAGTTACAAATATTGTTGAACGTCTAATGAAAACTAAAAATGTCTAACACAGATCTTAAACTTTACACGCTAAATAGTATAACTATGGCATTAAGCTTTTCAAACTTAGAAAACACTTTAAAAATAGTGTTATTGATAGCATCGATATTCTACACTATATTAAAAACAGTAGAAACATTAAGAAATAAGAAAAATGACGACAAAGGAGACAATAACTAAATACGGTAAACCAAATATAACTGGCGAAGGTTACTTAGTTACTATATTATTACCTTATCCAATGCGTTTAGCTTGGGACACGGGAACTGTGGTACACAAGATGAGATGTCATAAGCTAGTGTCAGGTAGATTTTTAGCGGTTTTTAATGAGATTCATCGCAAATATGGTTATGAGAAGATAAAAGAACTAGGTATTGATTTGTTTGGTGGTTGTTTTAACTTTAGAAAAATGAGAGGTGGAAATGACTGGAGTAAACACTCATGGGCAATAGCTATTGATTTAGATCCAGGAAGAAACCAATTGAAAGAAACAAGTAAAACCGCAAGGTTTGCAAGACCAGAGTATAAAGCGATGATTGACATTTTTTATAAACATGGGTTTATATCTTTAGGAAGAGAAAAGAATTACGATTGGATGCATTTTGAAATAAAAGAATAAAACTATGAAATATATTTTAATATTATTATCTACTATGTTTTTTGCATGTGGTGCAAGAAAAGTAAACAAACAAGAAAAAGTAGAAGAAAAATTAACCACAGAGGTTATTATGCAGAAAGATTCGGTAGTTGAAGTTGTTAAGACAGAGATTAAATACGATGTAGAAACGCATGAAATAGAAGTAACCGCAATTGATTCAACAAAAGAATTCGTAGTTGAAGGAAAGAAGTATTTTAACGCACGTATTAAGATCAAAAAGAAAAAAGACAACACTATATACTCTGAAGACAATAAAGTGTCTAAGACTAGTTTAAAACAGTCTAAAACAGTGATTAAAGAATTAAAGAAAGATAAGGTTAAAACAGTGGATAAAAAAGCTAGTTATGCTTGGATCTCATGGTTGTTGATTTTATTATTAATACTTTATACAATATGGAGAAATAGAAGAAGACTCATTGGTTTATTGTAAAAGTTACAAAAAACGAGTGATATATGAAGTAAGTAATCTAATCAAATTAAAAAATGTCAGAAGCAATAGTTAAAAATCTAAGCTTTGGTACTGAAGCAAGTAGCAAGGTATTTGAAGGAATAGAAAAACTAACAAGAGCAGTTAGTTCTACGTTAGGAGCAAGTGGTAAATGTGTTTTACTAGAAGATCAGTTTGGTAATCCAACGATAACAAAAGATGGTGTAACAGTAGCTGATTCTATAATCTTGCTAGATCCTGTTGAAAACATGGGAGCTAAACTTCTTAAAGAAGCGGCAAGAAAAACAGTAAGAGAAGCAGGTGATGGTACTACAACGGCCACGGTGTTAGCTCATGCTATTTTAAAAGAAGCTTATGCTTCAAAAGAAGCAAACACAAGAAAAATAAAAGAAGGAATAAACAAAGCTGTTGAAAACGTTATAAAGTATTTAGATTCAGTATCTATACTTGTTGACGACAACATGCTTGATCAAATAGCTACTATATCAACTAATAATGATCCTGAATTAGGAAAAATAGTTGGCGATGCATTTAGATCAGTAGGTAACACTGGTATTGTAATGATGGAAACATCTGTTAATCCAGAATGTAGTTTACAAGTGGTAGAAGGAGTTCAGTGTGAAATGGGATTAACTAATTCTCACTTTATTACTAACCAAAAGAATAAGACAGCAGAACTAGATAATCCATTGGTGTTATTAATTGAATCTCCTGTTGATAGTATTAGACAGATACAGTCTGTTTTAGAGTACGTAATAAAGAATAACAAATCATTGCTTGTAGTTGCAGATTTAGACCAAGTGGTTTTATCTACATTAGCAATGAACAAATCAAAAGGTAACATAAAAGTGAACGTTATAAACGCTCCTACTTTCGGTGTTAACAGAAAAGAAATATTTGATGATTTAGCTTTATTGACTGGAGCTACATTAATCAACGAAGATCTAGGAGATGATCTAGATTTAATACAACCAGATTTATTAGGAACATGTTTAAAAAGTGTTACTAATCATGAAGAGACAATACTTCACGTAGAAGAAAGTTCTGAGGAAGTATTAAGCATTATAGATGATATTAAAAAATCATTACTAGAAAAGAA
>JGI25913J50563_1000002_pt1 | contig 80932 bp, 55 predicted proteins | sample LauGreSp1BDMLBSN_2_FD_50563 | JGI IMG/M metagenome (IMG submission 50563)
CTTGTGCCAGTTCGTCAGGGTCTGGCGACTGACGCCGGTCATGCGGGAAACGTCCGCCAGACTTTTGACGCCTGACGTTCTTGCCCATGATGACGCTGTGCTTTTATCAATTCTCATGCTCTTGCTCCAAGTCCGTTGATTACGAAAAATTCCACATCCTTCGCTGCCGGGAGAATTCCCGACACCGCCAAGCCGTCTGGACCGTACAGCATCCAGCCCCGCATTGTGTTTTTCAGTGTATAGACCTTGCCGCCTGCCAAAATCTCCTGCCCGTCTGCGACGTGCCCCTTCATCGCCGTGAAGCCCTGCGCCGTTGTCCTCATCCCCATACCCTCTCAATTTCCTCAATGCAGATTCGGACCATATCTGCTGTCGGCGTGGTCGGCGGGTTCGAGAACACCGACGCGATGCCGTCCGTGTCAACCCCGTAGAACCAGACATAGCCATCTTGCCTGATGGCCTCTATGTCGAGCTTTGGGAATCGCCTCCTGATCGCTTTGTTGACCTGCGCCATGTTTGCCATTTTCTTATCCTCGATTCGATTGCACGAAAACGTATCCGCCCTTCGTTCCGCCAGCGACCCAGTGTGCCTCGAACGCTTCCGCTGTCCATCCGAGCTTCCGGGCCAGTGTCGCCGCTGCGAGTGCGTGACTATCGACGCCCTCGGACAGCTCATGCGGGTATCCGATAAATATTTTTATCCCGCTGGCCGATGTGGCGCTGATGCGTGAGCCTTTGGTGTTGGTCGGGCCGTGGTACTTGGTCTGAATTGATTGGCGTGCGATCATTTTGATTTTCCTTGGTTGATGGCCATCCTTGGCCGGGTGTTTAATAAAAACGATTCTCGTATTCAGCTGATGCCGCCGCCTCTGTGTGCCCATCGCAATATTCGTCCCACACGTTTTCTAGCTCAATCTCGCAGTGCTCAAAAGAACCGATTGCCAGAATTTTGTCATCAAAAACCAATTCATAGCTTTCGCCTACCTGATAAATGTGAATATCTGATTTCGTAAATTCTCTCATGATCGTTCTCCTTGGGGTGATGGCCGTCCGTGGCCGTGGTTTTTAGTAAATATCATTTTTCCGGTCTGACTTAACATCCCACTTGCCATCGACAAGGGTGTAAATCTTTGTGTCGTAAATCGTGCCGCTACGCTCAACCATCGAAGCCCTGAGCATATAGCGCACATATCTTGCGCGTTGCACAAACACCATCACCGCGCCGCCTTGCTGAAGGCGGGAAAGTAATTTCTTTGGGGATTCGCCAGCCACAACCTGCACGTCAACAACACCTCCGCCAGCCATCGTCGCACAGGAAATTGTCCTATCTTTGCACACCTTTGCTGTAAAGCCGTTGATGCTGAGAGTTGCCATTTTCTTATCCCTTTATTCTGGCCCGCTTTATTGCTGGCATGGGAGTAATATAATCAAACTGTTTTACGTTGTATACAATTATTTTACCTTTTTTCATAATTATTGTAAGTGATTGATTTCTATATTAAAATTAACCGTCATTTTCCTTGGCCTTCTGGCTCCTTCCCCTGCCGCACATATGCCGCAGGGGTTTTTTTTGGCCCCGATTATCATGCTTCTGCGCGACAGCATCGTCAGGGGTACAGGGGTACACCCCTATAGGGGTGTGTACCGTTCTGTACCCCTAAAACGAGCTTTTTGCCCCCTTTTGGGGTACAGGTACAAAAAGGCGTTTGTACCCCTCTGTACCCTTTTGTACCCCCAACTATTTGACACTTTTCCTCATCATCATCGCGCTCGCCTGAGCATCGTCTGTAACTATCCAGCCGTGCTCATGCGCAGCGATCACCTCGCTGATAAGTAGGTCTGCCACCGGCCTGCCAGCCTGCGACGGCTTGGCATAAAGCTTGGCACTGGCTTCCTTGACGCCAAGATTATTGACGACGTACTCGATAAAGCCGCTGCGAGAAAGATAGGGCCGCTCCTCGCGCTCCTCCGCGCCAGACGCCCACCACGCGCTTTCAAACAGCTTGCGGTGCTTGGACAGCTTGTCCATCTTCTCCGCCTTCGCAGGCGCCTCAGCAGCCACTACCACCGCGCTCGTCACCTGCTCGCCGTCCTCATCCATCCAGCCCGTTATCGGGACTGACTTCAGGTGAACATAGAGCGGAAGCGCCATTTCAGCATCTTTGGATTTCCTCTGAATAATCTCGATCGGGGCGTCCTCCGCTTTCGGCGGCACGACGCTGATCTCAATGTCGAGCGCCCCGCGCCAAGCAGAACTGCCTCTCGCCCGGTGCTGGACCTCATCGCTCACGCCGGTGTGATGCACCAGTAAGACTGAGCAAGCGAACTCGCTCATCAAAGAGCCGCAGGCATCCAGCATAGTCTTCGCATCCTGCGCGGAATTCTCATCCCCGAGTAGGAAGCGATGCAGGGTGTCGACGATGATAATGCTGGGCGTTATCGAGCCGCCTCGGATCGCGTCACGCACCCGCTGATACCCGGCAGGCGTGTTCAGGTCGCAGCCGTCTTTGCTGAGGTACATATCCAGCGCGCCCGCGCTGTGGTGTTGTTTCCACGCCGCGATCCTCCCGCGCAGACCGTGATGGCCCTCGCCAGCGAGGTAGACCACCGTCCCGGTCTTGACCCGGTTGCCGTGCCAGAGATCAAACCCCGCCGCGATATTCAGGCACATATCCAGCACGACAAAGGTTTTACCGCCGCCTGAAGGCCCGTGCACCATTATTAAGGCATCCTGCTGTAGCCAGTGCTTAACCAGCCAGCCAATTGGCGATGGCTGGGCGCAGAAAGAATCAGCGTGTATCAGCCAGCCGTCTGTCTTTGGCAGCAGCAGCCCGATCAGGTCATGCCCCGCTTGCGCGTAATCGTTCGCGTCACCCGGCAGCGGAGGCATGATTACCCTCGCGCCATACTTTGCCGCTGCTTGCTCTGCGTACCTCATGCCGACGCCCGACTCGTCATTGTCGGCAACAATCACAAGATCATCGTGGGTGCGCCTTATGATCTCGGCCACCGGGACAAGGTTGCTCGCGCTGTAGGAAACGAAAACCGGGGAGCTGGTAACCTCATGAATCGTCGCCGCAGTCGCAAAGCCTTCGGCCAGATAGACGGTTTTAGCGCCATCAATGACGCCGACGCTCCAGAACCTTGCGCCGGTCGCCCCGCCTTGATGATACTTTTTATCACCGTCCGCGCTGATGTATTGCAGGGAGGAAAGCTGTCCGTCCTCGTCATATAAAGGCACTATTAAACGACCGTCGCCAGTTACTCTCGCCCCGTGCGGCTGTACGCCTTTGCGGGCAAGGTAAGGATGGTCGGCACTGGCCGCGCCTGCGTTCGTCCAGATTTCTGTCACCGTGTCCGCCGCGACTTCGCGTGTCCTCGCCTGTTCTTCATCCCGCGCCTTTCGCGCCTCTGCCATGCGCCTGCTGTTTGCCATCTCCTCGGCCACTGTCAGTTTGCGCCCTATGTCAGCTTTGAATGGGTGTTCCAGCCCGAGCCGCCAGCAACCGAAATGCCCAGCCGGAACGCCATCGAGGAAGCCTATATAAAAGCCGCTTTTATCTTGCCCGCCTCGCCCTTTGGTGCCTGTCCGGAAGCGATGAATTTTGCCATCGAAAACGATGTGATCTGGAGCCTCAAGCCCTGCCGCTATCATCGCATCCCGCATCTGGATTTCGGGTGGTGTCACTATTACTGCCTGCGCGACGGGGGGCGACCAAGGCCCGCCGAGGATATTCGTGAGGTCTGCCATATTATTGTGCCGCCCCTTGAAAGTAAGCCGTGAGCCGCCGCATGGTCTCAAATGTGGGGTTTGTCTTCTCCCCGTCCCTGATTGCCCGCAAGGTGTTGTAATGTAGTCTCGCCCCGTCTGCCACGACAGCCAGCCGTCTATCCGCAAGCTTTTGCCTTATTTCATCTAACTGCATGATTTCATTCATATTTATAAACTCCTTCGAAAGTGTGTTTACATCATAATATAAATTAAGTATATTGTATACCACATCGCAACCGGATTGGCCGAACGCGATAGTAAGGAGATGCAATGGCTATACAACTGAAGAACACGGCCCAAGTTGCCGTGAATGGCTTGAAGGTGCTTGTTTATGGGCACGCCGGTTCAGGCAAGACTACGCTGGCGGCAAGTATGCCAGCGCCAATTATCATATCCGCAGAAGGCGGCTTGCTGTCCATCAAGGATGCAGGGCTGGACTACATTGAAGTCAATTCGATGGATTCTCTCATGGAGGCTTTTGAGTACGTTGCCGCAAGCGGCGACAAGTACGCCTCTGTCGTGCTCGACAGCATCAGCGAGATCGGTGAGGTCGTGCTGATTCATGAAAAGCGCATCAACAAGGATGGCCGCGCCGCATACGGAGAAATGGCGGTCCAGATGACGAGCATCATCCGCGCCTTCCGCGACCTTGCGGGCAAGCACGTGCTCATGACCGCAAAGGTAGAAAAGTCTCAGGATGAATCCGGGCGCATTCTTTATAGCCCATCAATGCCGGGTGCAAAAGTCGGGCAGCAGCTTCCTTACTTTTTCGACGAGGTGCTGGCCCTGCGCGTCGAAAAAGACGCCGAAGGAATCGCACAGCGAGCCATCATGTGCGACAGCGATGGTCTGTGGCTTGCAAAAGACCGCAGCGGCAAGCTTGACGCATGGGAAGCGCCAGACATGGGTGCGATCATTGCCAAGATTGGTGGCGTATGAATCTGTCCGATTTGTCGGCCCAATGGATAGCCGCAAAAGAAGCCGAGAAAGCAGCTCAGGACGAGCGCCGATTGGTTGAGGACAGAATGTTGTCTTTGATCGGTCTGTCCGAAGCCTTTGATGGCACAGAAAATGCCGCCGCAGGAGAGTACAAGATCAAGCTGGTCGGTCGCTTGAATACCAAGATAGACGCCGACAAGCTGCAAGAGATCGCCATCGAAAGCGGCTTGACTGAGCACTTGTCCAGCCTGTTCCGATGGAAGCCTGAAATAAATGTGCGAGTCTGGAAAGCAGCAGACGAAAGCATCACGAACACCCTGCTTGAAGCAATTACAACAACACCCGGCAGACCATCGTTTGCCATCACTTTAGGAGAATAAGAATGGCTTTTTTGAACGAAACATTTAGCACAGACGAACTGCCCAAAGGCACTGGCGGAGACTTCACGCCGCTTCCAGATGGCTGGTATACAGCAAGCATTGCAGCAGCAAGCCTTGAGACAACAAAGGCAGGCACCGGGCAGTACATCAAGGTGCGCTATGACATCACCGGCCCGACGCATCAAGGTCGGGTCGTATTCGGCAACTTGAATATCCGAAACCCAAATCCGAAGGCCGAGGAAATCGGGCGCCAGCAGCTTGGTGACCTCCTGCGCTCCATCGGCATCGCAAAAGTGTCTGACACAGATCAGCTCATCGGCAATCGCTGCTCGATTAAGCTGGTGACAAAAACCTCCGAAGGTTACGAGCCGTCGAATGAAATTAAGGGCTGGAAAGCGATCGAAGGCGCTTCTATCCCGAAGCCAGCAGCAAGCCCAAGCGCACCAGCAACGGCACCGTCAAGCCCACCTTGGGCGAAGAAGTAAAGGAGATGGGGCTGGAAACAGCCCCTGTTTTTTATGCAGATACCAGAATCAATGAACACCTTATCCGCAGCCATCGACGTCGCGCATGAACAACGTCAGGAACGCCCCAGAAGCCACATGGGGTGCTCCATGCTCGGAGAGCCATGTGAGCGCAAGCTGTGGCTGTCTTTTCGCTGGGCAACGCCTGAGGCTTTCCCCGGTCGAATCCTGCGCCTGTTCCGTCGCGGTCAAAATGAGGAAGCAACGGTAGTATCTGACCTTCGCGCCGCCGGGTGCCATGTGACCGACACCGGCGAAAGCCAGAGCCGTGTTAATTTCGGGTGCCACGTCTCCGGCAGCATTGACGGCATCATCAAGTCGGGAGTGCCTGAGTCGCCGAGCAAGCCGCACGTTCTTGAGATAAAAACGCATAGCCTGAAGTCCTTCAACGACCTCGAAGCAAAAGGCGTACAGGCATCAAAGCCCCTGCATTGGGCGCAGATGCAGGTCTATATGCTCGGCGCGAAAGTGGACCGCGCTTTGTATTATGCGGTGTGCAAAGACGATGACCGTATCTATACCGAGCGGGTCAGACTGGACAAGGAAAGCGCGGAAGCGTTGGTTGAAAAAGGCCAGCGCATTGCTTTGACCGAGCGGATTCCAGAGCCGATTGCAGGCGCGTCGCCCGCTTGGTATCAGTGCAAGTTTTGCTCATCGTATGAGTTTTGCCACAAGACCAAAACAGCAACAAAAGCAAATTGCCGCACCTGCTCGCACTCAACGCCGAAACAAGATGGAAGCTGGCATTGCGCCCGCTGGGGCGACAGCATACCGATAGAGGCGCAACACGCCGGGTGCGATAGTCATGTGATGCACCCTGATCTTGTGCCGTGGACATTGGCTGGCGGGTCAGGAGACTGGTCTGCAATCTATGAAATTTATGACGGGCAGACGGGCAGAGAGGTTATCAATGGCGAAGATGGTTACAGCAGCAGCGAGTTGTTGGCAAACCTGCCACTTGCACTCAGCGGAGATGAAAACGTGGCGGCACTGCGTGAACAATTTGGGGCACGAATATGCTGAGAGAATATCAACAACGATCAATCGACCAGCTCTATCGCTGGTTTGGTGATGGTGGCGAAGGCAATCCATGTATCGTGCTACCAACGGGGTCAGGCAAAAGCCACATCGTCGCAGAGCTTTGCAGAGACGCGCTTCAAAACTGGCCTGAGACGCGCATTTTAATGCTCACTCACGTTCGTGAATTGATAGCACAGAACGCCGAGAAAATGCGCCAGCATTGGAAGGGTGCCCCGCTCGGAATCTACTCTGCTGGTTTGGGCAAGCGTAACCTTTCCGAGCCGATAACCTTTGCCGGGATTCAATCGGTGCGAAACAAGGCCGACCAGATCGGGCACGTTGATCTGATTATTGTTGACGAGTGCCACCTTATCGGTCACAACGACGGAGGTGGCTATAGAACGCTGATCGGTGACCTGATGGAGATCAACCCGGCCCTGCGCGTAATCGGCCTGACAGCGACGCCATATCGCTTAGGGCACGGCATGATTACAGACAAGCCCGCGCTGTTTGATGCTTTGATCGAGCCGGTCAGCATCGAGGAGCTGGTGCATAAAGGTTACCTTGCGCCGCTGCGCTCAAAGATCACAACCGAAAAACTGAGCACGGACGGCCTGCATAAGCGAGGCGGCGAATTTATCGAGAGCGAAATGCAGGCAGCTTTCGACACCGACTTGCACAATGAGGCGGTCGTTTCTGAAGTAATAAAGCTCGCAGGAGATCGCAAGGCGTGGCTGTTCTTTTGCGCCGGGGTGCAACACGCGCATAACATCGCGGCCATGCTCAAAGAGAACGGAATCTCAGCAGAGTGCATTACAGGCGAGACGCCGAAAAAACAGCGCGATGAAATGATTTCAGATTTTAAAGCCGGAAAGATTCGCGCTCTGACGAACGCCAATGTGCTGACGACTGGATTTGATTACCCCGATATTGACCTCATAGCTATGCTTCGCGCCACGATGTCGCCAGCCCTGTACGTCCAGATGGCTGGCAGAGGATTGCGCCCAAAGAGCCATACAGACCACTGTATGGTGCTCGACTTTGCTGGCGTGGTCGAGACTCACGGCCCGATCACCAACGTGACGCCGCCGAAAAAGAAAGGCAGCGGCACAGGCGAAGCGCCGGTAAAGGTCTGCGAATCCTGCGGCGAGATTGTGCATATATCGGCAAAGGTTTGCCCAGCCTGCGGTGAGCCGTTCCCGGTGCCTGAAGAAAAAACCTATCGCCTCTATGACGGCGACATAATGGGCGCAGACCCGTCTGAAATAACCGTTACAGATTGGCAGTGGCGTAAGCACACAAGCCGGTCATCTGGTAAAATAATGATCGCCGTTAATTATTATGGAGGCATTTCAGACCCAATCATTACAGAATATTTTACTATTCTACATGAAGGGTATTCAGGCACGGCAGCAGTGCAGAGTCTTTCTGCTATTGCCAGCCAGTGCGGGGCAGTGTCAGCGATGAAAAATTCTGATATTGACGAGATATGCTACGAAATGAATATGGGAAGAAAGCCGGAAAGAATCAGATACAAAAAAGATGGCAAGTATTTTAGAGTCACAAGGAGAGAGTTTTGATTTATAAGCAGCCTCAAATAATAACCGATTATTACAATAGACGACCGCCAAAGTGCTGTTTTAGCTGTGAGTATTTTCTACTCAAAACGGCAGAATGCACAAAGCACCATCAGGTCGTTCCCGAACAATTCGCACAGGAGTTTGACGTATGCCCCGACTGGTCGGAAATGCGAATACCGTTCTGAAAGTGCCATCCGAGCATGAGGAGCAACGGGAGTTTGTCTGGTGGTTTCGCAGGGCTTTCCCGCTTGTCCGTATATTCGCCATCCCAAATGGCGGTGCTCGCTCAAAGCGCGAAGGCGGCAGACTCAAACTGGAAGGCGTCAGCCCCGGAGTTCCAGATTTATTTATTCCAGAATGGCGTCTATGGATTGAGTTCAAGAAATCAAAGGGCGGCAGCGTATCAGCAGAGCAAAAAGATTGGATCGCCTATCTGAACCGCTTGGGTTATAGCACTTTTGTGGCCCGTGGTTGCGCCGCCGGGAAAGAGTACGTCTTGAATTTTAAAGAAAAAAAGGAAATGGAATAATGGATATAAATTGCTTAGAATTTATCTTGTCAGAAAAGACAAAGCAGATGGCTTGCGCGGATGAATTACTGACTAAAAAGTTAGAAATTGAAATAAGAATGATGAAGACAATCATTAAAGAATACGCCAGCGCGTAACGCATTCCCGCCTCTGTACCTTTTACGGTCGTAAATTGGGTGTGCAGACAGGGGCGGGAGTTTTTGAAGATAAACAAAGCAAGGAAAAAATATGAGTGGATTTACAGAAACCGGCTTTCCCAAAAGAGGATGGAAAGGCATGGGGGCATCTTTTGATGTTGGCGAAGGGAATTATTTGCAGAAAGAAAAAGATAAGCCTTTGCGCCAAGTTTTTCTTAATTACCAAAAAAGATTTTGCGAAACTTGCAAACAGCACAAGGTAAGAGGAAAAAGAAAGGCAGTAAAAGGCTGGAAGTGTGACGATTGTTTTGAATGTAAGGATAAGAATGGCTCAGTCAATGCTTGATATTCTAGCAACCAGAGAGGAAAAGCGCCCGCTCTGCTTCTCGCCTGCGCTCAAGACCTCGCAGCACCACACCGTTCGACTTGCGCCATTTCAAAAATTCATCTGCCGCGCCAGCGTAGTCCCCGCGATTGTATTTCATTCGCAGGGTGCTGGCTTGTAAGTTTCCTAGCCCGATATTGAAAGCAAGACTGCCAACTGCATCAAGCTGAGACTGACTACCGCCAATAGCAGGGCATAGTCGTAAAACCCCATCCGAAAATTGAACCAAATCTTTCTGCAATAATTCATCAATTTCGTCATACTCATATGCTCGACTATGCTCTGATTTAAGCGGGTAGGAGGCTCTTTCTGGGGTCTTTAGGCGTGCTTGGTCTGGATACAACACATGACCATACCCTATCGTCCAAAGCGCAGCAGGGCAGCGATATGGCGTGTGCTGGCACCCTTCAAAAGCTTTTATTAACTCAATGCCAGCGTCGGACATTTTCACTTGCTAAACGCTCTGCCGCCGAAGTGGAATGCAATGATTGCCGCCAGTATGCTCATCTCATCATCTGAGAAGACCAGCGTCATGGCGTCAGCAAAAGCCACGCCAGTGGAATAGGCGTACCAGATGGCAGCAATATCCACGACGACCAGCAGGCCAACGAAGACGTATGTCACGATTGGTCGGACAGAAGCCCGCAGGTTAATTACCCACGTGCTGGCACCGTCCCCAATCTTCATATCGTGCTTGTACATGGCGACCCGTTCTTGCGCTTGGGTCTGCATTTCAACCTGATCGGTTTTAATTTCCTCGACTCTCGCCTGCGCGATGTAGCCCTCTTTGGCGAGCGCAATATCACGCGACTGCTGCATAGCCATAAGCGCCAGTTCGTGCTTTTTGTCGCCTCGGTCTTGAAAGTAATCCATCACTTTAGGTAGCCCAGCGGAAGCAAAGCCTAGCAGGGTAGATAATAGAGTCATCATTATTTGTCTACCTTTGCGGATAAGCTGCTAATAATGGAATCAACCTTCTGAAATAGTTTTTCAATATCGTGCCGATACTCATCGCGCTTCACGTATTGGCCAGCTACCAGCACTTCAATGGCGCTGATTCGCACGGTTGTCTCGCGCTCATTCTCTTGTAACTGTTTGATTTCGCTCCAAATATTGTTCAGTAAAAAACCAGCGAGAAAAGAAAACCCACCCAAAACGATATTGAACATGACCTGATAATCCATTCTTGAATGCTCCTTTATTTTCTCAGCGTGACTTTCGTGGCCCCAGAAGCTGGCAGCGTGCCGTTGTTTGCGTTGCCGCTTGAGTCAGTCCATGTGGTGTCCGATGTTGGCAGCCCGCTCGGCTCCAGATTTAACGTGTTGCCGATACGTTTCAAATTGAAAGCACTGATATACATGATGTCGTTAAGCGTTGTCGACGACGATGTGCTAGCACTGGTACCTGTGTAAATTCTGATCCCGGTCGCGGCCACTGCGGCAGTAAATTCGTAATAATACCGCACCCACGCGCCTTTGGTGACATTGGATTGTTGAGTGCTTGACGCGAGGACAGTGCCAGATTGATTGCCTATCAGGAACGAATCAGCACTGACGTTTGCAATCGGGAAATTTACGATTATTTCAATGGAATAGCGCAGTCCCAAAGTGAGCGCGACAGTCTTTGCAATGCGACGCCCCGTGCCAGTGCTGCTGCACGTTGATCGCAGTACATTGTCCACGCCATCAATCCCGTCGATGTTGCCTGCCACGGTCATGCTGGTCCCGGTCCAGCCATCCACGCCCACACTAAAATCGCTCGCATAGACCGGAGTCTGTGTTCCTCCTACATCTACCGCAGCGACGCCGCTTTTCTCCAGTGCCGTTACTTCAGCAAGCGACAGCGCCCGGTTGTACGGATAAGCGGCACGTATGGTCATGTCAGACCCGGCAGCATTTGTACCCGCAAGGTACAAAATACCCGTGTTTGAAATGGTCGGCGGGGTCGCCGCAGTGATTGCAACCGACGTGCCTAGCTGTGCGCTGCTGACCACGAAAACAGCAGAGCCAGCGACCAGCGCCGACTCGCGTGTAACGGACACCGCGCCGAAAATAACGCCGGTCGGAATTGCCACCGTTGAAGTCAGTGACAGGATTGTGACGCCGCCCACCACTGCGATAAATTGCAGAGTGCCGTCAGTGCTGACACACAGCCCCCAATAGTTGCTCGCGTCCTGATATTTGTAGTAAATCCATTGCTGCGCTGCCGGTGTGCTGTCATCCAGCTCCCCCCAGAACGGCAGCGAGAAAGACGTCGAACCCAAATCAAAAGTAGTGCTGTGTGGAACCGTTATTCCAGTTGGCGCCGCCGCAATCATATCGACCGCCAAGCTGGTAGGCAAATCCTGGCCCCGATACAGCGGTCGCAAAATCACAGTGTCACCGCCAGACGGAAAAGATCATCTACTGAAAGCCCGAGAGCCGCGCCAACGGATTGCACCAGAGGCGAGGAGCGATGCACCTCGGTCTGGAATTCCCAGTCAATCAGGCCCATCGGGTCATCTGCCAATGCCGCCTCGACCTGTGCGGCAGTAACGCCAGCGGTCAGCAGCGCCTTTCGTGCTTGCGCCATTGTGCAGATTGTCGGCGCTTCCTGCTCAACCGGCACCTCTCGGTATTGCGCCCACTCCACCCCGTCCGTCGTGACCGGCGGATAATGTGCGGCCATGAATTCGGCGCTTGCCTCGATAATGTTGAGCACTGTGCCTTGCTGGTCGATTATTTTGAATGTCATGCTCAATACTCCACGATCACTAGACCGGTGCCACCGGCTCTGCCAACAGCCGCATACCCAATTGCTCCTGAGTCCCAGACAATACCAGCACCAGAACCTGCGCCCCTGCCCGGTGTGCCAACATTACAAGAGTTGTCTGCAACGATAGAAGCCCCAGTCCCGGCAAATAAGCCTGATGCCCCGGAGCCTGATCCTCCTGCGCCAGAACCTGCCCCGCCGTTGCCAGCAGTTGCGCTGCTTGCGCCGCCCGCACTAGCAGCAGTGCCAATGCTGTTGAGTTGTGCAACAGTCAGAGAGGAAGCAAATCCGATTCCGCCAGTGCCGCCAGTAGCATTTGTTACCGCAGCACTCGCCCCGGCACTGCCGCCGCCTGCGCTGTAACTGTTAACGGTCGTTGCGGTTGCGGCCCCAGATGCCCCGCCAGTGCCAGCCCCGCCGGTCGCAGCTACCAGGCTCGCGCTTACTACAGCAGCGCCAGAAGCCGCGCCTGTTCCGCGCACTCCTACTGCCCCGCCGCCACTTCCTGCCAGCCCGCTTACGCCGACATTTTGTGCGCTTCCAGACGCCCCGCCTGAGTAGTTTAAATCACCGCCGGTTGCAGTTCCACCGGCAGCGCCCGCAGTTGTTGCTGTGGTGCCGTTAACAGCAGTTCCACCGGCCCCGCCTGTGCAGGTGATAGAAACACCGGAGCCGACAAAGGTAGTTGTCCCGCCCGTGCTTCCTGCCGTCACTCCAGTGGTCGTTCTGGTAGCCGGTAATGTGCCGCCTGTTCCAATCGTGACCGTGTAGGTCGCGCCAGATGCCGCCCAGAATTCTTTCAGCGCACACCCGCCAGCACCCCCGCCAGTTGCGCGTTGTTGCGTCGCACCAGCAGCACCGTTAAAAGACAGCGCACCTGAGCCACCAGCACCAACGACTGTGGCACGGTGCCAGCCGGTTTTTGCTGCCGTGAATGTGCCGCTTGCCTCAAACGCTACCATCTGCCCAAAGTTCGAAGAATTCGGCGTCAGGTTAATAACGCGGAAAGAGGAGGAAGTGTTATACATAATCAGGTACATCTGCCCCGGCCCGATGAAAGAAACATCAATAGTCTCGGCAGCATCCGGGTCGAAAGTCACATAGCCGCCAGTGCTGCGGACGTATGCAAACCAATTTTCTTTCAGCGTAGCAGCCGGATCGAAAGTCTGCGTGAATGTGCCAGATGTATATTCAAAAATCTTTCCAGAATCTTCCGCCACGAATTTGACGTTCGTTGCTCGCTGGAATATCTGCCCGTTGCCGAACATCCGCGACCACTTTCCAGAAGTGCCGGGCACGTCCAGTGTCACATCAGCAGTGTTCGCGTTCAGCAGCCAGAGCGCACCAATATGATCTACCGAGATGCCCGCTGTTTTTGCGCCGGTCTGCGCTGAGTACGCCCCGACATAGTTCGCGCTTGCAGCCGATGCCGTAGCACTGTTTGCAGCCGCTAAAGCGGACACGCTCGCAGCAGATGCCGCAGTCGTAGCCGCAGTCGCGTTGGTATTGACCTCGCCTGCAACCACATTTGCCTCAGTTGCCCACAGATTTATTTCTGTGACCATTGGCCCCAATGCCGCAACGAACGTGCTTGCCGTTGCGCTAAACTCATCCGGTGTTTCTGTAACCGGATCGGGGTTTGGTGGTAGCGCTGTTATGATTTCTGAAATTGTGCTCATTAGATAAGTCCTTTGATTTCAACAAACGCATTGCGCCCGGTGTTTGATATTGGAACGGCCCAAGAACCCAAGAAGCCATAAATGATCGTCATCGAGTAATCTTCTGACCCTACGAACACAATCGGCGTAGCTCGATATTCTTCCAAAATTCGTGTGGCTTCGGATTCGAAACCCGGAGTCACCTTGAAATCCATGTTCAGCCGTTTTGAGTATGCGCCCTGAGTTAAGGAAACCGTTCCAGTGGCTGATTCAACCGCTTGAGAGTAGTCGTTAATACTTCGATTGGCTTCCCACTGAGTAGCGCCCAATACTTTTTCTTTACCTATAACCATTATGCCACATTTGGCATCGTACCCGGTATTGTCCAGCGTTACTGTCATCGTGTTGCCAGCATAAGGAGGAATATCAGAGAACACCACGTCAGCAATGCGAACCGGAGACTCAAAAAACCAATCGTACCAAGTAAGCACTCCGTGATTTGTCAGGCTTTTTGTTTCAGTGTAGCCAGTCGTGCCTTGCAGGATTGTTGCGCTCGCTGCCTCTACGTTCAGGAGAGCCACCGAAGTGATGCCGACAACAGGAGTAAATTCAACTTCGATTGTGTCTGCAAAAACGGTCTGGGTTTGATACTCAGCATCAAACATTTTCCAAGCGTTCGTGTAGCCAGTCAGGGTCCAATTTACAGGCCCGGTTGCGTCCGTAGGGTCGTGTCCGGAATTGGTGCCCGGATGGATTGACTTGTAAATACCGTGAGTAGCAACGTCGGCACCGTTTGCCGTGGTTGTCACCATGCAAGTCTGACCAGTAGAAAAATTAGTTGCAGGAAGCCATTCGGTGGTGTCGGCTTCCGTCACGTTGTTTGCCGTGACGATAGCATCAACAATCGTAATTGGTCGGATTAACTTAAAGTCAGATGCAGCCATTACACAATCACCGTAAAGTTGGAACCAGCCCAGCGATCAAGAATTTCAAACGTGCGTCGATTGTACACTTTCTGTTCCCGTATTTCTTGCCTCAGCTCGCTCATTTCTGCGGCCATGCGCCTGCTTGAAATAGCATCACTATTGCGCTCTGCAACACTGGTTACTTTTTCGCCTCTGTGCAGCATAGCAGGGCCATCAAACCCAACGTAGTCCACGCCATTGGCAAACGAGCCATTAAGTGGAATAAGAGGATTAACTTCAGGAAGATTAAACGACTGCGGCCCCATAAACCCGGCGTAAGAATTGTCCTGCGTGTTCTTTGCCAGCGCATCCCGAATTGATTGCTGGAACGGAGACGTTACCGGAGTTGAGAAATCAGCACTTGTCATTACCGATTGAATGCGAGCAGCGCCACGCGCAATCACCGCATTGATCTCAGACTCCATCAAGCCTGTAAAATCGGAAATGTGTTCCGCAGTAAGCCCGCGCTCGGCGTATTTCTGGAAAGCCTCGTATGCTTTTTCAATCGAATCCAATTCCGACAGACCGCTGTTGTATGCCGCCAGTACCGACTCGCTGGCACTCTTTCTTGCTTGCTCCATGTGGGTGAGTTCGGCGGCAGAAGTCTTCGCAGTGTCGGAAATCTCAGCGACGGAATCCGTCAGCAGCTTCATCACCTCCTCCGCAGACCCGGCGGATTGCACGGCCTTCAGCAACTCTGCATCGAGGCCAGTGATATGGTCGGCAAACTGCGTCATGTAAAGATCAGTCATGGCGGCAATGTCAGCCGCAGTTGTCATGCCGCCAGTGCCAAGGAACGTTCCAGCAGTGCCCGCTGTGCCTTCTTGACCTACACCGGCAAGCGTTGCCATGCTCAGGTCTACTACGCCCCCGAGCTTCCTTACCAGCTCCGCGCCAGCAGCATCAAGCTGGCGGAAAACATCAATCTGAGCCATCGCTGTTTCTTGCGAAGCGTTGCGAGCAATACCTGTTGCCCTGAAGCCAGAGGCAAACGGGTCTACCTCAAATGTGCTGCCTTGCGCCCCTGTTGTGGGAGCTGTTAGCAGCCCAGCGAATGATCGCTGGTAATTGTCGGGGTCTTTGAAGAAATCATTTTTTGCTGCATACGCCAGCGCCAGCGCAGCAGCTATCGCAATCGTTGCCGGGTTGGTTGCTAATGCGGTGATGGTTGCCATCGAGCCAGCACCGGCAGCAGCGGCAGCAGTCGGTGGCCCCATAGTGCCCGCAGCAATGCCTGTTGCCGTTCCTGTGGCGCCCGCCACGAACTGCCCGACGCCAGAGCCTACAACCGCCGAGCCGATAGCAGATTGCGCGGCAGAGGACGCGACAGAGCCGACAGCAGAGCTGCCGACAGATCCGCCAATGCTTGCCGGTACAGGTATGCCGAGCATAACCATAGCTTTCATCGCCAGCCATTCGGCAATGATGCGCTTGACTGACTGCACGGCTGAATCGGCAATCTTTTCAAACGCCGAGCCGCCATCGTTGGATATGTCAATAAATGCGTTGGTCAGATATTCGTGAGTGCGGCCCCAGCTTTCTGTTGCGGCCCTCGATGCTTCTGTCATCACCTCGCTGGTGTCTTCGCTTGCGGCAGCAAGTCCCTCCGTCGCAGCAGTCACGCCCTGCATGACAAAGGTCGTCTCGTTCATCTTGGCGATGTTTTCGGAGTACGAAAGCCGCACTGCAGAAAGCGAATCAATCAGCGCGTGAACGGCCTCTGTCTTTTTAGCTGTAGAAAATGCGCCATGATCTAGAGCCACCGCAGACTTGCGAAGCTCTGCGATCTGCTCTTTAGTCCGAACGGTGTTTTCAACAATCGAATCTGTACTGGCATCGGTGGCATTGCGAGCAGCAATTGCGTCTCTCGCTCTCTGCGCTGCTTCTTGTCTGCCCTTCTCGATCATGCCGGACAGAGCGCCGCCCGCATTGACGTATTCACGAAGGGATTGCGTTGCTGCATCAATTTTTGCAACCACGTCCGCAAATTCTTCGCCCGCTAAATGAATCCCGTTTTGAGCAAGGAAGGAAGCAGTCTCAACCTCGCGCGCGGCCTCGTTGTGATCCATGTACGCATCAACAAGTTTGTAAACCGCGACGGAGGCTAGTACAGCAACGCCTACCCACCCGCCTGCCAACGATATTGCGCCAGCAAGCGCAGTCTGAGAAATTGCAGCAGTAGCAGAAACGCCTGCTATTCTTGCAAGGGCAGCTTGGTAAGCCAAAGATTGTTGCGTGGCAATTAAAAAAGCTCCAGCAGAAGCGCTCACTGATGCTACAAGCCGAGCACCAATTACAGTGGCTAAAATTTCCACCGTAGTTCCCGCTCTATCTGCCCACTTTGAAAAATCGTCAGACTCTATAAAATTAGTAGTTGCCTGAGTTATTCCAATAAATCCTTTTGCAATATCTCGGAGCACTGGCTCTAGTTTTTCGCCAAATGCGATCTGCAAATCTTGCGCTGCGTTTTGTGCTTTGAGGTAATCGGCGCTCAAAGTGTTCATGTTTATAGATGCTTGCTCGACGGCGGTGTTCGTTCCGCGAAGCGAAACATTCAACTCCTTGGCAACATCCGATTGCGCCAGCAGGGAAGTCGCCGCTGTAAATGCTTCCTGTCCGAACAAGTCCATCAGTTGTGTGTTGTCCAAATTCATGGACTTTAATTCATCAAGCGCACCGACAAGACCGACCAGCGACGGTTGCAGATTGTCGTTGCCGGTGGATTCCAGCTTGAGCAACACCTGACGCAATGCTGTGCCCGCATCAGCACCTTGGCGACCAGATGCCGCCAGTGCTTGAATACCTGCGACGGTTTCTTCAAAGTCCAGTCCCAAAGAGTTAGCAGCAGAACCGGCGTTGCGCATCGCCTCGGTAACAGCACCAACTTCGGCTGTTCCGAATTTTGATGAAGCAGCAAGAGCGTTAATCACCCGGCTCGCGTCAGAGGCAGGAAGTTGAAATTGATTAAGTGCAGAGCCGAGAGCACTCGCAGACTCGGCAAGAGTTGAGCCGGTGGCTTCAGAAAGAATTACCGCCTGATTCGTAACCTCGGCAAGAGCCTCAGCACTCGCTAGCAAGTCAGGCTTTGCAGAAGCAATCAGCTTAAAACCTTCAGCGGCTTGCGATGCCGATATGGTTGTACTGCGTCCAATCTCTCTTGCTTGCTCTGCGTAGAATTCTAGGTCTTTACCACTGGCCCCGGTAATCGCAGACAGGTTTGCAATCGACTGGCTGAATTCTGCCGTCGTGGTGATAACACCAGTAAGGACAGACTTTACTGCTTGGAAAGAGACGTAAGCACCGACAAGGTTTTTTATGCTGGAGGTAGCCCCGGAAAAACCAGTGCTCATCTGAGTAGACGCAGCAGCAGCTTTTTTGGCTTCATCCCCAAGGTTTTTGGTCGCCTGTTCCGCAGTCGAGCCGGTCTTGGCAAGGTCTGCAAGAGCTTTTTCGGCGGTCTTAACTTCCGTTGAATCGACGCCGAGTTTTAACGATGCTTCTGTTGTCATTCGGCGTTTCTCCAAGTTGCTTCAAGTGTCTGGATAATCTTGCGCTCTTTCATGTTGAGCCGGTTACCTGTCAACCATTGCCAATCTTGCATCGACTTTGAATTTACAGAACCTTGAGCGCCTTGATCTGATCGCATTTCAAGCCACCAGCCCCAAAGATATTGCGCGTCGCTTCTAAGGGGCTTTCGGCCTGAAAGCATTTCGTGTGGTTTGCGGGTTTTTCCTTCAAGACTTATCAGGTGCTGACGAAGCGTAGCGCCATCGCCTTGCCGTTCGCTCAATTCTCGCTCTGACCTTGCCCATCTTACAAGATCGGCTGTCAGAGCTTGATAAAATTTTCCAGCGAATTGCTTTTCTGCAATACCTGATCGGCAATCATCTGATTGGTCATGCACAACTTTTTCGCATTATCTGGAGTAAATTCTTCTTTGATTCCACGCCAGCCGACTATGCGAGCAGCAGCCAATTCTTTGCCAATTTTAACAGCATCAAATTCGTAGTCTTTCCCGGTTGCCTCTGTCGCTATTTTTCTGGCGCGCTCTGCTGCCATGATGCTGGCAGTTTCAATTGATACCTTTTCGGATTCAGAGCCAAGCACTTGCAGAAATACTCCAGAGGATTTCCCGTTGTTGAATTTATATTCAAATTCATAAGGGGTCTCGCCAGCAGTCATTGCATTCAGATCATCTAATGAAATCATTTTTATTGCCTCAATTTGCCGTGTGTGTGCTCTTTCCCGCCTTCCCCACGGCAAAGTGAGGTCGGCGGGCAGGGTGCGCGTTTTTAAGCTGCGGAATCCTGGCAGCTTAGAATTGTTTTCTCAGAATTGATACCTGTCCCGCCGCCTGCATTGTACTCCGCAACGAAAGGATAAGTACGGATAATCGCTTTTTCGCCATCATCAGGAGCATCGTCTGTCAGCTTGACAAGCGGCAGGGTGAAAGCAACGAAATCGCTTGCCCCGGTGTTGTCAGCAGTCAGCACGACGTTGATAGAAATATCGGTCTCAGCATCAAACAATGCTTGGATTGTGGTCGAATCGAATTGAGCGGTAAAAGTACCTGACACCATGATCTTGCCGGTGGTCACGTCCTGTCCGAAGTTTGAGCCGATTACAGCGCCAGCATTTTCAGCAGAGTTCGTAATGCTGAAATTGATACCAGTCGCTACAGTCTGCCGGGTGCCATTAATCAGAATCACGCCGTTCGTGGCGTTCATGATGCCGGTAGTTGTTGCAGTCGGAGTGGTCAGCACCTGTGAAGTCCCGAGCGTTCGAGACAAGCCTACTGTGTTGATCGCAATCGTAGCATTTCCGGTAGCAGGCAGCGCCACATCAATCTGACCAATTCGGCAATCTTTGAATGTTTCCGATTTGGTCAGGTCTGAGTAGAATTCCTCAAACGTATAGTAGTCCTTGGTGTGACCAGTGCTCGGCGCAAATGTCTTTTTGCCAGTCACTGTCAGCGTGGTTGTGGTCGAGCTGCCAGCGGTTACGGTAGCAGCATCGAGCGCAATGAATGTAATCGTCAGGGCAACGACGGCAGTCACAAGGAAGTTGCGCGTGTTGTTTGCAGCAACGCTACCGCCAGAAGCCCGAATTACATCACCAACTTTAAAACCATCGGTCAGGAATGTGCCTGTCGCACGCGCAACAGTCCACGCGCCAGCAGTGCCGCCGTAGGTCAGCGTCAGCGCGGTGGAGTTAACCCCGGTTGCAAAGTCTTTTTCCAGAATAGAACCGATCAAACCAGAGTAAGTTGCAGCAGACAGCTCGCCGTTGATTGCACCAACTGCCCTGTGCAGGCCAATGGAAGCCCCGGTTGATTGGTGGTGCGTCTGGATTTCGTTTGACGTGTACGTGTCAACCGGAGCCGTGAAAATGCTCGTCACACGGCGAAGTTCAGTGCCACCGGAACCTGTGGAGCCGGAACCGAGAGCGGTTTGCTTTTTGAATGAGCTTACTTTTAAAATTCCACTTGCAATTGGCATGATTTATCCTCAAAAAAGTTGTGCAAAAAAGCGAATGCGAACAGGCAAGACGTAGCGCCCGCCTTGATTCCTACCCGCCATAATTTCCGGCGTTCGATCAATTACAACAGTAACCCCACCACTTGTAAACGTCGCACCACGCCTAAATGTAGAGCGCAACAGTCCCGCCCTTGTGTATGCCGCTGAGGAGCCAGATTGTTCCGGATAATTCAGATCAACCTGCAATATACCAAGCTCCCTGTAGCCGGAGCCGTAAGACGTATTGTCTGGCTGTGCAAACATCAGGGTGGCCGTCTGAAACTCTGTTGAGGTCACTGGCGGTGTCAGCTTGACGTTCTCCCACGCCGTAGCAAGGGATGGTGACATTGCTGCCAGTGCTGTCTCCAGAGCGGCACGAATAGAAACTGCGCTCATCCAGTAATCTCCTTCACGATCTGCGGGAATTCCAGCTCAGTCAGACCGACCATTCCTTGTGGTGCTTGGCTTGACCATCCCGTTTCCAGTCGCTCTGCATATGGCGTGTTGTTCACAATCCAGTGCATCCCGCCAGCCTTTACCGGGAGCGATCTTTTAACGCGAGAAAGCGCATCATTTTGCACGCCACCCAGTTCGCCAGATGGCTCAGAGTTGAATCCGTATTGCCAATTGTGGCGAAAGTGCCCGCCTACATACCCGGCAGGCGCATCGCGAACAGAAAGAAAATCGACGTATTCGCCATCAACTTTTGCCAGCCACAGATCAGGGTCTCCTACGGGTGATCGGGTCAACACTCTCTGCATGATCTCGATCACAACCTCACGAACGATCTCGCTCATTTTCTGAGGCGCTTCTTCTGTGCAGAATTTGCTCAGGTCGACAGTAAATGTCATGACACCCTCAGATGCAATTCAAACATTACGGTCGTTGCTGCTGGCTTTAATTCCATAACCGAAAGCACAGAATATTCGACGCTTTGGACTATATAGCGATCAGTCAGCGCGGCAGCTCCTGCGCCATCAAGCAGCAATTTCTTGTCTTCAATTTGAATTAGATTTCCAGAAATATACCGCTCTCCTTTGTTTTCGTAATCAAGCAGCACTCCAATTCTGCTGGTGTCTGCCGTAGTCTGTACGCTAATTCCCGTTGAAGTGCTATATGCCCCGGCGCTGTAAGTTCTGCGCGTCACTGTCTGACCGAATTTTGTCAGCAGCTTGGTGGCGGTAGCTTGGGATTTCGCGTAATCAAAGCTCACTTTCTAATCACTTTCATCTGAATAGATGACCCGCCGTTCGAGAACATGACCGCAAGCATGGCATCAACAGCCGCATATCTGATTTCTTGGTTGCTGTACTTGTCATAAGTGACCGCCAGCGGCCCCACGCCTTCACTGGTGACCATTTGGCTTTGATCTGATAGCAGGGTGGCGGTCGCCGCCTTCAGCGCCAATTCAGCGCAAGCGTTGGCTACCAGCACCGGCACAGCGTCATTTGGGTAGTAAGTGGCAATGTAGTCTACGTCTTCCATCGGCACCCAAGAGCGCGGCCATGAAAGCGACTGCGTGCTCGTTACTCGATAGCCAGCCCAGCGATTACGATACGCCTGTTCCATGTAATCGGTGGCGCGTCTCAGGCATTGTTCCCGAATCGTGTCGGAGGCGAGCGCAGCCCAAGCAGCATTGCCTCGCGCAGCGTGATAAGTCGTTGCGTCTGCTACGCTGACAAAAGATTCGGCGTTAGTTTTGCCGGTGCCATCTTCGACGATTAAAGTCATTGGAGTGTCCTGCTTGGATGATCGTGGAAACCCCCTGACCCCGATTTACTCGGGGGCAAGGGGCTTGGGCTATCAACCGAGCAGCAGAGCGGTGTGCTCGGGCTTAATCAGCTTCACGCCCCAAGCCAGAGCGATCTCATAGCGCACTTTGCGGTAGCCGGGATATACCGCTACCTCGAAAGTCAGGCCGGAGCGCGGGTCAGTAACAGCAGACACGTCAATCGCCATATCGCCTTCGACGGGACGTTCGGGCAGGCGGGTAGCCAGCACGATTGCGCTTCTGTTGAAGGCCATGTTACGGGCAGAGGTCGCCACTTTCGTGATCGCCACTGTGCCGGTCGCAGCGGTTGCAGTACGCAGGCCGGGAGCCTGAATAGTGATCGAGCCAGCAGCAACAGCCTGAATGACGTACTGGTTGACACCAGATTCGTGCGCCAGAGTGATAATGTCACCAGCACCGAGGCCAGCAGTATAATCCGCAGTCGCTACCAGAACCGTTGCGCCAACAGCTCGCACAGCAGAGGTCAGAGTGCCAGCAGAGAAACTGCCCGCAGTCTGAGTGACGATCTGGCCCGACTCGCGCAGCATCATCCCCGCAGTTGTCAGGAAGACGCCCTGACGCATGATGCTGTCATCTGCGGCCACAGCGTAATTGCCCTGCAAGCCGAGGAACTTGGCACCTGCTGTAGTGTTCATGACCAGATGGTTATCGCTGACCGGAGCACCGTTATCCTTGAGGATTTTCAGCGCATTTGTGGCATCGGTAAAGTTGCCAGAAGTGCCGAAAGGAGTGGTAGCAGCAGCACCAGTTGCGCGGCTGAATTGGCTCTGCAATGCAGCAAGATCAGTTTCAACCTCGTTCACCGCAGCGCGCATCGCCTGCATCATCTGGTTGTTGCGAATGTCAGGGTAGCCGGGGCCAGAATTCAAGCCGCGCTGTTCTTCGCCGTCCCAAGAGAACGGCCAAGCGCGGTATTTGCTGATCGTGATCGCGGAATTGCCGACCACTTGGTCAGCTTCTGCGGGCACTGCCATTGCTGGGGTAATATCGCCCCCGGCAGTATTGGCAGCAGTGATTGGAACGTAAACTGTTTGATTCTTTGCCACTCGGTCAACGCGAGCATCCATTGTCACGGCGGGAATCAGGCCAGTCAGCTCGCGGGAAACAACATCCAGCGAAGCGTAAAGATTGGGAAGCATATTGGTCAAAGTATTTGTAGTCATAGGGCACCTGTTCGATTATTTGATAAGAGGTTTTATTCCTATCGGCTCAACCGAACGGATGCAATGGCCCAGCCACTGTTCAAGCAACTCCGACAGCATAACAAAGCTGCCGGAGTTTTGCAAAATTGTCAATCGTTGGTCAGCGTTCCGCCTTTCTTGGCGAATTCAGACTTTTGCCCAGAGGATAGTGCTTCAAAGGCAGACCGGCTCATCTTCATGCCGTCGCTGCTCTTGCCACCGCCCCCGTTCGCATTGCCGCCTGAGTTGTTCGGGGCGGAAACGAAATGCTTTCCTTCCTCGCCAGCCGCCCATTCCTTGACCGCTGTCGCTAAATCTTTATCGCCAATCTTGGCAATTCGTTTATCTCCATCGGCCACTATTGCGGCGCTTCCCTTGAGCAGCGCCTGTGCTGCTTTGAGAAATTGCGGGTTTGTGATGCCAGCTTTTGAAAGCTCTGCCGTCAGCCCGTTCTCGATCAGCAGAGTCTGCGTAAACCCGGATTCTTTCCTGAGAGCTTCAGCGGCATCCTCCGCTGCTTTTTGGAATCCTTTTCCATCCTTTGAAAGTCTGGCATTGTCTGCCATCAGCGTTTCAATTTGCGTTTCGAGCTTTTCCATATCCGCCGGGTCAATCGCTTTGCCGACTTTCAGCTTGCGTACTTCCGAGATCAATTCGGCGTTTTTATCTTTAAGACCGCTGATAACTTCGTCGATGTACTCTTGCAGTTCTGGTGTAATTTCAGGCTTTGCCATAGTGTTTGCGCCTCCAGCGCGGGTTTTGGGTCACAGACCCTATTGGTATTTGTCTTGCAACTGCTTCAGAGACAGAGGCGAACCCCTGCCGTTTACAACATCGGAAAGCGTAATCTTGCCGCTTGTGTAAAGCTCGGCCCGACCCTTGCCCAATATCTCAACCTGCTTTTCTTTTGACTGTCTTCCTAGCCAATCCCCGAAGGTAGTCTTTGCCGAGACCGGCCCGCCACCCGCCGCCCTGCCACCACCCGGCTCGCCGGTCGTCACACGACCGACCAACAGGCACCGGCAGTTTATGTGCTTCGGGTACGTCGGGAACGGCTGGCTGTGGTCAATCGGCGTCTTGTCTTTATTCCACTCCAGCCCATCGAGCGGGGCGCAGATCAGGCAAGTGTGCGTGTCCAGCGTAGCGAGCGCCCGGTATCGCTTGATAATGTCATAGTTGGCCTCGTATACGGCCATTCTAGCATCGTTCGCCACGGTGGACACGGAAGTATGCACCAGTGCCCTCGCGCCTTCCTTGGAGGTCTCCAGCACGCTTAAGGCACGCTGTGTGATCTGGCCCGCAGTTTCAGAGGCAGCAATGCCTTGGCGAACCTGCTGAGAGAATTTAAAAGCGGCGTCAGAAGATTGACGCGCCCACCAATCGCTCGATGGCGCTCCGAGAATCATGGCGTTGCTCACTGCCCGCTCGATCACCTCGGCGGATGGCAGCACTGCTGAAACGCCAAGCGATACAGCCGTCACTTTAGAGGCGACGCTGGCAATGCCGAGAGAGGCTTCCTGTGCCACAACTGCGGCTTGCCCGTAATAATCTGCAATCGTGCGCTTGATCTGCAAAAGCTGTTTTTCAATTCTCGCCTTTCGCCATTGCGTATAGTTTGCGCCAGCAACCTCGGCCAGAAGCTCACGCTGTAATCGCTTCAGCACAGCGATGACGTCGGCCTGTGCCGATACCGTCACTCGCTGAATATCAAGCTGAAGCTCGATTGCTTTGTCGATGGCAACTGTCACACGGCCCCCATTCCGGCAGGCGCAGAGTTAATTCGCTCTTGCTCCTCCTCAAACGTCACGCTGTCGGAAACAATCTCGCCCCGTTGCAGGTTATCGAACAACGTGTGCTGCGAGATTGCGCCAGCTTGCCAGCTTGATACCAGCGCGGTCAGTTCTTGCGCGGATAAGCCGACCGGCAAAAAGTCTGTGCTGATCTGGTATTTTATCTCGCCGCTCTGCCCAGCCCAATCGCTGAAAATGCGAAGGCACCGGGTCATGGTTGCGCTGACTACCTGCGACATGGCGGCAAGCTGGGACTGCTCGCCAGAAGATCGCTGTTGCAGGGCGATACCGGACTCCGCGCTCGATTGCTGCTGTTCAAGCATCCGAGCGCCAAGCACCGCCATTTGCTTTTCTTTCATCATCAGATTCTTTTGCAGCGCCTCGAAATTGCCGCTGATCTCTGCATAGTCCATTTTTGCATTTGGGTCTGGAAAGCACAGCGCAGAAGTGCCACCGACTCCAAGACTTTCCTTGATGCCAGACTCGCTGACGCTTGGCGAATAGCCCGAGATGTATGGCGTCGGCAATCCTTGAAAATGACAGCCATGCTCCCAATCGGCTGAGACGCCGTAGTGGTGCAGATTCATTGTCATCAAATCAAGTAGGGGCGGCGTTTCTACTTCATCGCCAGTGCCGTCCACGCCGAAGAACACAAACGGAATTGAGGACAATGCCTTCCCGTTCATTACCGGATAAATTTCCGAGCCTTCGACAAGCTCATCCTCGCCGCGAATGTTTATTCTAAAAACTCGCTGCCTGTAGCCTATCGGCGTCAGATCAAGAACGCGATATCTGTCTTCATAGTCTTGAGAAAATTCAGTGTCGCCAATATACGCTTCTTCTTTCAAAACAATCAGCGTGTACTGCATAGAATTGTTAATTCGCTGGCGCTTCCAATTGATGATGTCGGTCGCTTCGTATTTTGCCATCCTCGGCCTCAGTCCCTGAGCCTCAGCCTGAGCCACGGTAATCGGGCGACCGTCTGCATTGACCGGCATCGGCGGGTAGTCAATCAACACGCCGATTCGACCAGTGCTTAAAAGCTCCTCGCAGATTTCTTGCGTAAAAGTGTCAATGTCGGTGCCAGCCATATCCACATCGTTCATGTAATCGACAACACCCGGCGGGACAGGGCTTAAAATTGGCGCTTTTCGGAACAACATTCCTTTTAAACCTGAAATTGTTTTCCAGTAAGCATTAAAGAAAGGCGTTCGATTCTTTCGCGCATCATATTCTGCCTTTGTCTCGCCGCTTAATTTGGGCAAATATTTTACTCCACCTTCGTGGATTTCGTATTCGCCTTCAGCCGAATCATCGCAAGCTTTCCAAATTTCGAGAGATTCGCTGTAATCGGGGTGCTCTGTTCTTACGCCGTTGGTCGCCATGTTTAAATTCCTGAGAGGCTTGCTCGAATCATTGGCCTTTGAATTGGGAATCGACGGTTTATGAAATATCTCATGCCGTCCGTCCAATCATCGAGGCTTGGGTGAGTGCTAAACTTTTCTGGGTCGCCGTTCTTGTCGTAGCCCTGCGACTCAATCGCGGCGGCTAAATTCGGGCACTTATCTGTGTTCACGAACATCGAATCGTGGGACAGCAAAGCATTGACTGCGTTCACGCTGTCTCGTATAGCCGGGTTAGCAGCAGGGCAGTCGATTGAAAGCCCAGCATCGCGCAGTAATTGAATATCTGTTTTGCTGGCGTTTGTGCTGCCTGAGTTTCCAGAGGCGTCAGGGTAAATCGTCAGCGTTCTTCCGGGTTTCTTAAACCTTTGCACCTTGGCAATAAAGTCTCGGGTGTCGTGGCTGATAAACTCATCGACAGCGATCGGCTTGTTGTTCTCCGTCAGCCATACTGTAGCGCAAGTGCCGCCAATGTTAAAGTCTAGCCCGATGTGCAAATAATTGTCGCTCTCGGTAATCTCTCGCGCCCTGTGGTGCTTTGCCCTGCTGAAGAAATGGTACACCTTGTTGCGCGATAAGCTCACGAACTCCCCGCTCAGGTACATATCGGCCAGAAGCGGGTCGTAGTTTGTCCTGATCTGCTCGATGTAGCTATCCGGCAAGTATGGATTGCTGGCCGTTGGCGCTTTTATAATTCTGTAACCATCCGCCGGATTCTTGACCCACTTTGCGTAAGTAAAGCCAGCATAGCCGTGGTCAGGGGTAGTCACGTTGCCTATACTGTTTTTGCCTTTGCATCGCTGCCGGTTTCGCTCCGAGACTTTGCGCCAGACAATTTCTGCCTTGTCTTTTGGCAGCGTGTCCAGCTCGTCCACAATCGAGTGCGCCACCTCATAGGAAACGATACGCGCCGGGTTATCATATGAGCGAAAGATGATGTCTCCATAACCTTCCAGATCAATTGACCAAGTAGACTTATTGGTTTTATATGGGATGTTCAGCTTTTCGAGCAGCTCCTGCGTGCCGGGTACAGCCCTGAGTCTAAGCAGGTCATACGTCGGCATATAGTGCGCGGTGTTGATGGCAGGCTCGGCCAGCATTTTAAGCAAAAGCCGGGTGCTGCCCGCCATAGTCTTGCCGCTGCCAAGCCCGCCAACAAGCGCCGGGAACGTATCCTCGCAGAATGTAAATTCTTCCTGTGGCTCGGTGAGCGCGAGCTGCATTATTGAGCGCCTTCTTCTTTGGGCTTTGTTGACCGAATGATCTCAATTACTCGATCAGCAGCATCGGCGGGAAGTTCCTCGCGGTCATTCTCGCGCCAGCCCATGCGGGTCTTAGCCCAGAACATCGAGCCGCGCAGACAGTCGGAGTAAGTTGCACCTTTTTCCATAGCGCGACCACTGGCGGCGTCGAATAGGAATTTGCCGACCATTGCGCTTGCTCTTATTGCTGCATCATCAAGTTCTTTGCGGTAATACTTCGACATTGTTTTATCGTCAATGCCGATATATGCCGCAATTTCCTTGACGGGTATACCGTAAGACTTCAGCGCCGTTATCTCGGCGCGAATCTTGTCGGTTGGCTCATGGGGTGCGCGGGACATTATTGTGCCCCTGATAGAATATGGAGCGTATGGGTCGGTGCTGCCCCGCCGCTTTCTGGCTGGTCACCAGAGTTAGCCTGCTTCATACGCTTGGGGTAGGGTTTTACTAATGGTAACACTTTTTCTCGCATTTCGGCGTCTAGGGGCATGAGGTAGCGGTGCTTGCCTGTTGTGACCACGATCTTGCACTGACTAGGCTTTGCCGTTTTTCTTACTGCCCCTTGCTGGATATTCCAGCCTTTTTCAGAGACTTGCCTAGAATGCAGCCTCTTTCCATCTTTCCAATATTCTTTGCCTTTTTGTGTGTCTCCAGAGTAAAGCCAATTACCTGCCTGATAAATGCCGCCATGATGCCCGTATTGAGGGTCAGCAAAAGAGACGATTAAGCGCAAATCAGGGCTGTTACGCTGCAAAAATTGCATTGCAAGTTTAGCAATTCGAGACACAGGCGATTCGTGCGCTTTCAGTGCTATGCGCGTAAGCTCACAGCCTTGATCTTGAGTTAATCCATAAGGAGCCATTAGATTGGATGATGCGCCTCTGCTGAAAATTACAACACCTATAAACTTCCCTTTCTCCCAGACACCAACTTTCACTAATGGCGGCACTGGTATGCTTTTGCTGTAATGCCAATTCTCACAAGCATATTTTGCTGCTTCATGGGTTGCCCAATCTATACGCAGATCGACTTTAGACAAGGCCGCCGAACCTCTCTGCGCCAAACTTGTTTTGAAACGAGAAAATGGCCTCTGCCTCAGATTCACCACCTGATGAGATCATCACAACCTTTTTGTTGTCAATAAGCCCTGTATACACTTTGGCATTTCCTGCTTCTGCCTTTGTCTCAAACCTTCCGAGAATGTTCTTGTTTTTTTGTTCTATGCTCATTTTTCATGGCCTCTGCTATCAAATTCCTCACCGCAATTCGGGCAGACAATAATCTTCGGATCTAGTTGATCTAACTTCCCCTGGTCGTCTTCAGTGCCGGGAGCAAATTCTTTGTCGGTGACTATTTCGAACATTTCCTGATGTGCAAAGCCAGTTAAGTCTAAATCAAAACCAAGCGCTTCCAGCTCCGCAAACTCCACCCTCAACATCTCCTCGTCCCAGCCAGCATCGAGCGCCAGCCTATTGTCAGCAATGACGTATGCACGCCTCTGAGCGTCGCTAAGGTGGCTTGCCTCGATGACTGGTAGTTCATCCATGCCAAGCTTTTGCGCGGCCATAACGCGCCCGTGGCCTGCTACAATGCCACTGGCGCCGTCGATGATGACTGGATTTAGAAAGCCAAATTCTTTTATGCTGGCAGCGATTTTAGATATTTGCTGCTCGGAGTGCGTGCGGGAGTTTCGAGCGTAGGGAATAAGGCTGTCTGTCTTGACGGTTTTATATATCGGAAATTGCGTTTTCACATTGACCCCCGGCCAGTATGATTATGCTCTCTCTGAGAGCGTTGACGCCCTGCCAGCAGCACTCGGTGCTGAGGCAAGGCGCATTATTACCACTTCACTTTGTTTGCCCAATATGCGGCAGACATTTTGCCTTTTGCAATGTTCTCGGCGTGTCGAGCCTTGAAGCTGGCCCGCCGTGCTTTATCTGCCTCAGACTCGTTTGCCCGTGGCGGAGATCCGCTGACACCCTGCTGCCCGAATCGAATCGTTTTGATCTCGTCGCCAACCTTCGCAACAACAACATGGCTTTTCGTCGGATGGCTCGGCGTTTTCTTGGGCTTGTTGAAGCCTTCAACGCCTACCCGTTCGAGCCTTGGGTCTTTTTTCGCCACAGAATTTACCTCTCAGCGTCCAATGGGACAATATTACATCAAATTTTCGGCTTTAGCGACCAGTACTGCCAAAGCCGCCCGCTCCGCGCTCTGTGCTGGTCAAGGCGTCGACTTCGATAAGATCGGTATGCAGGTATGGCATGACGACGATCTGCGCTACAGCGTGTCCTCTGCGTATGTAGTGCCCGCCATTGCCCGCAGTGTAGATCAGACATAGCTTTATCTCGCCCCGGTAGTCAGAGTCTATCACGCCGACCGAGTTAGCCAGTGCAACGCCCGCTTTACCCACGCTTGAACGTATGCAGACCAGCCCGACGTAGCCCTGCGGTATCTCAATTGCAATACCCGTCCCGAGCATCACTGATGCGCCTGACGATACAAGCACGTCGGCGTCGGCGTACAGATCAAGCCCCGCTGAGTTGGGGCTGCCCCGCGTGGGGGTGATAGCAGTAGTCGTGAGTTTCTTGAATTTCATCTGCGCGTCACCTCATAGCCTTCAGGCAGCATTGAGTTTATGTCGGCGATCAGGGCAGGGATGGACTCAGATGCAGCGACGGCAGAAACAAGGCGGGTGAATAATTCAACCTTTGCGGCCTTCTCGATTAAATCCCACGGGATTTCTAGTGTAGGCTTGCTCTCGGCAGGGAGGATGGGGCGGTAATGGGTTAGCTGTTCATCTGCCCACCTCCAATCGCTAGCTAGAAGATGGCCAGCCGCCTCGTTATTATAACTAAAAAGCACCTCCACTCTGGCATCGGCGGGAAGCGGGCGCTTTTTGCTTTTGCCATCCCACTTAATCCAGCCCTCGTCGTCGGCCTCGACAACGCGCCATGCTTTGTCGTCGTAAAACTCCGTGGCGGAATAAACTTTGTGCTCTTTCGTCTCTCGGTTTACTAAGTATTTCATGTCATTCTCCTTAAGCTTTAGTGTTAATTATTATTCCGGTCTCAACGGTTTGCAGGTACTGCGCGGCCTGCGATTGTTTAATCAGGTCAACGATCAGCGCCAGCTCTGCCTGTTTTTCGAGGTCTGTCATGTCGCCCCCTTGTTGTCGATGATGGCGCTCATACTCTGCGCGGCCTGAGATTCCGTTTTCTGGTTGTGCGTCTTGCACCAGCCGACTGATCGCTTGGCTTCCGCGCCTTTAGCGCAACACCACGAGTTAAATTTCTTTAAACGCAAATTCCCGGCCTTGTTGAAATGCGAACACCCTTTGCAGTGCTCGGGCTTCATGATTGCTCCTTGTCGATGATGGCGCGGAGTGTTAGAAACGTTTCTTCATCTGCTGCGAATGGAGATGCTTCAGCGCAATACTGCAAGCGCTCCAGCAGCTCCACACTCACAACCCTGTGCGTGTCGGGGATGGCGTAAACCTGATGCACGCCGTCAGGCAAATCCACGCGCATTTGCAGTTCAATATTTTCCATCCCTGCCGCCCCTCGCCAATGCGAAACGCAGATTGATGCCACCGGCTTCAGCTCATTCATTATTTTTCTCCTTGCTCGCGGTGAGCGTGTTATATGCCGCTAACAGCTCGCCGGGAGAATCAAACCCTGCCGCCTTAATAGCGTTATAGTCTGCGCGGTGCATTGCCAGTTCGGTCGGCTGCGATGATGCAACCGGCTCTGATAGGGCGGCTAGAATTATGTCCCGCAGTACTTCGTTGTCACCCATCACACACGCTCCTGCGCTGCGCTCTCGCCTGCCAGTGCGAAGTAAGCTGCACCATCCTCATATGAGTCGGATCGGTATCTGCCAGCCTGTGCCCGGACCATCTTCAAGCAGGTCATGAACAGCCATCCTTGCTCGTCGGTCAGCCCGTGCCCTGTTAGGATATTGAACATCGACACGGTCTTGCCTATGCTTCTTTCGCCGCCCTGCTGGTCATACGTCGCTGCACGTTCTTGCATGTGCTGCGCTGCTGTTTGGAGTATATCGGGAGCTGTAACTGGTTTCATTTCTCTGCTCCTTTAATGCCGTTGCGGCATATTCCCATAGGCGAGAGCGTCATGCCAGAAGCGCCTCGCGCAACTTCAGTAATCTTTTTACCGGGCGTGTTGAGAAAATTCTTTATCTTGTCGGCAAGGATTGCCGGGTCGGCTTTCTTTGGCTGTGTCGTTGTCTCTGACAGTTTTCTAAAATAATCTTTTGAATGCACGGCGTAGTCCTCGTTGAATTTCATTCCACCCACTCCCCGGCTGCTAGAATGTGCAGCAGCTTTGTTTTTTGTGCGTCCCTTGCTGCGTCCATTGCTGCGTACCCTGCTGCGTCCCTTGCTGCGTCCATTGCTGCGGCCCTTGCTGCGCCCCTTGCTGCGTCCATTGCTGCGTCCCTTGCTGCGTCCATTGCTGCGGCCCTTGCTGCGCCCCTTGCTGCGCCCCATGCTGCGTCCCTTGCTGCGTCCATTGCTGCGTCCATTGCTGCGTACCCTGCTGCGTCCCTTGCTGCGCCCAGCTCCTCGTCTGTCGCCAATCCGTCCGAGTGCCTCCACGCTACATCAAGGGCGACAATACTTCGCTGGTCTGTCATCAAGTGCTGCACTTGTCTAGCGCACCATACGGCGTACTTTCTCCATAATCTGTCGTGCTCTGGCATGCAGCGCATGCACCACAGCGTGTCGTCTAAACCGTTACTTTCTAGCACATCGGACAGCGGAAACTCTGCGCCCATATCTGCACTTTTGCCACCCTTGGACTCTAGCACATTCTTCCATCCGTCGGTGCACGGGCTGGCGTCTCTGATTTTTTGCAGTGTGATTGTTATCATTTAAGCACCTTCTCGCAGGTGTAGCGGGTGTCTTGATAAACAAAGCTTCCGTAGTTGTCGCAGGTCTCGATTATCCCCCGCTCCGCCGTTCTCGTTCATTTCACACCTTTATAAAATATATGGTCGTTGATCTTTGCCACAACATTTTCACTTTGCGCCCAAAATGGGACAGATTCGGCTCTGTGATAATGCGTGGCCCCGCCCGTAGGGTCTTTCAGAAAGTTTGTTGCTGTTAAAATCGTGATGATGACTGCTCTGGCGTATGCGTCTTGGTCGTAAATATCCTCGCGCAGTCCGTCACACATGAAAGAAAACTGGCATTTTTTTCTGCGCTGTTCGTCCTCATGCACAACGTCGCAAGCAGTACTCGGGTAGCCATCTGATGCGGTGCGGTTATAAATAACCCACGCTACTGCTGCTTGGCCCTCTATCGGTTCGCTCCGGGCCTCGAAATAAATTGCTGATGCTACGCAAAGAATTGCAGCCATCATAACTGCGAATCCTGCGCCGTGGCGTTTAGCGCCGCAATTATTGCGTCTGCCGTGACGCCCTCACTCATTGACATTGTAGCCAGCAGCACCTCGATTATCTGGCCCCTGTCTAATCTTTTTTCCTGCGCGAACTGGCTAAACAGTCGGCGCACATCGTCTGACCTGACGTAGCAAACGTCACTTCCTATTTTTTGCGGCGATTCGTGTGCGTCCAGCCATGCCTCAATATTCATTTAATTTCATCCCACTCTAAGGTTTTTTTGTATGGAACATCTGAAAGCCGACGATATGAGTCTGGCCGCTCGGTTGCCGTGTAGCTGTGCCTATACCCTGCCTCTCTGTCGATAATCGCCTGCATCGGGTGCGGCGTGTCGGAGATGCGCTTGATGTCACTGGCAAAGAATCTCAGCATCGCACACCTCGGAAAAAATACTCAGGAGCTTCTGGCGCATCCTCTGGGCCATCACACTCAGGCTCATAAGTTCGCAGAGCCTCCTGAATCAAATCGTGTATTTCTCTATCTGCCGAAGCTGTCAGCATATGCGCCGGTAGTTCCTCGTAAACCTTCCCCTTGCTGTCGAGCACATACAGGCAATCTAAATCCCAGTCGCCATCTGCATAGCTGCTGATCTCAGCAGCAAGGTCGATGCTGTAAAAAGTGATCTTTATCATAGGACCACCATTATCCCGATCAGCACTGCCAGCAGGCAGCATCCAATCATTGCAAGAGCTTCTTTCATGCTGCCACCTCGCAAGCCGACAGATTCTTGGTCAGGCCAAGCTGCTGTTTTGCAAAGTAGCCGACCGAATACTCTTGACGCTTTGCGCCAGTGCGGCTGGCATAGCCGCTTGCGCCATTGCCATCGATATCGATGACCTCTGTGATGGTTACCCGCTTGTCGCTGATCTTGTCAGCCTTGGCAGTGATCGTGACACTGCGCCATCCGGCGTTGGTTTTTACTGCTGAATCGTATTTTATAATCATTTTTCATTTTCCTTTTGATGGCCGTCCGTGGCCGTTGTTTTTAGGCTGCTGCAAGTTGGTAGTCAGAGTGAAACACTCCGACTGAGTAGGAAAGCGAGCGTACTGCCCATTTTTTAGCGCTTTCAAGGTTTCCTTTTTCCATAATTGAGATGGCGTCAGACAAGCAAAGCCTTGCGCTAGAATCCATTTGAGCGCCGTTTCCAACGTGCTTGCGAGCTATTACAATCGCCTGTTCTGTGTTCATGCTGCTTTCCCTTTTGCCCCCGCTGAATTGCGGTATGTGCGTACAATAGCCCAACTGTTTTGCATTGTAAACAGCTATTTTGCACTATCTTGATCTTTTTTAGCGAAGCAACCCAGAATTACCACCCCGAACAGCTCCGCCTTGTACTTGTGCCAGTTCGTCAGGGTCTGGCGACTGACGCCGGTCATGCGGGAAACGTCCGCCAGACTTTTGACGCCTGACGTTCTTGCCCATGATGACGCTGTGCTTTTATCAATTCTCATGCTCTTGCTCCAAGTCCGTTGATTACGAAAAATTCCACATCCTTCGCTGCCGGGAGAATTCCCGACACCGCCAAGCCGTCTGGACCGTACAGCATCCAGCCCCGCATTGTGTTTTTCAGTGTATAGACCTTGCCGCCTGCCAAAATCTCCTGCCCGTCTGCGACGTGCCCCTTCATCGCCGTGAAGCCCTGCGCCGTTGTCCTCATCCCCATACCCTCTCAATTTCCTCAATGCAGATTCGGACCATATCTGCTGTCGGCGTGGTCGGCGGGTTCGAGAACACCGACGCGATGCCGTCCGTGTCAACCCCGTAGAACCAGACATAGCCATCTTGCCTGATGGCCTCTATGTCGAGCTTTGGGAATCGCCTCCTGATCGCTTTGTTGACCTGCGCCATGTTTGCCATTTTCTTATCCTCGATTCGATTGCACGAAAACGTATCCGCCCTTCGTTCCGCCAGCGACCCAGTGTGCCTCGAACGCTTCCGCTGTCCATCCGAGCTTCCGGGCCAGTGTCGCCGCTGCGAGTGCGTGACTATCGACGCCCTCGGACAGCTCATGCGGGTATCCGATAAATATTTTTATCCCGCTGGCCGATGTGGCGCTGATGCGTGAGCCTTTGGTGTTGGTCGGGCCGTGGTACTTGGTCTGAATTGATTGGCGTGCGATCATTTTGATTTTCCTTGGTTGATGGCCATCCTTGGCCGGGTGTTTAATAAAAACGATTCTCGTATTCAGCTGATGCCGCCGCCTCTGTGTGCCCATCGCAATATTCGTCCCACACGTTTTCTAGCTCAATCTCGCAGTGCTCAAAAGAACCGATTGCCAGAATTTTGTCATCAAAAACCAATTCATAGCTTTCGCCTACCTGATAAATGTGAATATCTGATTTCGTAAATTCTCTCATGATCGTTCTCCTTGGGGTGATGGCCGTCCGTGGCCGTGGTTTTTAGTAAATATCATTTTTCCGGTCTGACTTAACATCCCACTTGCCATCGACAAGGGTGTAAATCTTTGTGTCGTAAATCGTGCCGCTACGCTCAACCATCGAAGCCCTGAGCATATAGCGCACATATCTTGCGCGTTGCACAAACACCATCACCGCGCCGCCTTGCTGAAGGCGGGAAAGTAATTTCTTTGGGGATTCGCCAGCCACAACCTGCACGTCAACAACACCTCCGCCAGCCATCGTCGCACAGGAAATTGTCCTATCTTTGCACACCTTTGCTGTAAAGCCGTTGATGCTGAGAGTTGCCATTTTCTTATCCCTTTATTCTGGCCCGCTTTATTGCTGGCATGGGAGTAATATAATCAAACTGTTTTACGTTGTATACAATTATTTTACCTTTTTTCATAATTATTGTAAGTGATTGATTTCTATATTAAAATTAACCGTCATTTTCCTTGGCCTTCTGGCTCCTTCCCCTGCCGCACATATGCCGCAGGGGTTTTTTTTGGCCCCGATTATCATGCTTCTGCGCGACAGCATCGTCAGGGGTACAGGGGTACACCCCTATAGGGGTGTGTACCGTTCTGTACCCCTAAAACGAGCTTTTTGCCCCCTTTTGGGGTACAGGTACAAAAAGGCGTTTGTACCCCTCTGTACCCTTTTGTACCCCCAACTATTTGACACTTTTCCTCATCATCATCGCGCTCGCCTGAGCATCGTCTGTAACTATCCAGCCGTGCTCATGCGCAGCGATCACCTCGCTGATAAGTAGGTCTGCCACCGGCCTGCCAGCCTGCGACGGCTTGGCATAAAGCTTGGCACTGGCTTCCTTGACGCCAAGATTATTGACGACGTACTCGATAAAGCCGCTGCGAGAAAGATAGGGCCGCTCCTCGCGCTCCTCCGCGCCAGACGCCCACCACGCGCTTTCAAACAGCTTGCGGTGCTTGGACAGCTTGTCCATCTTCTCCGCCTTCGCAGGCGCCTCAGCAGCCACTACCACCGCGCTCGTCACCTGCTCGCCGTCCTCATCCATCCAGCCCGTTATCGGGACTGACTTCAGGTGAACATAGAGCGGAAGCGCCATTTCAGCATCTTTGGATTTCCTCTGAATAATCTCGATCGGGGCGTCCTCCGCTTTCGGCGGCACGACGCTGATCTCAATGTCGAGCGCCCCGCGCCAAGCAGAACTGCCTCTCGCCCGGTGCTGGACCTCATCGCTCACGCCGGTGTGATGCACCAGTAAGACTGAGCAAGCGAACTCGCTCATCAAAGAGCCGCAGGCATCCAGCATAGTCTTCGCATCCTGCGCGGAATTCTCATCCCCGAGTAGGAAGCGATGCAGGGTGTCGACGATGATAATGCTGGGCGTTATCGAGCCGCCTCGGATCGCGTCACGCACCCGCTGATACCCGGCAGGCGTGTTCAGGTCGCAGCCGTCTTTGCTGAGGTACATATCCAGCGCGCCCGCGCTGTGGTGTTGTTTCCACGCCGCGATCCTCCCGCGCAGACCGTGATGGCCCTCGCCAGCGAGGTAGACCACCGTCCCGGTCTTGACCCGGTTGCCGTGCCAGAGATCAAACCCCGCCGCGATATTCAGGCACATATCCAGCACGACAAAGGTTTTACCGCCGCCTGAAGGCCCGTGCACCATTATTAAGGCATCCTGCTGTAGCCAGTGCTTAACCAGCCAGCCAATTGGCGATGGCTGGGCGCAGAAAGAATCAGCGTGTATCAGCCAGCCGTCTGTCTTTGGCAGCAGCAGCCCGATCAGGTCATGCCCCGCTTGCGCGTAATCGTTCGCGTCACCCGGCAGCGGAGGCATGATTACCCTCGCGCCATACTTTGCCGCTGCTTGCTCTGCGTACCTCATGCCGACGCCCGACTCGTCATTGTCGGCAACAATCACAAGATCATCGTGGGTGCGCCTTATGATCTCGGCCACCGGGACAAGGTTGCTCGCGCTGTAGGAAACGAAAACCGGGGAGCTGGTAACCTCATGAATCGTCGCCGCAGTCGCAAAGCCTTCGGCCAGATAGACGGTTTTAGCGCCATCAATGACGCCGACGCTCCAGAACCTTGCGCCGGTCGCCCCGCCTTGATGATACTTTTTATCACCGTCCGCGCTGATGTATTGCAGGGAGGAAAGCTGTCCGTCCTCGTCATATAAAGGCACTATTAAACGACCGTCGCCAGTTACTCTCGCCCCGTGCGGCTGTACGCCTTTGCGGGCAAGGTAAGGATGGTCGGCACTGGCCGCGCCTGCGTTCGTCCAGATTTCTGTCACCGTGTCCGCCGCGACTTCGCGTGTCCTCGCCTGTTCTTCATCCCGCGCCTTTCGCGCCTCTGCCATGCGCCTGCTGTTTGCCATCTCCTCGGCCACTGTCAGTTTGCGCCCTATGTCAGCTTTGAATGGGTGTTCCAGCCCGAGCCGCCAGCAACCGAAATGCCCAGCCGGAACGCCATCGAGGAAGCCTATATAAAAGCCGCTTTTATCTTGCCCGCCTCGCCCTTTGGTGCCTGTCCGGAAGCGATGAATTTTGCCATCGAAAACGATGTGATCTGGAGCCTCAAGCCCTGCCGCTATCATCGCATCCCGCATCTGGATTTCGGGTGGTGTCACTATTACTGCCTGCGCGACGGGGGGCGACCAAGGCCCGCCGAGGATATTCGTGAGGTCTGCCATATTATTGTGCCGCCCCTTGAAAGTAAGCCGTGAGCCGCCGCATGGTCTCAAATGTGGGGTTTGTCTTCTCCCCGTCCCTGATTGCCCGCAAGGTGTTGTAATGTAGTCTCGCCCCGTCTGCCACGACAGCCAGCCGTCTATCCGCAAGCTTTTGCCTTATTTCATCTAACTGCATGATTTCATTCATATTTATAAACTCCTTCGAAAGTGTGTTTACATCATAATATAAATTAAGTATATTGTATACCACATCGCAACCGGATTGGCCGAACGCGATAGTAAGGAGATGCAATGGCTATACAACTGAAGAACACGGCCCAAGTTGCCGTGAATGGCTTGAAGGTGCTTGTTTATGGGCACGCCGGTTCAGGCAAGACTACGCTGGCGGCAAGTATGCCAGCGCCAATTATCATATCCGCAGAAGGCGGCTTGCTGTCCATCAAGGATGCAGGGCTGGACTACATTGAAGTCAATTCGATGGATTCTCTCATGGAGGCTTTTGAGTACGTTGCCGCAAGCGGCGACAAGTACGCCTCTGTCGTGCTCGACAGCATCAGCGAGATCGGTGAGGTCGTGCTGATTCATGAAAAGCGCATCAACAAGGATGGCCGCGCCGCATACGGAGAAATGGCGGTCCAGATGACGAGCATCATCCGCGCCTTCCGCGACCTTGCGGGCAAGCACGTGCTCATGACCGCAAAGGTAGAAAAGTCTCAGGATGAATCCGGGCGCATTCTTTATAGCCCATCAATGCCGGGTGCAAAAGTCGGGCAGCAGCTTCCTTACTTTTTCGACGAGGTGCTGGCCCTGCGCGTCGAAAAAGACGCCGAAGGAATCGCACAGCGAGCCATCATGTGCGACAGCGATGGTCTGTGGCTTGCAAAAGACCGCAGCGGCAAGCTTGACGCATGGGAAGCGCCAGACATGGGTGCGATCATTGCCAAGATTGGTGGCGTATGAATCTGTCCGATTTGTCGGCCCAATGGATAGCCGCAAAAGAAGCCGAGAAAGCAGCTCAGGACGAGCGCCGATTGGTTGAGGACAGAATGTTGTCTTTGATCGGTCTGTCCGAAGCCTTTGATGGCACAGAAAATGCCGCCGCAGGAGAGTACAAGATCAAGCTGGTCGGTCGCTTGAATACCAAGATAGACGCCGACAAGCTGCAAGAGATCGCCATCGAAAGCGGCTTGACTGAGCACTTGTCCAGCCTGTTCCGATGGAAGCCTGAAATAAATGTGCGAGTCTGGAAAGCAGCAGACGAAAGCATCACGAACACCCTGCTTGAAGCAATTACAACAACACCCGGCAGACCATCGTTTGCCATCACTTTAGGAGAATAAGAATGGCTTTTTTGAACGAAACATTTAGCACAGACGAACTGCCCAAAGGCACTGGCGGAGACTTCACGCCGCTTCCAGATGGCTGGTATACAGCAAGCATTGCAGCAGCAAGCCTTGAGACAACAAAGGCAGGCACCGGGCAGTACATCAAGGTGCGCTATGACATCACCGGCCCGACGCATCAAGGTCGGGTCGTATTCGGCAACTTGAATATCCGAAACCCAAATCCGAAGGCCGAGGAAATCGGGCGCCAGCAGCTTGGTGACCTCCTGCGCTCCATCGGCATCGCAAAAGTGTCTGACACAGATCAGCTCATCGGCAATCGCTGCTCGATTAAGCTGGTGACAAAAACCTCCGAAGGTTACGAGCCGTCGAATGAAATTAAGGGCTGGAAAGCGATCGAAGGCGCTTCTATCCCGAAGCCAGCAGCAAGCCCAAGCGCACCAGCAACGGCACCGTCAAGCCCACCTTGGGCGAAGAAGTAAAGGAGATGGGGCTGGAAACAGCCCCTGTTTTTTATGCAGATACCAGAATCAATGAACACCTTATCCGCAGCCATCGACGTCGCGCATGAACAACGTCAGGAACGCCCCAGAAGCCACATGGGGTGCTCCATGCTCGGAGAGCCATGTGAGCGCAAGCTGTGGCTGTCTTTTCGCTGGGCAACGCCTGAGGCTTTCCCCGGTCGAATCCTGCGCCTGTTCCGTCGCGGTCAAAATGAGGAAGCAACGGTAGTATCTGACCTTCGCGCCGCCGGGTGCCATGTGACCGACACCGGCGAAAGCCAGAGCCGTGTTAATTTCGGGTGCCACGTCTCCGGCAGCATTGACGGCATCATCAAGTCGGGAGTGCCTGAGTCGCCGAGCAAGCCGCACGTTCTTGAGATAAAAACGCATAGCCTGAAGTCCTTCAACGACCTCGAAGCAAAAGGCGTACAGGCATCAAAGCCCCTGCATTGGGCGCAGATGCAGGTCTATATGCTCGGCGCGAAAGTGGACCGCGCTTTGTATTATGCGGTGTGCAAAGACGATGACCGTATCTATACCGAGCGGGTCAGACTGGACAAGGAAAGCGCGGAAGCGTTGGTTGAAAAAGGCCAGCGCATTGCTTTGACCGAGCGGATTCCAGAGCCGATTGCAGGCGCGTCGCCCGCTTGGTATCAGTGCAAGTTTTGCTCATCGTATGAGTTTTGCCACAAGACCAAAACAGCAACAAAAGCAAATTGCCGCACCTGCTCGCACTCAACGCCGAAACAAGATGGAAGCTGGCATTGCGCCCGCTGGGGCGACAGCATACCGATAGAGGCGCAACACGCCGGGTGCGATAGTCATGTGATGCACCCTGATCTTGTGCCGTGGACATTGGCTGGCGGGTCAGGAGACTGGTCTGCAATCTATGAAATTTATGACGGGCAGACGGGCAGAGAGGTTATCAATGGCGAAGATGGTTACAGCAGCAGCGAGTTGTTGGCAAACCTGCCACTTGCACTCAGCGGAGATGAAAACGTGGCGGCACTGCGTGAACAATTTGGGGCACGAATATGCTGAGAGAATATCAACAACGATCAATCGACCAGCTCTATCGCTGGTTTGGTGATGGTGGCGAAGGCAATCCATGTATCGTGCTACCAACGGGGTCAGGCAAAAGCCACATCGTCGCAGAGCTTTGCAGAGACGCGCTTCAAAACTGGCCTGAGACGCGCATTTTAATGCTCACTCACGTTCGTGAATTGATAGCACAGAACGCCGAGAAAATGCGCCAGCATTGGAAGGGTGCCCCGCTCGGAATCTACTCTGCTGGTTTGGGCAAGCGTAACCTTTCCGAGCCGATAACCTTTGCCGGGATTCAATCGGTGCGAAACAAGGCCGACCAGATCGGGCACGTTGATCTGATTATTGTTGACGAGTGCCACCTTATCGGTCACAACGACGGAGGTGGCTATAGAACGCTGATCGGTGACCTGATGGAGATCAACCCGGCCCTGCGCGTAATCGGCCTGACAGCGACGCCATATCGCTTAGGGCACGGCATGATTACAGACAAGCCCGCGCTGTTTGATGCTTTGATCGAGCCGGTCAGCATCGAGGAGCTGGTGCATAAAGGTTACCTTGCGCCGCTGCGCTCAAAGATCACAACCGAAAAACTGAGCACGGACGGCCTGCATAAGCGAGGCGGCGAATTTATCGAGAGCGAAATGCAGGCAGCTTTCGACACCGACTTGCACAATGAGGCGGTCGTTTCTGAAGTAATAAAGCTCGCAGGAGATCGCAAGGCGTGGCTGTTCTTTTGCGCCGGGGTGCAACACGCGCATAACATCGCGGCCATGCTCAAAGAGAACGGAATCTCAGCAGAGTGCATTACAGGCGAGACGCCGAAAAAACAGCGCGATGAAATGATTTCAGATTTTAAAGCCGGAAAGATTCGCGCTCTGACGAACGCCAATGTGCTGACGACTGGATTTGATTACCCCGATATTGACCTCATAGCTATGCTTCGCGCCACGATGTCGCCAGCCCTGTACGTCCAGATGGCTGGCAGAGGATTGCGCCCAAAGAGCCATACAGACCACTGTATGGTGCTCGACTTTGCTGGCGTGGTCGAGACTCACGGCCCGATCACCAACGTGACGCCGCCGAAAAAGAAAGGCAGCGGCACAGGCGAAGCGCCGGTAAAGGTCTGCGAATCCTGCGGCGAGATTGTGCATATATCGGCAAAGGTTTGCCCAGCCTGCGGTGAGCCGTTCCCGGTGCCTGAAGAAAAAACCTATCGCCTCTATGACGGCGACATAATGGGCGCAGACCCGTCTGAAATAACCGTTACAGATTGGCAGTGGCGTAAGCACACAAGCCGGTCATCTGGTAAAATAATGATCGCCGTTAATTATTATGGAGGCATTTCAGACCCAATCATTACAGAATATTTTACTATTCTACATGAAGGGTATTCAGGCACGGCAGCAGTGCAGAGTCTTTCTGCTATTGCCAGCCAGTGCGGGGCAGTGTCAGCGATGAAAAATTCTGATATTGACGAGATATGCTACGAAATGAATATGGGAAGAAAGCCGGAAAGAATCAGATACAAAAAAGATGGCAAGTATTTTAGAGTCACAAGGAGAGAGTTTTGATTTATAAGCAGCCTCAAATAATAACCGATTATTACAATAGACGACCGCCAAAGTGCTGTTTTAGCTGTGAGTATTTTCTACTCAAAACGGCAGAATGCACAAAGCACCATCAGGTCGTTCCCGAACAATTCGCACAGGAGTTTGACGTATGCCCCGACTGGTCGGAAATGCGAATACCGTTCTGAAAGTGCCATCCGAGCATGAGGAGCAACGGGAGTTTGTCTGGTGGTTTCGCAGGGCTTTCCCGCTTGTCCGTATATTCGCCATCCCAAATGGCGGTGCTCGCTCAAAGCGCGAAGGCGGCAGACTCAAACTGGAAGGCGTCAGCCCCGGAGTTCCAGATTTATTTATTCCAGAATGGCGTCTATGGATTGAGTTCAAGAAATCAAAGGGCGGCAGCGTATCAGCAGAGCAAAAAGATTGGATCGCCTATCTGAACCGCTTGGGTTATAGCACTTTTGTGGCCCGTGGTTGCGCCGCCGGGAAAGAGTACGTCTTGAATTTTAAAGAAAAAAAGGAAATGGAATAATGGATATAAATTGCTTAGAATTTATCTTGTCAGAAAAGACAAAGCAGATGGCTTGCGCGGATGAATTACTGACTAAAAAGTTAGAAATTGAAATAAGAATGATGAAGACAATCATTAAAGAATACGCCAGCGCGTAACGCATTCCCGCCTCTGTACCTTTTACGGTCGTAAATTGGGTGTGCAGACAGGGGCGGGAGTTTTTGAAGATAAACAAAGCAAGGAAAAAATATGAGTGGATTTACAGAAACCGGCTTTCCCAAAAGAGGATGGAAAGGCATGGGGGCATCTTTTGATGTTGGCGAAGGGAATTATTTGCAGAAAGAAAAAGATAAGCCTTTGCGCCAAGTTTTTCTTAATTACCAAAAAAGATTTTGCGAAACTTGCAAACAGCACAAGGTAAGAGGAAAAAGAAAGGCAGTAAAAGGCTGGAAGTGTGACGATTGTTTTGAATGTAAGGATAAGAATGGCTCAGTCAATGCTTGATATTCTAGCAACCAGAGAGGAAAAGCGCCCGCTCTGCTTCTCGCCTGCGCTCAAGACCTCGCAGCACCACACCGTTCGACTTGCGCCATTTCAAAAATTCATCTGCCGCGCCAGCGTAGTCCCCGCGATTGTATTTCATTCGCAGGGTGCTGGCTTGTAAGTTTCCTAGCCCGATATTGAAAGCAAGACTGCCAACTGCATCAAGCTGAGACTGACTACCGCCAATAGCAGGGCATAGTCGTAAAACCCCATCCGAAAATTGAACCAAATCTTTCTGCAATAATTCATCAATTTCGTCATACTCATATGCTCGACTATGCTCTGATTTAAGCGGGTAGGAGGCTCTTTCTGGGGTCTTTAGGCGTGCTTGGTCTGGATACAACACATGACCATACCCTATCGTCCAAAGCGCAGCAGGGCAGCGATATGGCGTGTGCTGGCACCCTTCAAAAGCTTTTATTAACTCAATGCCAGCGTCGGACATTTTCACTTGCTAAACGCTCTGCCGCCGAAGTGGAATGCAATGATTGCCGCCAGTATGCTCATCTCATCATCTGAGAAGACCAGCGTCATGGCGTCAGCAAAAGCCACGCCAGTGGAATAGGCGTACCAGATGGCAGCAATATCCACGACGACCAGCAGGCCAACGAAGACGTATGTCACGATTGGTCGGACAGAAGCCCGCAGGTTAATTACCCACGTGCTGGCACCGTCCCCAATCTTCATATCGTGCTTGTACATGGCGACCCGTTCTTGCGCTTGGGTCTGCATTTCAACCTGATCGGTTTTAATTTCCTCGACTCTCGCCTGCGCGATGTAGCCCTCTTTGGCGAGCGCAATATCACGCGACTGCTGCATAGCCATAAGCGCCAGTTCGTGCTTTTTGTCGCCTCGGTCTTGAAAGTAATCCATCACTTTAGGTAGCCCAGCGGAAGCAAAGCCTAGCAGGGTAGATAATAGAGTCATCATTATTTGTCTACCTTTGCGGATAAGCTGCTAATAATGGAATCAACCTTCTGAAATAGTTTTTCAATATCGTGCCGATACTCATCGCGCTTCACGTATTGGCCAGCTACCAGCACTTCAATGGCGCTGATTCGCACGGTTGTCTCGCGCTCATTCTCTTGTAACTGTTTGATTTCGCTCCAAATATTGTTCAGTAAAAAACCAGCGAGAAAAGAAAACCCACCCAAAACGATATTGAACATGACCTGATAATCCATTCTTGAATGCTCCTTTATTTTCTCAGCGTGACTTTCGTGGCCCCAGAAGCTGGCAGCGTGCCGTTGTTTGCGTTGCCGCTTGAGTCAGTCCATGTGGTGTCCGATGTTGGCAGCCCGCTCGGCTCCAGATTTAACGTGTTGCCGATACGTTTCAAATTGAAAGCACTGATATACATGATGTCGTTAAGCGTTGTCGACGACGATGTGCTAGCACTGGTACCTGTGTAAATTCTGATCCCGGTCGCGGCCACTGCGGCAGTAAATTCGTAATAATACCGCACCCACGCGCCTTTGGTGACATTGGATTGTTGAGTGCTTGACGCGAGGACAGTGCCAGATTGATTGCCTATCAGGAACGAATCAGCACTGACGTTTGCAATCGGGAAATTTACGATTATTTCAATGGAATAGCGCAGTCCCAAAGTGAGCGCGACAGTCTTTGCAATGCGACGCCCCGTGCCAGTGCTGCTGCACGTTGATCGCAGTACATTGTCCACGCCATCAATCCCGTCGATGTTGCCTGCCACGGTCATGCTGGTCCCGGTCCAGCCATCCACGCCCACACTAAAATCGCTCGCATAGACCGGAGTCTGTGTTCCTCCTACATCTACCGCAGCGACGCCGCTTTTCTCCAGTGCCGTTACTTCAGCAAGCGACAGCGCCCGGTTGTACGGATAAGCGGCACGTATGGTCATGTCAGACCCGGCAGCATTTGTACCCGCAAGGTACAAAATACCCGTGTTTGAAATGGTCGGCGGGGTCGCCGCAGTGATTGCAACCGACGTGCCTAGCTGTGCGCTGCTGACCACGAAAACAGCAGAGCCAGCGACCAGCGCCGACTCGCGTGTAACGGACACCGCGCCGAAAATAACGCCGGTCGGAATTGCCACCGTTGAAGTCAGTGACAGGATTGTGACGCCGCCCACCACTGCGATAAATTGCAGAGTGCCGTCAGTGCTGACACACAGCCCCCAATAGTTGCTCGCGTCCTGATATTTGTAGTAAATCCATTGCTGCGCTGCCGGTGTGCTGTCATCCAGCTCCCCCCAGAACGGCAGCGAGAAAGACGTCGAACCCAAATCAAAAGTAGTGCTGTGTGGAACCGTTATTCCAGTTGGCGCCGCCGCAATCATATCGACCGCCAAGCTGGTAGGCAAATCCTGGCCCCGATACAGCGGTCGCAAAATCACAGTGTCACCGCCAGACGGAAAAGATCATCTACTGAAAGCCCGAGAGCCGCGCCAACGGATTGCACCAGAGGCGAGGAGCGATGCACCTCGGTCTGGAATTCCCAGTCAATCAGGCCCATCGGGTCATCTGCCAATGCCGCCTCGACCTGTGCGGCAGTAACGCCAGCGGTCAGCAGCGCCTTTCGTGCTTGCGCCATTGTGCAGATTGTCGGCGCTTCCTGCTCAACCGGCACCTCTCGGTATTGCGCCCACTCCACCCCGTCCGTCGTGACCGGCGGATAATGTGCGGCCATGAATTCGGCGCTTGCCTCGATAATGTTGAGCACTGTGCCTTGCTGGTCGATTATTTTGAATGTCATGCTCAATACTCCACGATCACTAGACCGGTGCCACCGGCTCTGCCAACAGCCGCATACCCAATTGCTCCTGAGTCCCAGACAATACCAGCACCAGAACCTGCGCCCCTGCCCGGTGTGCCAACATTACAAGAGTTGTCTGCAACGATAGAAGCCCCAGTCCCGGCAAATAAGCCTGATGCCCCGGAGCCTGATCCTCCTGCGCCAGAACCTGCCCCGCCGTTGCCAGCAGTTGCGCTGCTTGCGCCGCCCGCACTAGCAGCAGTGCCAATGCTGTTGAGTTGTGCAACAGTCAGAGAGGAAGCAAATCCGATTCCGCCAGTGCCGCCAGTAGCATTTGTTACCGCAGCACTCGCCCCGGCACTGCCGCCGCCTGCGCTGTAACTGTTAACGGTCGTTGCGGTTGCGGCCCCAGATGCCCCGCCAGTGCCAGCCCCGCCGGTCGCAGCTACCAGGCTCGCGCTTACTACAGCAGCGCCAGAAGCCGCGCCTGTTCCGCGCACTCCTACTGCCCCGCCGCCACTTCCTGCCAGCCCGCTTACGCCGACATTTTGTGCGCTTCCAGACGCCCCGCCTGAGTAGTTTAAATCACCGCCGGTTGCAGTTCCACCGGCAGCGCCCGCAGTTGTTGCTGTGGTGCCGTTAACAGCAGTTCCACCGGCCCCGCCTGTGCAGGTGATAGAAACACCGGAGCCGACAAAGGTAGTTGTCCCGCCCGTGCTTCCTGCCGTCACTCCAGTGGTCGTTCTGGTAGCCGGTAATGTGCCGCCTGTTCCAATCGTGACCGTGTAGGTCGCGCCAGATGCCGCCCAGAATTCTTTCAGCGCACACCCGCCAGCACCCCCGCCAGTTGCGCGTTGTTGCGTCGCACCAGCAGCACCGTTAAAAGACAGCGCACCTGAGCCACCAGCACCAACGACTGTGGCACGGTGCCAGCCGGTTTTTGCTGCCGTGAATGTGCCGCTTGCCTCAAACGCTACCATCTGCCCAAAGTTCGAAGAATTCGGCGTCAGGTTAATAACGCGGAAAGAGGAGGAAGTGTTATACATAATCAGGTACATCTGCCCCGGCCCGATGAAAGAAACATCAATAGTCTCGGCAGCATCCGGGTCGAAAGTCACATAGCCGCCAGTGCTGCGGACGTATGCAAACCAATTTTCTTTCAGCGTAGCAGCCGGATCGAAAGTCTGCGTGAATGTGCCAGATGTATATTCAAAAATCTTTCCAGAATCTTCCGCCACGAATTTGACGTTCGTTGCTCGCTGGAATATCTGCCCGTTGCCGAACATCCGCGACCACTTTCCAGAAGTGCCGGGCACGTCCAGTGTCACATCAGCAGTGTTCGCGTTCAGCAGCCAGAGCGCACCAATATGATCTACCGAGATGCCCGCTGTTTTTGCGCCGGTCTGCGCTGAGTACGCCCCGACATAGTTCGCGCTTGCAGCCGATGCCGTAGCACTGTTTGCAGCCGCTAAAGCGGACACGCTCGCAGCAGATGCCGCAGTCGTAGCCGCAGTCGCGTTGGTATTGACCTCGCCTGCAACCACATTTGCCTCAGTTGCCCACAGATTTATTTCTGTGACCATTGGCCCCAATGCCGCAACGAACGTGCTTGCCGTTGCGCTAAACTCATCCGGTGTTTCTGTAACCGGATCGGGGTTTGGTGGTAGCGCTGTTATGATTTCTGAAATTGTGCTCATTAGATAAGTCCTTTGATTTCAACAAACGCATTGCGCCCGGTGTTTGATATTGGAACGGCCCAAGAACCCAAGAAGCCATAAATGATCGTCATCGAGTAATCTTCTGACCCTACGAACACAATCGGCGTAGCTCGATATTCTTCCAAAATTCGTGTGGCTTCGGATTCGAAACCCGGAGTCACCTTGAAATCCATGTTCAGCCGTTTTGAGTATGCGCCCTGAGTTAAGGAAACCGTTCCAGTGGCTGATTCAACCGCTTGAGAGTAGTCGTTAATACTTCGATTGGCTTCCCACTGAGTAGCGCCCAATACTTTTTCTTTACCTATAACCATTATGCCACATTTGGCATCGTACCCGGTATTGTCCAGCGTTACTGTCATCGTGTTGCCAGCATAAGGAGGAATATCAGAGAACACCACGTCAGCAATGCGAACCGGAGACTCAAAAAACCAATCGTACCAAGTAAGCACTCCGTGATTTGTCAGGCTTTTTGTTTCAGTGTAGCCAGTCGTGCCTTGCAGGATTGTTGCGCTCGCTGCCTCTACGTTCAGGAGAGCCACCGAAGTGATGCCGACAACAGGAGTAAATTCAACTTCGATTGTGTCTGCAAAAACGGTCTGGGTTTGATACTCAGCATCAAACATTTTCCAAGCGTTCGTGTAGCCAGTCAGGGTCCAATTTACAGGCCCGGTTGCGTCCGTAGGGTCGTGTCCGGAATTGGTGCCCGGATGGATTGACTTGTAAATACCGTGAGTAGCAACGTCGGCACCGTTTGCCGTGGTTGTCACCATGCAAGTCTGACCAGTAGAAAAATTAGTTGCAGGAAGCCATTCGGTGGTGTCGGCTTCCGTCACGTTGTTTGCCGTGACGATAGCATCAACAATCGTAATTGGTCGGATTAACTTAAAGTCAGATGCAGCCATTACACAATCACCGTAAAGTTGGAACCAGCCCAGCGATCAAGAATTTCAAACGTGCGTCGATTGTACACTTTCTGTTCCCGTATTTCTTGCCTCAGCTCGCTCATTTCTGCGGCCATGCGCCTGCTTGAAATAGCATCACTATTGCGCTCTGCAACACTGGTTACTTTTTCGCCTCTGTGCAGCATAGCAGGGCCATCAAACCCAACGTAGTCCACGCCATTGGCAAACGAGCCATTAAGTGGAATAAGAGGATTAACTTCAGGAAGATTAAACGACTGCGGCCCCATAAACCCGGCGTAAGAATTGTCCTGCGTGTTCTTTGCCAGCGCATCCCGAATTGATTGCTGGAACGGAGACGTTACCGGAGTTGAGAAATCAGCACTTGTCATTACCGATTGAATGCGAGCAGCGCCACGCGCAATCACCGCATTGATCTCAGACTCCATCAAGCCTGTAAAATCGGAAATGTGTTCCGCAGTAAGCCCGCGCTCGGCGTATTTCTGGAAAGCCTCGTATGCTTTTTCAATCGAATCCAATTCCGACAGACCGCTGTTGTATGCCGCCAGTACCGACTCGCTGGCACTCTTTCTTGCTTGCTCCATGTGGGTGAGTTCGGCGGCAGAAGTCTTCGCAGTGTCGGAAATCTCAGCGACGGAATCCGTCAGCAGCTTCATCACCTCCTCCGCAGACCCGGCGGATTGCACGGCCTTCAGCAACTCTGCATCGAGGCCAGTGATATGGTCGGCAAACTGCGTCATGTAAAGATCAGTCATGGCGGCAATGTCAGCCGCAGTTGTCATGCCGCCAGTGCCAAGGAACGTTCCAGCAGTGCCCGCTGTGCCTTCTTGACCTACACCGGCAAGCGTTGCCATGCTCAGGTCTACTACGCCCCCGAGCTTCCTTACCAGCTCCGCGCCAGCAGCATCAAGCTGGCGGAAAACATCAATCTGAGCCATCGCTGTTTCTTGCGAAGCGTTGCGAGCAATACCTGTTGCCCTGAAGCCAGAGGCAAACGGGTCTACCTCAAATGTGCTGCCTTGCGCCCCTGTTGTGGGAGCTGTTAGCAGCCCAGCGAATGATCGCTGGTAATTGTCGGGGTCTTTGAAGAAATCATTTTTTGCTGCATACGCCAGCGCCAGCGCAGCAGCTATCGCAATCGTTGCCGGGTTGGTTGCTAATGCGGTGATGGTTGCCATCGAGCCAGCACCGGCAGCAGCGGCAGCAGTCGGTGGCCCCATAGTGCCCGCAGCAATGCCTGTTGCCGTTCCTGTGGCGCCCGCCACGAACTGCCCGACGCCAGAGCCTACAACCGCCGAGCCGATAGCAGATTGCGCGGCAGAGGACGCGACAGAGCCGACAGCAGAGCTGCCGACAGATCCGCCAATGCTTGCCGGTACAGGTATGCCGAGCATAACCATAGCTTTCATCGCCAGCCATTCGGCAATGATGCGCTTGACTGACTGCACGGCTGAATCGGCAATCTTTTCAAACGCCGAGCCGCCATCGTTGGATATGTCAATAAATGCGTTGGTCAGATATTCGTGAGTGCGGCCCCAGCTTTCTGTTGCGGCCCTCGATGCTTCTGTCATCACCTCGCTGGTGTCTTCGCTTGCGGCAGCAAGTCCCTCCGTCGCAGCAGTCACGCCCTGCATGACAAAGGTCGTCTCGTTCATCTTGGCGATGTTTTCGGAGTACGAAAGCCGCACTGCAGAAAGCGAATCAATCAGCGCGTGAACGGCCTCTGTCTTTTTAGCTGTAGAAAATGCGCCATGATCTAGAGCCACCGCAGACTTGCGAAGCTCTGCGATCTGCTCTTTAGTCCGAACGGTGTTTTCAACAATCGAATCTGTACTGGCATCGGTGGCATTGCGAGCAGCAATTGCGTCTCTCGCTCTCTGCGCTGCTTCTTGTCTGCCCTTCTCGATCATGCCGGACAGAGCGCCGCCCGCATTGACGTATTCACGAAGGGATTGCGTTGCTGCATCAATTTTTGCAACCACGTCCGCAAATTCTTCGCCCGCTAAATGAATCCCGTTTTGAGCAAGGAAGGAAGCAGTCTCAACCTCGCGCGCGGCCTCGTTGTGATCCATGTACGCATCAACAAGTTTGTAAACCGCGACGGAGGCTAGTACAGCAACGCCTACCCACCCGCCTGCCAACGATATTGCGCCAGCAAGCGCAGTCTGAGAAATTGCAGCAGTAGCAGAAACGCCTGCTATTCTTGCAAGGGCAGCTTGGTAAGCCAAAGATTGTTGCGTGGCAATTAAAAAAGCTCCAGCAGAAGCGCTCACTGATGCTACAAGCCGAGCACCAATTACAGTGGCTAAAATTTCCACCGTAGTTCCCGCTCTATCTGCCCACTTTGAAAAATCGTCAGACTCTATAAAATTAGTAGTTGCCTGAGTTATTCCAATAAATCCTTTTGCAATATCTCGGAGCACTGGCTCTAGTTTTTCGCCAAATGCGATCTGCAAATCTTGCGCTGCGTTTTGTGCTTTGAGGTAATCGGCGCTCAAAGTGTTCATGTTTATAGATGCTTGCTCGACGGCGGTGTTCGTTCCGCGAAGCGAAACATTCAACTCCTTGGCAACATCCGATTGCGCCAGCAGGGAAGTCGCCGCTGTAAATGCTTCCTGTCCGAACAAGTCCATCAGTTGTGTGTTGTCCAAATTCATGGACTTTAATTCATCAAGCGCACCGACAAGACCGACCAGCGACGGTTGCAGATTGTCGTTGCCGGTGGATTCCAGCTTGAGCAACACCTGACGCAATGCTGTGCCCGCATCAGCACCTTGGCGACCAGATGCCGCCAGTGCTTGAATACCTGCGACGGTTTCTTCAAAGTCCAGTCCCAAAGAGTTAGCAGCAGAACCGGCGTTGCGCATCGCCTCGGTAACAGCACCAACTTCGGCTGTTCCGAATTTTGATGAAGCAGCAAGAGCGTTAATCACCCGGCTCGCGTCAGAGGCAGGAAGTTGAAATTGATTAAGTGCAGAGCCGAGAGCACTCGCAGACTCGGCAAGAGTTGAGCCGGTGGCTTCAGAAAGAATTACCGCCTGATTCGTAACCTCGGCAAGAGCCTCAGCACTCGCTAGCAAGTCAGGCTTTGCAGAAGCAATCAGCTTAAAACCTTCAGCGGCTTGCGATGCCGATATGGTTGTACTGCGTCCAATCTCTCTTGCTTGCTCTGCGTAGAATTCTAGGTCTTTACCACTGGCCCCGGTAATCGCAGACAGGTTTGCAATCGACTGGCTGAATTCTGCCGTCGTGGTGATAACACCAGTAAGGACAGACTTTACTGCTTGGAAAGAGACGTAAGCACCGACAAGGTTTTTTATGCTGGAGGTAGCCCCGGAAAAACCAGTGCTCATCTGAGTAGACGCAGCAGCAGCTTTTTTGGCTTCATCCCCAAGGTTTTTGGTCGCCTGTTCCGCAGTCGAGCCGGTCTTGGCAAGGTCTGCAAGAGCTTTTTCGGCGGTCTTAACTTCCGTTGAATCGACGCCGAGTTTTAACGATGCTTCTGTTGTCATTCGGCGTTTCTCCAAGTTGCTTCAAGTGTCTGGATAATCTTGCGCTCTTTCATGTTGAGCCGGTTACCTGTCAACCATTGCCAATCTTGCATCGACTTTGAATTTACAGAACCTTGAGCGCCTTGATCTGATCGCATTTCAAGCCACCAGCCCCAAAGATATTGCGCGTCGCTTCTAAGGGGCTTTCGGCCTGAAAGCATTTCGTGTGGTTTGCGGGTTTTTCCTTCAAGACTTATCAGGTGCTGACGAAGCGTAGCGCCATCGCCTTGCCGTTCGCTCAATTCTCGCTCTGACCTTGCCCATCTTACAAGATCGGCTGTCAGAGCTTGATAAAATTTTCCAGCGAATTGCTTTTCTGCAATACCTGATCGGCAATCATCTGATTGGTCATGCACAACTTTTTCGCATTATCTGGAGTAAATTCTTCTTTGATTCCACGCCAGCCGACTATGCGAGCAGCAGCCAATTCTTTGCCAATTTTAACAGCATCAAATTCGTAGTCTTTCCCGGTTGCCTCTGTCGCTATTTTTCTGGCGCGCTCTGCTGCCATGATGCTGGCAGTTTCAATTGATACCTTTTCGGATTCAGAGCCAAGCACTTGCAGAAATACTCCAGAGGATTTCCCGTTGTTGAATTTATATTCAAATTCATAAGGGGTCTCGCCAGCAGTCATTGCATTCAGATCATCTAATGAAATCATTTTTATTGCCTCAATTTGCCGTGTGTGTGCTCTTTCCCGCCTTCCCCACGGCAAAGTGAGGTCGGCGGGCAGGGTGCGCGTTTTTAAGCTGCGGAATCCTGGCAGCTTAGAATTGTTTTCTCAGAATTGATACCTGTCCCGCCGCCTGCATTGTACTCCGCAACGAAAGGATAAGTACGGATAATCGCTTTTTCGCCATCATCAGGAGCATCGTCTGTCAGCTTGACAAGCGGCAGGGTGAAAGCAACGAAATCGCTTGCCCCGGTGTTGTCAGCAGTCAGCACGACGTTGATAGAAATATCGGTCTCAGCATCAAACAATGCTTGGATTGTGGTCGAATCGAATTGAGCGGTAAAAGTACCTGACACCATGATCTTGCCGGTGGTCACGTCCTGTCCGAAGTTTGAGCCGATTACAGCGCCAGCATTTTCAGCAGAGTTCGTAATGCTGAAATTGATACCAGTCGCTACAGTCTGCCGGGTGCCATTAATCAGAATCACGCCGTTCGTGGCGTTCATGATGCCGGTAGTTGTTGCAGTCGGAGTGGTCAGCACCTGTGAAGTCCCGAGCGTTCGAGACAAGCCTACTGTGTTGATCGCAATCGTAGCATTTCCGGTAGCAGGCAGCGCCACATCAATCTGACCAATTCGGCAATCTTTGAATGTTTCCGATTTGGTCAGGTCTGAGTAGAATTCCTCAAACGTATAGTAGTCCTTGGTGTGACCAGTGCTCGGCGCAAATGTCTTTTTGCCAGTCACTGTCAGCGTGGTTGTGGTCGAGCTGCCAGCGGTTACGGTAGCAGCATCGAGCGCAATGAATGTAATCGTCAGGGCAACGACGGCAGTCACAAGGAAGTTGCGCGTGTTGTTTGCAGCAACGCTACCGCCAGAAGCCCGAATTACATCACCAACTTTAAAACCATCGGTCAGGAATGTGCCTGTCGCACGCGCAACAGTCCACGCGCCAGCAGTGCCGCCGTAGGTCAGCGTCAGCGCGGTGGAGTTAACCCCGGTTGCAAAGTCTTTTTCCAGAATAGAACCGATCAAACCAGAGTAAGTTGCAGCAGACAGCTCGCCGTTGATTGCACCAACTGCCCTGTGCAGGCCAATGGAAGCCCCGGTTGATTGGTGGTGCGTCTGGATTTCGTTTGACGTGTACGTGTCAACCGGAGCCGTGAAAATGCTCGTCACACGGCGAAGTTCAGTGCCACCGGAACCTGTGGAGCCGGAACCGAGAGCGGTTTGCTTTTTGAATGAGCTTACTTTTAAAATTCCACTTGCAATTGGCATGATTTATCCTCAAAAAAGTTGTGCAAAAAAGCGAATGCGAACAGGCAAGACGTAGCGCCCGCCTTGATTCCTACCCGCCATAATTTCCGGCGTTCGATCAATTACAACAGTAACCCCACCACTTGTAAACGTCGCACCACGCCTAAATGTAGAGCGCAACAGTCCCGCCCTTGTGTATGCCGCTGAGGAGCCAGATTGTTCCGGATAATTCAGATCAACCTGCAATATACCAAGCTCCCTGTAGCCGGAGCCGTAAGACGTATTGTCTGGCTGTGCAAACATCAGGGTGGCCGTCTGAAACTCTGTTGAGGTCACTGGCGGTGTCAGCTTGACGTTCTCCCACGCCGTAGCAAGGGATGGTGACATTGCTGCCAGTGCTGTCTCCAGAGCGGCACGAATAGAAACTGCGCTCATCCAGTAATCTCCTTCACGATCTGCGGGAATTCCAGCTCAGTCAGACCGACCATTCCTTGTGGTGCTTGGCTTGACCATCCCGTTTCCAGTCGCTCTGCATATGGCGTGTTGTTCACAATCCAGTGCATCCCGCCAGCCTTTACCGGGAGCGATCTTTTAACGCGAGAAAGCGCATCATTTTGCACGCCACCCAGTTCGCCAGATGGCTCAGAGTTGAATCCGTATTGCCAATTGTGGCGAAAGTGCCCGCCTACATACCCGGCAGGCGCATCGCGAACAGAAAGAAAATCGACGTATTCGCCATCAACTTTTGCCAGCCACAGATCAGGGTCTCCTACGGGTGATCGGGTCAACACTCTCTGCATGATCTCGATCACAACCTCACGAACGATCTCGCTCATTTTCTGAGGCGCTTCTTCTGTGCAGAATTTGCTCAGGTCGACAGTAAATGTCATGACACCCTCAGATGCAATTCAAACATTACGGTCGTTGCTGCTGGCTTTAATTCCATAACCGAAAGCACAGAATATTCGACGCTTTGGACTATATAGCGATCAGTCAGCGCGGCAGCTCCTGCGCCATCAAGCAGCAATTTCTTGTCTTCAATTTGAATTAGATTTCCAGAAATATACCGCTCTCCTTTGTTTTCGTAATCAAGCAGCACTCCAATTCTGCTGGTGTCTGCCGTAGTCTGTACGCTAATTCCCGTTGAAGTGCTATATGCCCCGGCGCTGTAAGTTCTGCGCGTCACTGTCTGACCGAATTTTGTCAGCAGCTTGGTGGCGGTAGCTTGGGATTTCGCGTAATCAAAGCTCACTTTCTAATCACTTTCATCTGAATAGATGACCCGCCGTTCGAGAACATGACCGCAAGCATGGCATCAACAGCCGCATATCTGATTTCTTGGTTGCTGTACTTGTCATAAGTGACCGCCAGCGGCCCCACGCCTTCACTGGTGACCATTTGGCTTTGATCTGATAGCAGGGTGGCGGTCGCCGCCTTCAGCGCCAATTCAGCGCAAGCGTTGGCTACCAGCACCGGCACAGCGTCATTTGGGTAGTAAGTGGCAATGTAGTCTACGTCTTCCATCGGCACCCAAGAGCGCGGCCATGAAAGCGACTGCGTGCTCGTTACTCGATAGCCAGCCCAGCGATTACGATACGCCTGTTCCATGTAATCGGTGGCGCGTCTCAGGCATTGTTCCCGAATCGTGTCGGAGGCGAGCGCAGCCCAAGCAGCATTGCCTCGCGCAGCGTGATAAGTCGTTGCGTCTGCTACGCTGACAAAAGATTCGGCGTTAGTTTTGCCGGTGCCATCTTCGACGATTAAAGTCATTGGAGTGTCCTGCTTGGATGATCGTGGAAACCCCCTGACCCCGATTTACTCGGGGGCAAGGGGCTTGGGCTATCAACCGAGCAGCAGAGCGGTGTGCTCGGGCTTAATCAGCTTCACGCCCCAAGCCAGAGCGATCTCATAGCGCACTTTGCGGTAGCCGGGATATACCGCTACCTCGAAAGTCAGGCCGGAGCGCGGGTCAGTAACAGCAGACACGTCAATCGCCATATCGCCTTCGACGGGACGTTCGGGCAGGCGGGTAGCCAGCACGATTGCGCTTCTGTTGAAGGCCATGTTACGGGCAGAGGTCGCCACTTTCGTGATCGCCACTGTGCCGGTCGCAGCGGTTGCAGTACGCAGGCCGGGAGCCTGAATAGTGATCGAGCCAGCAGCAACAGCCTGAATGACGTACTGGTTGACACCAGATTCGTGCGCCAGAGTGATAATGTCACCAGCACCGAGGCCAGCAGTATAATCCGCAGTCGCTACCAGAACCGTTGCGCCAACAGCTCGCACAGCAGAGGTCAGAGTGCCAGCAGAGAAACTGCCCGCAGTCTGAGTGACGATCTGGCCCGACTCGCGCAGCATCATCCCCGCAGTTGTCAGGAAGACGCCCTGACGCATGATGCTGTCATCTGCGGCCACAGCGTAATTGCCCTGCAAGCCGAGGAACTTGGCACCTGCTGTAGTGTTCATGACCAGATGGTTATCGCTGACCGGAGCACCGTTATCCTTGAGGATTTTCAGCGCATTTGTGGCATCGGTAAAGTTGCCAGAAGTGCCGAAAGGAGTGGTAGCAGCAGCACCAGTTGCGCGGCTGAATTGGCTCTGCAATGCAGCAAGATCAGTTTCAACCTCGTTCACCGCAGCGCGCATCGCCTGCATCATCTGGTTGTTGCGAATGTCAGGGTAGCCGGGGCCAGAATTCAAGCCGCGCTGTTCTTCGCCGTCCCAAGAGAACGGCCAAGCGCGGTATTTGCTGATCGTGATCGCGGAATTGCCGACCACTTGGTCAGCTTCTGCGGGCACTGCCATTGCTGGGGTAATATCGCCCCCGGCAGTATTGGCAGCAGTGATTGGAACGTAAACTGTTTGATTCTTTGCCACTCGGTCAACGCGAGCATCCATTGTCACGGCGGGAATCAGGCCAGTCAGCTCGCGGGAAACAACATCCAGCGAAGCGTAAAGATTGGGAAGCATATTGGTCAAAGTATTTGTAGTCATAGGGCACCTGTTCGATTATTTGATAAGAGGTTTTATTCCTATCGGCTCAACCGAACGGATGCAATGGCCCAGCCACTGTTCAAGCAACTCCGACAGCATAACAAAGCTGCCGGAGTTTTGCAAAATTGTCAATCGTTGGTCAGCGTTCCGCCTTTCTTGGCGAATTCAGACTTTTGCCCAGAGGATAGTGCTTCAAAGGCAGACCGGCTCATCTTCATGCCGTCGCTGCTCTTGCCACCGCCCCCGTTCGCATTGCCGCCTGAGTTGTTCGGGGCGGAAACGAAATGCTTTCCTTCCTCGCCAGCCGCCCATTCCTTGACCGCTGTCGCTAAATCTTTATCGCCAATCTTGGCAATTCGTTTATCTCCATCGGCCACTATTGCGGCGCTTCCCTTGAGCAGCGCCTGTGCTGCTTTGAGAAATTGCGGGTTTGTGATGCCAGCTTTTGAAAGCTCTGCCGTCAGCCCGTTCTCGATCAGCAGAGTCTGCGTAAACCCGGATTCTTTCCTGAGAGCTTCAGCGGCATCCTCCGCTGCTTTTTGGAATCCTTTTCCATCCTTTGAAAGTCTGGCATTGTCTGCCATCAGCGTTTCAATTTGCGTTTCGAGCTTTTCCATATCCGCCGGGTCAATCGCTTTGCCGACTTTCAGCTTGCGTACTTCCGAGATCAATTCGGCGTTTTTATCTTTAAGACCGCTGATAACTTCGTCGATGTACTCTTGCAGTTCTGGTGTAATTTCAGGCTTTGCCATAGTGTTTGCGCCTCCAGCGCGGGTTTTGGGTCACAGACCCTATTGGTATTTGTCTTGCAACTGCTTCAGAGACAGAGGCGAACCCCTGCCGTTTACAACATCGGAAAGCGTAATCTTGCCGCTTGTGTAAAGCTCGGCCCGACCCTTGCCCAATATCTCAACCTGCTTTTCTTTTGACTGTCTTCCTAGCCAATCCCCGAAGGTAGTCTTTGCCGAGACCGGCCCGCCACCCGCCGCCCTGCCACCACCCGGCTCGCCGGTCGTCACACGACCGACCAACAGGCACCGGCAGTTTATGTGCTTCGGGTACGTCGGGAACGGCTGGCTGTGGTCAATCGGCGTCTTGTCTTTATTCCACTCCAGCCCATCGAGCGGGGCGCAGATCAGGCAAGTGTGCGTGTCCAGCGTAGCGAGCGCCCGGTATCGCTTGATAATGTCATAGTTGGCCTCGTATACGGCCATTCTAGCATCGTTCGCCACGGTGGACACGGAAGTATGCACCAGTGCCCTCGCGCCTTCCTTGGAGGTCTCCAGCACGCTTAAGGCACGCTGTGTGATCTGGCCCGCAGTTTCAGAGGCAGCAATGCCTTGGCGAACCTGCTGAGAGAATTTAAAAGCGGCGTCAGAAGATTGACGCGCCCACCAATCGCTCGATGGCGCTCCGAGAATCATGGCGTTGCTCACTGCCCGCTCGATCACCTCGGCGGATGGCAGCACTGCTGAAACGCCAAGCGATACAGCCGTCACTTTAGAGGCGACGCTGGCAATGCCGAGAGAGGCTTCCTGTGCCACAACTGCGGCTTGCCCGTAATAATCTGCAATCGTGCGCTTGATCTGCAAAAGCTGTTTTTCAATTCTCGCCTTTCGCCATTGCGTATAGTTTGCGCCAGCAACCTCGGCCAGAAGCTCACGCTGTAATCGCTTCAGCACAGCGATGACGTCGGCCTGTGCCGATACCGTCACTCGCTGAATATCAAGCTGAAGCTCGATTGCTTTGTCGATGGCAACTGTCACACGGCCCCCATTCCGGCAGGCGCAGAGTTAATTCGCTCTTGCTCCTCCTCAAACGTCACGCTGTCGGAAACAATCTCGCCCCGTTGCAGGTTATCGAACAACGTGTGCTGCGAGATTGCGCCAGCTTGCCAGCTTGATACCAGCGCGGTCAGTTCTTGCGCGGATAAGCCGACCGGCAAAAAGTCTGTGCTGATCTGGTATTTTATCTCGCCGCTCTGCCCAGCCCAATCGCTGAAAATGCGAAGGCACCGGGTCATGGTTGCGCTGACTACCTGCGACATGGCGGCAAGCTGGGACTGCTCGCCAGAAGATCGCTGTTGCAGGGCGATACCGGACTCCGCGCTCGATTGCTGCTGTTCAAGCATCCGAGCGCCAAGCACCGCCATTTGCTTTTCTTTCATCATCAGATTCTTTTGCAGCGCCTCGAAATTGCCGCTGATCTCTGCATAGTCCATTTTTGCATTTGGGTCTGGAAAGCACAGCGCAGAAGTGCCACCGACTCCAAGACTTTCCTTGATGCCAGACTCGCTGACGCTTGGCGAATAGCCCGAGATGTATGGCGTCGGCAATCCTTGAAAATGACAGCCATGCTCCCAATCGGCTGAGACGCCGTAGTGGTGCAGATTCATTGTCATCAAATCAAGTAGGGGCGGCGTTTCTACTTCATCGCCAGTGCCGTCCACGCCGAAGAACACAAACGGAATTGAGGACAATGCCTTCCCGTTCATTACCGGATAAATTTCCGAGCCTTCGACAAGCTCATCCTCGCCGCGAATGTTTATTCTAAAAACTCGCTGCCTGTAGCCTATCGGCGTCAGATCAAGAACGCGATATCTGTCTTCATAGTCTTGAGAAAATTCAGTGTCGCCAATATACGCTTCTTCTTTCAAAACAATCAGCGTGTACTGCATAGAATTGTTAATTCGCTGGCGCTTCCAATTGATGATGTCGGTCGCTTCGTATTTTGCCATCCTCGGCCTCAGTCCCTGAGCCTCAGCCTGAGCCACGGTAATCGGGCGACCGTCTGCATTGACCGGCATCGGCGGGTAGTCAATCAACACGCCGATTCGACCAGTGCTTAAAAGCTCCTCGCAGATTTCTTGCGTAAAAGTGTCAATGTCGGTGCCAGCCATATCCACATCGTTCATGTAATCGACAACACCCGGCGGGACAGGGCTTAAAATTGGCGCTTTTCGGAACAACATTCCTTTTAAACCTGAAATTGTTTTCCAGTAAGCATTAAAGAAAGGCGTTCGATTCTTTCGCGCATCATATTCTGCCTTTGTCTCGCCGCTTAATTTGGGCAAATATTTTACTCCACCTTCGTGGATTTCGTATTCGCCTTCAGCCGAATCATCGCAAGCTTTCCAAATTTCGAGAGATTCGCTGTAATCGGGGTGCTCTGTTCTTACGCCGTTGGTCGCCATGTTTAAATTCCTGAGAGGCTTGCTCGAATCATTGGCCTTTGAATTGGGAATCGACGGTTTATGAAATATCTCATGCCGTCCGTCCAATCATCGAGGCTTGGGTGAGTGCTAAACTTTTCTGGGTCGCCGTTCTTGTCGTAGCCCTGCGACTCAATCGCGGCGGCTAAATTCGGGCACTTATCTGTGTTCACGAACATCGAATCGTGGGACAGCAAAGCATTGACTGCGTTCACGCTGTCTCGTATAGCCGGGTTAGCAGCAGGGCAGTCGATTGAAAGCCCAGCATCGCGCAGTAATTGAATATCTGTTTTGCTGGCGTTTGTGCTGCCTGAGTTTCCAGAGGCGTCAGGGTAAATCGTCAGCGTTCTTCCGGGTTTCTTAAACCTTTGCACCTTGGCAATAAAGTCTCGGGTGTCGTGGCTGATAAACTCATCGACAGCGATCGGCTTGTTGTTCTCCGTCAGCCATACTGTAGCGCAAGTGCCGCCAATGTTAAAGTCTAGCCCGATGTGCAAATAATTGTCGCTCTCGGTAATCTCTCGCGCCCTGTGGTGCTTTGCCCTGCTGAAGAAATGGTACACCTTGTTGCGCGATAAGCTCACGAACTCCCCGCTCAGGTACATATCGGCCAGAAGCGGGTCGTAGTTTGTCCTGATCTGCTCGATGTAGCTATCCGGCAAGTATGGATTGCTGGCCGTTGGCGCTTTTATAATTCTGTAACCATCCGCCGGATTCTTGACCCACTTTGCGTAAGTAAAGCCAGCATAGCCGTGGTCAGGGGTAGTCACGTTGCCTATACTGTTTTTGCCTTTGCATCGCTGCCGGTTTCGCTCCGAGACTTTGCGCCAGACAATTTCTGCCTTGTCTTTTGGCAGCGTGTCCAGCTCGTCCACAATCGAGTGCGCCACCTCATAGGAAACGATACGCGCCGGGTTATCATATGAGCGAAAGATGATGTCTCCATAACCTTCCAGATCAATTGACCAAGTAGACTTATTGGTTTTATATGGGATGTTCAGCTTTTCGAGCAGCTCCTGCGTGCCGGGTACAGCCCTGAGTCTAAGCAGGTCATACGTCGGCATATAGTGCGCGGTGTTGATGGCAGGCTCGGCCAGCATTTTAAGCAAAAGCCGGGTGCTGCCCGCCATAGTCTTGCCGCTGCCAAGCCCGCCAACAAGCGCCGGGAACGTATCCTCGCAGAATGTAAATTCTTCCTGTGGCTCGGTGAGCGCGAGCTGCATTATTGAGCGCCTTCTTCTTTGGGCTTTGTTGACCGAATGATCTCAATTACTCGATCAGCAGCATCGGCGGGAAGTTCCTCGCGGTCATTCTCGCGCCAGCCCATGCGGGTCTTAGCCCAGAACATCGAGCCGCGCAGACAGTCGGAGTAAGTTGCACCTTTTTCCATAGCGCGACCACTGGCGGCGTCGAATAGGAATTTGCCGACCATTGCGCTTGCTCTTATTGCTGCATCATCAAGTTCTTTGCGGTAATACTTCGACATTGTTTTATCGTCAATGCCGATATATGCCGCAATTTCCTTGACGGGTATACCGTAAGACTTCAGCGCCGTTATCTCGGCGCGAATCTTGTCGGTTGGCTCATGGGGTGCGCGGGACATTATTGTGCCCCTGATAGAATATGGAGCGTATGGGTCGGTGCTGCCCCGCCGCTTTCTGGCTGGTCACCAGAGTTAGCCTGCTTCATACGCTTGGGGTAGGGTTTTACTAATGGTAACACTTTTTCTCGCATTTCGGCGTCTAGGGGCATGAGGTAGCGGTGCTTGCCTGTTGTGACCACGATCTTGCACTGACTAGGCTTTGCCGTTTTTCTTACTGCCCCTTGCTGGATATTCCAGCCTTTTTCAGAGACTTGCCTAGAATGCAGCCTCTTTCCATCTTTCCAATATTCTTTGCCTTTTTGTGTGTCTCCAGAGTAAAGCCAATTACCTGCCTGATAAATGCCGCCATGATGCCCGTATTGAGGGTCAGCAAAAGAGACGATTAAGCGCAAATCAGGGCTGTTACGCTGCAAAAATTGCATTGCAAGTTTAGCAATTCGAGACACAGGCGATTCGTGCGCTTTCAGTGCTATGCGCGTAAGCTCACAGCCTTGATCTTGAGTTAATCCATAAGGAGCCATTAGATTGGATGATGCGCCTCTGCTGAAAATTACAACACCTATAAACTTCCCTTTCTCCCAGACACCAACTTTCACTAATGGCGGCACTGGTATGCTTTTGCTGTAATGCCAATTCTCACAAGCATATTTTGCTGCTTCATGGGTTGCCCAATCTATACGCAGATCGACTTTAGACAAGGCCGCCGAACCTCTCTGCGCCAAACTTGTTTTGAAACGAGAAAATGGCCTCTGCCTCAGATTCACCACCTGATGAGATCATCACAACCTTTTTGTTGTCAATAAGCCCTGTATACACTTTGGCATTTCCTGCTTCTGCCTTTGTCTCAAACCTTCCGAGAATGTTCTTGTTTTTTTGTTCTATGCTCATTTTTCATGGCCTCTGCTATCAAATTCCTCACCGCAATTCGGGCAGACAATAATCTTCGGATCTAGTTGATCTAACTTCCCCTGGTCGTCTTCAGTGCCGGGAGCAAATTCTTTGTCGGTGACTATTTCGAACATTTCCTGATGTGCAAAGCCAGTTAAGTCTAAATCAAAACCAAGCGCTTCCAGCTCCGCAAACTCCACCCTCAACATCTCCTCGTCCCAGCCAGCATCGAGCGCCAGCCTATTGTCAGCAATGACGTATGCACGCCTCTGAGCGTCGCTAAGGTGGCTTGCCTCGATGACTGGTAGTTCATCCATGCCAAGCTTTTGCGCGGCCATAACGCGCCCGTGGCCTGCTACAATGCCACTGGCGCCGTCGATGATGACTGGATTTAGAAAGCCAAATTCTTTTATGCTGGCAGCGATTTTAGATATTTGCTGCTCGGAGTGCGTGCGGGAGTTTCGAGCGTAGGGAATAAGGCTGTCTGTCTTGACGGTTTTATATATCGGAAATTGCGTTTTCACATTGACCCCCGGCCAGTATGATTATGCTCTCTCTGAGAGCGTTGACGCCCTGCCAGCAGCACTCGGTGCTGAGGCAAGGCGCATTATTACCACTTCACTTTGTTTGCCCAATATGCGGCAGACATTTTGCCTTTTGCAATGTTCTCGGCGTGTCGAGCCTTGAAGCTGGCCCGCCGTGCTTTATCTGCCTCAGACTCGTTTGCCCGTGGCGGAGATCCGCTGACACCCTGCTGCCCGAATCGAATCGTTTTGATCTCGTCGCCAACCTTCGCAACAACAACATGGCTTTTCGTCGGATGGCTCGGCGTTTTCTTGGGCTTGTTGAAGCCTTCAACGCCTACCCGTTCGAGCCTTGGGTCTTTTTTCGCCACAGAATTTACCTCTCAGCGTCCAATGGGACAATATTACATCAAATTTTCGGCTTTAGCGACCAGTACTGCCAAAGCCGCCCGCTCCGCGCTCTGTGCTGGTCAAGGCGTCGACTTCGATAAGATCGGTATGCAGGTATGGCATGACGACGATCTGCGCTACAGCGTGTCCTCTGCGTATGTAGTGCCCGCCATTGCCCGCAGTGTAGATCAGACATAGCTTTATCTCGCCCCGGTAGTCAGAGTCTATCACGCCGACCGAGTTAGCCAGTGCAACGCCCGCTTTACCCACGCTTGAACGTATGCAGACCAGCCCGACGTAGCCCTGCGGTATCTCAATTGCAATACCCGTCCCGAGCATCACTGATGCGCCTGACGATACAAGCACGTCGGCGTCGGCGTACAGATCAAGCCCCGCTGAGTTGGGGCTGCCCCGCGTGGGGGTGATAGCAGTAGTCGTGAGTTTCTTGAATTTCATCTGCGCGTCACCTCATAGCCTTCAGGCAGCATTGAGTTTATGTCGGCGATCAGGGCAGGGATGGACTCAGATGCAGCGACGGCAGAAACAAGGCGGGTGAATAATTCAACCTTTGCGGCCTTCTCGATTAAATCCCACGGGATTTCTAGTGTAGGCTTGCTCTCGGCAGGGAGGATGGGGCGGTAATGGGTTAGCTGTTCATCTGCCCACCTCCAATCGCTAGCTAGAAGATGGCCAGCCGCCTCGTTATTATAACTAAAAAGCACCTCCACTCTGGCATCGGCGGGAAGCGGGCGCTTTTTGCTTTTGCCATCCCACTTAATCCAGCCCTCGTCGTCGGCCTCGACAACGCGCCATGCTTTGTCGTCGTAAAACTCCGTGGCGGAATAAACTTTGTGCTCTTTCGTCTCTCGGTTTACTAAGTATTTCATGTCATTCTCCTTAAGCTTTAGTGTTAATTATTATTCCGGTCTCAACGGTTTGCAGGTACTGCGCGGCCTGCGATTGTTTAATCAGGTCAACGATCAGCGCCAGCTCTGCCTGTTTTTCGAGGTCTGTCATGTCGCCCCCTTGTTGTCGATGATGGCGCTCATACTCTGCGCGGCCTGAGATTCCGTTTTCTGGTTGTGCGTCTTGCACCAGCCGACTGATCGCTTGGCTTCCGCGCCTTTAGCGCAACACCACGAGTTAAATTTCTTTAAACGCAAATTCCCGGCCTTGTTGAAATGCGAACACCCTTTGCAGTGCTCGGGCTTCATGATTGCTCCTTGTCGATGATGGCGCGGAGTGTTAGAAACGTTTCTTCATCTGCTGCGAATGGAGATGCTTCAGCGCAATACTGCAAGCGCTCCAGCAGCTCCACACTCACAACCCTGTGCGTGTCGGGGATGGCGTAAACCTGATGCACGCCGTCAGGCAAATCCACGCGCATTTGCAGTTCAATATTTTCCATCCCTGCCGCCCCTCGCCAATGCGAAACGCAGATTGATGCCACCGGCTTCAGCTCATTCATTATTTTTCTCCTTGCTCGCGGTGAGCGTGTTATATGCCGCTAACAGCTCGCCGGGAGAATCAAACCCTGCCGCCTTAATAGCGTTATAGTCTGCGCGGTGCATTGCCAGTTCGGTCGGCTGCGATGATGCAACCGGCTCTGATAGGGCGGCTAGAATTATGTCCCGCAGTACTTCGTTGTCACCCATCACACACGCTCCTGCGCTGCGCTCTCGCCTGCCAGTGCGAAGTAAGCTGCACCATCCTCATATGAGTCGGATCGGTATCTGCCAGCCTGTGCCCGGACCATCTTCAAGCAGGTCATGAACAGCCATCCTTGCTCGTCGGTCAGCCCGTGCCCTGTTAGGATATTGAACATCGACACGGTCTTGCCTATGCTTCTTTCGCCGCCCTGCTGGTCATACGTCGCTGCACGTTCTTGCATGTGCTGCGCTGCTGTTTGGAGTATATCGGGAGCTGTAACTGGTTTCATTTCTCTGCTCCTTTAATGCCGTTGCGGCATATTCCCATAGGCGAGAGCGTCATGCCAGAAGCGCCTCGCGCAACTTCAGTAATCTTTTTACCGGGCGTGTTGAGAAAATTCTTTATCTTGTCGGCAAGGATTGCCGGGTCGGCTTTCTTTGGCTGTGTCGTTGTCTCTGACAGTTTTCTAAAATAATCTTTTGAATGCACGGCGTAGTCCTCGTTGAATTTCATTCCACCCACTCCCCGGCTGCTAGAATGTGCAGCAGCTTTGTTTTTTGTGCGTCCCTTGCTGCGTCCATTGCTGCGTACCCTGCTGCGTCCCTTGCTGCGTCCATTGCTGCGGCCCTTGCTGCGCCCCTTGCTGCGTCCATTGCTGCGTCCCTTGCTGCGTCCATTGCTGCGGCCCTTGCTGCGCCCCTTGCTGCGCCCCATGCTGCGTCCCTTGCTGCGTCCATTGCTGCGTCCATTGCTGCGTACCCTGCTGCGTCCCTTGCTGCGCCCAGCTCCTCGTCTGTCGCCAATCCGTCCGAGTGCCTCCACGCTACATCAAGGGCGACAATACTTCGCTGGTCTGTCATCAAGTGCTGCACTTGTCTAGCGCACCATACGGCGTACTTTCTCCATAATCTGTCGTGCTCTGGCATGCAGCGCATGCACCACAGCGTGTCGTCTAAACCGTTACTTTCTAGCACATCGGACAGCGGAAACTCTGCGCCCATATCTGCACTTTTGCCACCCTTGGACTCTAGCACATTCTTCCATCCGTCGGTGCACGGGCTGGCGTCTCTGATTTTTTGCAGTGTGATTGTTATCATTTAAGCACCTTCTCGCAGGTGTAGCGGGTGTCTTGATAAACAAAGCTTCCGTAGTTGTCGCAGGTCTCGATTATCCCCCGCTCCGCCGTTCTCGTTCATTTCACACCTTTATAAAATATATGGTCGTTGATCTTTGCCACAACATTTTCACTTTGCGCCCAAAATGGGACAGATTCGGCTCTGTGATAATGCGTGGCCCCGCCCGTAGGGTCTTTCAGAAAGTTTGTTGCTGTTAAAATCGTGATGATGACTGCTCTGGCGTATGCGTCTTGGTCGTAAATATCCTCGCGCAGTCCGTCACACATGAAAGAAAACTGGCATTTTTTTCTGCGCTGTTCGTCCTCATGCACAACGTCGCAAGCAGTACTCGGGTAGCCATCTGATGCGGTGCGGTTATAAATAACCCACGCTACTGCTGCTTGGCCCTCTATCGGTTCGCTCCGGGCCTCGAAATAAATTGCTGATGCTACGCAAAGAATTGCAGCCATCATAACTGCGAATCCTGCGCCGTGGCGTTTAGCGCCGCAATTATTGCGTCTGCCGTGACGCCCTCACTCATTGACATTGTAGCCAGCAGCACCTCGATTATCTGGCCCCTGTCTAATCTTTTTTCCTGCGCGAACTGGCTAAACAGTCGGCGCACATCGTCTGACCTGACGTAGCAAACGTCACTTCCTATTTTTTGCGGCGATTCGTGTGCGTCCAGCCATGCCTCAATATTCATTTAATTTCATCCCACTCTAAGGTTTTTTTGTATGGAACATCTGAAAGCCGACGATATGAGTCTGGCCGCTCGGTTGCCGTGTAGCTGTGCCTATACCCTGCCTCTCTGTCGATAATCGCCTGCATCGGGTGCGGCGTGTCGGAGATGCGCTTGATGTCACTGGCAAAGAATCTCAGCATCGCACACCTCGGAAAAAATACTCAGGAGCTTCTGGCGCATCCTCTGGGCCATCACACTCAGGCTCATAAGTTCGCAGAGCCTCCTGAATCAAATCGTGTATTTCTCTATCTGCCGAAGCTGTCAGCATATGCGCCGGTAGTTCCTCGTAAACCTTCCCCTTGCTGTCGAGCACATACAGGCAATCTAAATCCCAGTCGCCATCTGCATAGCTGCTGATCTCAGCAGCAAGGTCGATGCTGTAAAAAGTGATCTTTATCATAGGACCACCATTATCCCGATCAGCACTGCCAGCAGGCAGCATCCAATCATTGCAAGAGCTTCTTTCATGCTGCCACCTCGCAAGCCGACAGATTCTTGGTCAGGCCAAGCTGCTGTTTTGCAAAGTAGCCGACCGAATACTCTTGACGCTTTGCGCCAGTGCGGCTGGCATAGCCGCTTGCGCCATTGCCATCGATATCGATGACCTCTGTGATGGTTACCCGCTTGTCGCTGATCTTGTCAGCCTTGGCAGTGATCGTGACACTGCGCCATCCGGCGTTGGTTTTTACTGCTGAATCGTATTTTATAATCATTTTTCATTTTCCTTTTGATGGCCGTCCGTGGCCGTTGTTTTTAGGCTGCTGCAAGTTGGTAGTCAGAGTGAAACACTCCGACTGAGTAGGAAAGCGAGCGTACTGCCCATTTTTTAGCGCTTTCAAGGTTTCCTTTTTCCATAATTGAGATGGCGTCAGACAAGCAAAGCCTTGCGCTAGAATCCATTTGAGCGCCGTTTCCAACGTGCTTGCGAGCTATTACAATCGCCTGTTCTGTGTTCATGCTGCTTTCCCTTTTGCCCCCGCTGAATTGCGGTATGTGCGTACAATAGCCCAACTGTTTTGCATTGTAAACAGCTATTTTGCACTATCTTGATCTTTTTTAGCGAAGCAACCCAGAATTACCACCCCGAACAGCTCCGCCTTGTACTTGTGCCAGTTCGTCAGGGTCTGGCGACTGACGCCGGTCATGCGGGAAACGTCCGCCAGACTTTTGACGCCTGACGTTCTTGCCCATGATGACGCTGTGCTTTTATCAATTCTCATGCTCTTGCTCCAAGTCCGTTGATTACGAAAAATTCCACATCCTTCGCTGCCGGGAGAATTCCCGACACCGCCAAGCCGTCTGGACCGTACAGCATCCAGCCCCGCATTGTGTTTTTCAGTGTATAGACCTTGCCGCCTGCCAAAATCTCCTGCCCGTCTGCGACGTGCCCCTTCATCGCCGTGAAGCCCTGCGCCGTTGTCCTCATCCCCATACCCTCTCAATTTCCTCAATGCAGATTCGGACCATATCTGCTGTCGGCGTGGTCGGCGGGTTCGAGAACACCGACGCGATGCCGTCCGTGTCAACCCCGTAGAACCAGACATAGCCATCTTGCCTGATGGCCTCTATGTCGAGCTTTGGGAATCGCCTCCTGATCGCTTTGTTGACCTGCGCCATGTTTGCCATTTTCTTATCCTCGATTCGATTGCACGAAAACGTATCCGCCCTTCGTTCCGCCAGCGACCCAGTGTGCCTCGAACGCTTCCGCTGTCCATCCGAGCTTCCGGGCCAGTGTCGCCGCTGCGAGTGCGTGACTATCGACGCCCTCGGACAGCTCATGCGGGTATCCGATAAATATTTTTATCCCGCTGGCCGATGTGGCGCTGATGCGTGAGCCTTTGGTGTTGGTCGGGCCGTGGTACTTGGTCTGAATTGATTGGCGTGCGATCATTTTGATTTTCCTTGGTTGATGGCCATCCTTGGCCGGGTGTTTAATAAAAACGATTCTCGTATTCAGCTGATGCCGCCGCCTCTGTGTGCCCATCGCAATATTCGTCCCACACGTTTTCTAGCTCAATCTCGCAGTGCTCAAAAGAACCGATTGCCAGAATTTTGTCATCAAAAACCAATTCATAGCTTTCGCCTACCTGATAAATGTGAATATCTGATTTCGTAAATTCTCTCATGATCGTTCTCCTTGGGGTGATGGCCGTCCGTGGCCGTGGTTTTTAGTAAATATCATTTTTCCGGTCTGACTTAACATCCCACTTGCCATCGACAAGGGTGTAAATCTTTGTGTCGTAAATCGTGCCGCTACGCTCAACCATCGAAGCCCTGAGCATATAGCGCACATATCTTGCGCGTTGCACAAACACCATCACCGCGCCGCCTTGCTGAAGGCGGGAAAGTAATTTCTTTGGGGATTCGCCAGCCACAACCTGCACGTCAACAACACCTCCGCCAGCCATCGTCGCACAGGAAATTGTCCTATCTTTGCACACCTTTGCTGTAAAGCCGTTGATGCTGAGAGTTGCCATTTTCTTATCCCTTTATTCTGGCCCGCTTTATTGCTGGCATGGGAGTAATATAATCAAACTGTTTTACGTTGTATACAATTATTTTACCTTTTTTCATAATTATTGTAAGTGATTGATTTCTATATTAAAATTAACCGTCATTTTCCTTGGCCTTCTGGCTCCTTCCCCTGCCGCACATATGCCGCAGGGGTTTTTTTTGGCCCCGATTATCATGCTTCTGCGCGACAGCATCGTCAGGGGTACAGGGGTACACCCCTATAGGGGTGTGTACCGTTCTGTACCCCTAAAACGAGCTTTTTGCCCCCTTTTGGGGTACAGGTACAAAAAGGCGTTTGTACCCCTCTGTACCCTTTTGTACCCCCAACTATTTGACACTTTTCCTCATCATCATCGCGCTCGCCTGAGCATCGTCTGTAACTATCCAGCCGTGCTCATGCGCAGCGATCACCTCGCTGATAAGTAGGTCTGCCACCGGCCTGCCAGCCTGCGACGGCTTGGCATAAAGCTTGGCACTGGCTTCCTTGACGCCAAGATTATTGACGACGTACTCGATAAAGCCGCTGCGAGAAAGATAGGGCCGCTCCTCGCGCTCCTCCGCGCCAGACGCCCACCACGCGCTTTCAAACAGCTTGCGGTGCTTGGACAGCTTGTCCATCTTCTCCGCCTTCGCAGGCGCCTCAGCAGCCACTACCACCGCGCTCGTCACCTGCTCGCCGTCCTCATCCATCCAGCCCGTTATCGGGACTGACTTCAGGTGAACATAGAGCGGAAGCGCCATTTCAGCATCTTTGGATTTCCTCTGAATAATCTCGATCGGGGCGTCCTCCGCTTTCGGCGGCACGACGCTGATCTCAATGTCGAGCGCCCCGCGCCAAGCAGAACTGCCTCTCGCCCGGTGCTGGACCTCATCGCTCACGCCGGTGTGATGCACCAGTAAGACTGAGCAAGCGAACTCGCTCATCAAAGAGCCGCAGGCATCCAGCATAGTCTTCGCATCCTGCGCGGAATTCTCATCCCCGAGTAGGAAGCGATGCAGGGTGTCGACGATGATAATGCTGGGCGTTATCGAGCCGCCTCGGATCGCGTCACGCACCCGCTGATACCCGGCAGGCGTGTTCAGGTCGCAGCCGTCTTTGCTGAGGTACATATCCAGCGCGCCCGCGCTGTGGTGTTGTTTCCACGCCGCGATCCTCCCGCGCAGACCGTGATGGCCCTCGCCAGCGAGGTAGACCACCGTCCCGGTCTTGACCCGGTTGCCGTGCCAGAGATCAAACCCCGCCGCGATATTCAGGCACATATCCAGCACGACAAAGGTTTTACCGCCGCCTGAAGGCCCGTGCACCATTATTAAGGCATCCTGCTGTAGCCAGTGCTTAACCAGCCAGCCAATTGGCGATGGCTGGGCGCAGAAAGAATCAGCGTGTATCAGCCAGCCGTCTGTCTTTGGCAGCAGCAGCCCGATCAGGTCATGCCCCGCTTGCGCGTAATCGTTCGCGTCACCCGGCAGCGGAGGCATGATTACCCTCGCGCCATACTTTGCCGCTGCTTGCTCTGCGTACCTCATGCCGACGCCCGACTCGTCATTGTCGGCAACAATCACAAGATCATCGTGGGTGCGCCTTATGATCTCGGCCACCGGGACAAGGTTGCTCGCGCTGTAGGAAACGAAAACCGGGGAGCTGGTAACCTCATGAATCGTCGCCGCAGTCGCAAAGCCTTCGGCCAGATAGACGGTTTTAGCGCCATCAATGACGCCGACGCTCCAGAACCTTGCGCCGGTCGCCCCGCCTTGATGATACTTTTTATCACCGTCCGCGCTGATGTATTGCAGGGAGGAAAGCTGTCCGTCCTCGTCATATAAAGGCACTATTAAACGACCGTCGCCAGTTACTCTCGCCCCGTGCGGCTGTACGCCTTTGCGGGCAAGGTAAGGATGGTCGGCACTGGCCGCGCCTGCGTTCGTCCAGATTTCTGTCACCGTGTCCGCCGCGACTTCGCGTGTCCTCGCCTGTTCTTCATCCCGCGCCTTTCGCGCCTCTGCCATGCGCCTGCTGTTTGCCATCTCCTCGGCCACTGTCAGTTTGCGCCCTATGTCAGCTTTGAATGGGTGTTCCAGCCCGAGCCGCCAGCAACCGAAATGCCCAGCCGGAACGCCATCGAGGAAGCCTATATAAAAGCCGCTTTTATCTTGCCCGCCTCGCCCTTTGGTGCCTGTCCGGAAGCGATGAATTTTGCCATCGAAAACGATGTGATCTGGAGCCTCAAGCCCTGCCGCTATCATCGCATCCCGCATCTGGATTTCGGGTGGTGTCACTATTACTGCCTGCGCGACGGGGGGCGACCAAGGCCCGCCGAGGATATTCGTGAGGTCTGCCATATTATTGTGCCGCCCCTTGAAAGTAAGCCGTGAGCCGCCGCATGGTCTCAAATGTGGGGTTTGTCTTCTCCCCGTCCCTGATTGCCCGCAAGGTGTTGTAATGTAGTCTCGCCCCGTCTGCCACGACAGCCAGCCGTCTATCCGCAAGCTTTTGCCTTATTTCATCTAACTGCATGATTTCATTCATATTTATAAACTCCTTCGAAAGTGTGTTTACATCATAATATAAATTAAGTATATTGTATACCACATCGCAACCGGATTGGCCGAACGCGATAGTAAGGAGATGCAATGGCTATACAACTGAAGAACACGGCCCAAGTTGCCGTGAATGGCTTGAAGGTGCTTGTTTATGGGCACGCCGGTTCAGGCAAGACTACGCTGGCGGCAAGTATGCCAGCGCCAATTATCATATCCGCAGAAGGCGGCTTGCTGTCCATCAAGGATGCAGGGCTGGACTACATTGAAGTCAATTCGATGGATTCTCTCATGGAGGCTTTTGAGTACGTTGCCGCAAGCGGCGACAAGTACGCCTCTGTCGTGCTCGACAGCATCAGCGAGATCGGTGAGGTCGTGCTGATTCATGAAAAGCGCATCAACAAGGATGGCCGCGCCGCATACGGAGAAATGGCGGTCCAGATGACGAGCATCATCCGCGCCTTCCGCGACCTTGCGGGCAAGCACGTGCTCATGACCGCAAAGGTAGAAAAGTCTCAGGATGAATCCGGGCGCATTCTTTATAGCCCATCAATGCCGGGTGCAAAAGTCGGGCAGCAGCTTCCTTACTTTTTCGACGAGGTGCTGGCCCTGCGCGTCGAAAAAGACGCCGAAGGAATCGCACAGCGAGCCATCATGTGCGACAGCGATGGTCTGTGGCTTGCAAAAGACCGCAGCGGCAAGCTTGACGCATGGGAAGCGCCAGACATGGGTGCGATCATTGCCAAGATTGGTGGCGTATGAATCTGTCCGATTTGTCGGCCCAATGGATAGCCGCAAAAGAAGCCGAGAAAGCAGCTCAGGACGAGCGCCGATTGGTTGAGGACAGAATGTTGTCTTTGATCGGTCTGTCCGAAGCCTTTGATGGCACAGAAAATGCCGCCGCAGGAGAGTACAAGATCAAGCTGGTCGGTCGCTTGAATACCAAGATAGACGCCGACAAGCTGCAAGAGATCGCCATCGAAAGCGGCTTGACTGAGCACTTGTCCAGCCTGTTCCGATGGAAGCCTGAAATAAATGTGCGAGTCTGGAAAGCAGCAGACGAAAGCATCACGAACACCCTGCTTGAAGCAATTACAACAACACCCGGCAGACCATCGTTTGCCATCACTTTAGGAGAATAAGAATGGCTTTTTTGAACGAAACATTTAGCACAGACGAACTGCCCAAAGGCACTGGCGGAGACTTCACGCCGCTTCCAGATGGCTGGTATACAGCAAGCATTGCAGCAGCAAGCCTTGAGACAACAAAGGCAGGCACCGGGCAGTACATCAAGGTGCGCTATGACATCACCGGCCCGACGCATCAAGGTCGGGTCGTATTCGGCAACTTGAATATCCGAAACCCAAATCCGAAGGCCGAGGAAATCGGGCGCCAGCAGCTTGGTGACCTCCTGCGCTCCATCGGCATCGCAAAAGTGTCTGACACAGATCAGCTCATCGGCAATCGCTGCTCGATTAAGCTGGTGACAAAAACCTCCGAAGGTTACGAGCCGTCGAATGAAATTAAGGGCTGGAAAGCGATCGAAGGCGCTTCTATCCCGAAGCCAGCAGCAAGCCCAAGCGCACCAGCAACGGCACCGTCAAGCCCACCTTGGGCGAAGAAGTAAAGGAGATGGGGCTGGAAACAGCCCCTGTTTTTTATGCAGATACCAGAATCAATGAACACCTTATCCGCAGCCATCGACGTCGCGCATGAACAACGTCAGGAACGCCCCAGAAGCCACATGGGGTGCTCCATGCTCGGAGAGCCATGTGAGCGCAAGCTGTGGCTGTCTTTTCGCTGGGCAACGCCTGAGGCTTTCCCCGGTCGAATCCTGCGCCTGTTCCGTCGCGGTCAAAATGAGGAAGCAACGGTAGTATCTGACCTTCGCGCCGCCGGGTGCCATGTGACCGACACCGGCGAAAGCCAGAGCCGTGTTAATTTCGGGTGCCACGTCTCCGGCAGCATTGACGGCATCATCAAGTCGGGAGTGCCTGAGTCGCCGAGCAAGCCGCACGTTCTTGAGATAAAAACGCATAGCCTGAAGTCCTTCAACGACCTCGAAGCAAAAGGCGTACAGGCATCAAAGCCCCTGCATTGGGCGCAGATGCAGGTCTATATGCTCGGCGCGAAAGTGGACCGCGCTTTGTATTATGCGGTGTGCAAAGACGATGACCGTATCTATACCGAGCGGGTCAGACTGGACAAGGAAAGCGCGGAAGCGTTGGTTGAAAAAGGCCAGCGCATTGCTTTGACCGAGCGGATTCCAGAGCCGATTGCAGGCGCGTCGCCCGCTTGGTATCAGTGCAAGTTTTGCTCATCGTATGAGTTTTGCCACAAGACCAAAACAGCAACAAAAGCAAATTGCCGCACCTGCTCGCACTCAACGCCGAAACAAGATGGAAGCTGGCATTGCGCCCGCTGGGGCGACAGCATACCGATAGAGGCGCAACACGCCGGGTGCGATAGTCATGTGATGCACCCTGATCTTGTGCCGTGGACATTGGCTGGCGGGTCAGGAGACTGGTCTGCAATCTATGAAATTTATGACGGGCAGACGGGCAGAGAGGTTATCAATGGCGAAGATGGTTACAGCAGCAGCGAGTTGTTGGCAAACCTGCCACTTGCACTCAGCGGAGATGAAAACGTGGCGGCACTGCGTGAACAATTTGGGGCACGAATATGCTGAGAGAATATCAACAACGATCAATCGACCAGCTCTATCGCTGGTTTGGTGATGGTGGCGAAGGCAATCCATGTATCGTGCTACCAACGGGGTCAGGCAAAAGCCACATCGTCGCAGAGCTTTGCAGAGACGCGCTTCAAAACTGGCCTGAGACGCGCATTTTAATGCTCACTCACGTTCGTGAATTGATAGCACAGAACGCCGAGAAAATGCGCCAGCATTGGAAGGGTGCCCCGCTCGGAATCTACTCTGCTGGTTTGGGCAAGCGTAACCTTTCCGAGCCGATAACCTTTGCCGGGATTCAATCGGTGCGAAACAAGGCCGACCAGATCGGGCACGTTGATCTGATTATTGTTGACGAGTGCCACCTTATCGGTCACAACGACGGAGGTGGCTATAGAACGCTGATCGGTGACCTGATGGAGATCAACCCGGCCCTGCGCGTAATCGGCCTGACAGCGACGCCATATCGCTTAGGGCACGGCATGATTACAGACAAGCCCGCGCTGTTTGATGCTTTGATCGAGCCGGTCAGCATCGAGGAGCTGGTGCATAAAGGTTACCTTGCGCCGCTGCGCTCAAAGATCACAACCGAAAAACTGAGCACGGACGGCCTGCATAAGCGAGGCGGCGAATTTATCGAGAGCGAAATGCAGGCAGCTTTCGACACCGACTTGCACAATGAGGCGGTCGTTTCTGAAGTAATAAAGCTCGCAGGAGATCGCAAGGCGTGGCTGTTCTTTTGCGCCGGGGTGCAACACGCGCATAACATCGCGGCCATGCTCAAAGAGAACGGAATCTCAGCAGAGTGCATTACAGGCGAGACGCCGAAAAAACAGCGCGATGAAATGATTTCAGATTTTAAAGCCGGAAAGATTCGCGCTCTGACGAACGCCAATGTGCTGACGACTGGATTTGATTACCCCGATATTGACCTCATAGCTATGCTTCGCGCCACGATGTCGCCAGCCCTGTACGTCCAGATGGCTGGCAGAGGATTGCGCCCAAAGAGCCATACAGACCACTGTATGGTGCTCGACTTTGCTGGCGTGGTCGAGACTCACGGCCCGATCACCAACGTGACGCCGCCGAAAAAGAAAGGCAGCGGCACAGGCGAAGCGCCGGTAAAGGTCTGCGAATCCTGCGGCGAGATTGTGCATATATCGGCAAAGGTTTGCCCAGCCTGCGGTGAGCCGTTCCCGGTGCCTGAAGAAAAAACCTATCGCCTCTATGACGGCGACATAATGGGCGCAGACCCGTCTGAAATAACCGTTACAGATTGGCAGTGGCGTAAGCACACAAGCCGGTCATCTGGTAAAATAATGATCGCCGTTAATTATTATGGAGGCATTTCAGACCCAATCATTACAGAATATTTTACTATTCTACATGAAGGGTATTCAGGCACGGCAGCAGTGCAGAGTCTTTCTGCTATTGCCAGCCAGTGCGGGGCAGTGTCAGCGATGAAAAATTCTGATATTGACGAGATATGCTACGAAATGAATATGGGAAGAAAGCCGGAAAGAATCAGATACAAAAAAGATGGCAAGTATTTTAGAGTCACAAGGAGAGAGTTTTGATTTATAAGCAGCCTCAAATAATAACCGATTATTACAATAGACGACCGCCAAAGTGCTGTTTTAGCTGTGAGTATTTTCTACTCAAAACGGCAGAATGCACAAAGCACCATCAGGTCGTTCCCGAACAATTCGCACAGGAGTTTGACGTATGCCCCGACTGGTCGGAAATGCGAATACCGTTCTGAAAGTGCCATCCGAGCATGAGGAGCAACGGGAGTTTGTCTGGTGGTTTCGCAGGGCTTTCCCGCTTGTCCGTATATTCGCCATCCCAAATGGCGGTGCTCGCTCAAAGCGCGAAGGCGGCAGACTCAAACTGGAAGGCGTCAGCCCCGGAGTTCCAGATTTATTTATTCCAGAATGGCGTCTATGGATTGAGTTCAAGAAATCAAAGGGCGGCAGCGTATCAGCAGAGCAAAAAGATTGGATCGCCTATCTGAACCGCTTGGGTTATAGCACTTTTGTGGCCCGTGGTTGCGCCGCCGGGAAAGAGTACGTCTTGAATTTTAAAGAAAAAAAGGAAATGGAATAATGGATATAAATTGCTTAGAATTTATCTTGTCAGAAAAGACAAAGCAGATGGCTTGCGCGGATGAATTACTGACTAAAAAGTTAGAAATTGAAATAAGAATGATGAAGACAATCATTAAAGAATACGCCAGCGCGTAACGCATTCCCGCCTCTGTACCTTTTACGGTCGTAAATTGGGTGTGCAGACAGGGGCGGGAGTTTTTGAAGATAAACAAAGCAAGGAAAAAATATGAGTGGATTTACAGAAACCGGCTTTCCCAAAAGAGGATGGAAAGGCATGGGGGCATCTTTTGATGTTGGCGAAGGGAATTATTTGCAGAAAGAAAAAGATAAGCCTTTGCGCCAAGTTTTTCTTAATTACCAAAAAAGATTTTGCGAAACTTGCAAACAGCACAAGGTAAGAGGAAAAAGAAAGGCAGTAAAAGGCTGGAAGTGTGACGATTGTTTTGAATGTAAGGATAAGAATGGCTCAGTCAATGCTTGATATTCTAGCAACCAGAGAGGAAAAGCGCCCGCTCTGCTTCTCGCCTGCGCTCAAGACCTCGCAGCACCACACCGTTCGACTTGCGCCATTTCAAAAATTCATCTGCCGCGCCAGCGTAGTCCCCGCGATTGTATTTCATTCGCAGGGTGCTGGCTTGTAAGTTTCCTAGCCCGATATTGAAAGCAAGACTGCCAACTGCATCAAGCTGAGACTGACTACCGCCAATAGCAGGGCATAGTCGTAAAACCCCATCCGAAAATTGAACCAAATCTTTCTGCAATAATTCATCAATTTCGTCATACTCATATGCTCGACTATGCTCTGATTTAAGCGGGTAGGAGGCTCTTTCTGGGGTCTTTAGGCGTGCTTGGTCTGGATACAACACATGACCATACCCTATCGTCCAAAGCGCAGCAGGGCAGCGATATGGCGTGTGCTGGCACCCTTCAAAAGCTTTTATTAACTCAATGCCAGCGTCGGACATTTTCACTTGCTAAACGCTCTGCCGCCGAAGTGGAATGCAATGATTGCCGCCAGTATGCTCATCTCATCATCTGAGAAGACCAGCGTCATGGCGTCAGCAAAAGCCACGCCAGTGGAATAGGCGTACCAGATGGCAGCAATATCCACGACGACCAGCAGGCCAACGAAGACGTATGTCACGATTGGTCGGACAGAAGCCCGCAGGTTAATTACCCACGTGCTGGCACCGTCCCCAATCTTCATATCGTGCTTGTACATGGCGACCCGTTCTTGCGCTTGGGTCTGCATTTCAACCTGATCGGTTTTAATTTCCTCGACTCTCGCCTGCGCGATGTAGCCCTCTTTGGCGAGCGCAATATCACGCGACTGCTGCATAGCCATAAGCGCCAGTTCGTGCTTTTTGTCGCCTCGGTCTTGAAAGTAATCCATCACTTTAGGTAGCCCAGCGGAAGCAAAGCCTAGCAGGGTAGATAATAGAGTCATCATTATTTGTCTACCTTTGCGGATAAGCTGCTAATAATGGAATCAACCTTCTGAAATAGTTTTTCAATATCGTGCCGATACTCATCGCGCTTCACGTATTGGCCAGCTACCAGCACTTCAATGGCGCTGATTCGCACGGTTGTCTCGCGCTCATTCTCTTGTAACTGTTTGATTTCGCTCCAAATATTGTTCAGTAAAAAACCAGCGAGAAAAGAAAACCCACCCAAAACGATATTGAACATGACCTGATAATCCATTCTTGAATGCTCCTTTATTTTCTCAGCGTGACTTTCGTGGCCCCAGAAGCTGGCAGCGTGCCGTTGTTTGCGTTGCCGCTTGAGTCAGTCCATGTGGTGTCCGATGTTGGCAGCCCGCTCGGCTCCAGATTTAACGTGTTGCCGATACGTTTCAAATTGAAAGCACTGATATACATGATGTCGTTAAGCGTTGTCGACGACGATGTGCTAGCACTGGTACCTGTGTAAATTCTGATCCCGGTCGCGGCCACTGCGGCAGTAAATTCGTAATAATACCGCACCCACGCGCCTTTGGTGACATTGGATTGTTGAGTGCTTGACGCGAGGACAGTGCCAGATTGATTGCCTATCAGGAACGAATCAGCACTGACGTTTGCAATCGGGAAATTTACGATTATTTCAATGGAATAGCGCAGTCCCAAAGTGAGCGCGACAGTCTTTGCAATGCGACGCCCCGTGCCAGTGCTGCTGCACGTTGATCGCAGTACATTGTCCACGCCATCAATCCCGTCGATGTTGCCTGCCACGGTCATGCTGGTCCCGGTCCAGCCATCCACGCCCACACTAAAATCGCTCGCATAGACCGGAGTCTGTGTTCCTCCTACATCTACCGCAGCGACGCCGCTTTTCTCCAGTGCCGTTACTTCAGCAAGCGACAGCGCCCGGTTGTACGGATAAGCGGCACGTATGGTCATGTCAGACCCGGCAGCATTTGTACCCGCAAGGTACAAAATACCCGTGTTTGAAATGGTCGGCGGGGTCGCCGCAGTGATTGCAACCGACGTGCCTAGCTGTGCGCTGCTGACCACGAAAACAGCAGAGCCAGCGACCAGCGCCGACTCGCGTGTAACGGACACCGCGCCGAAAATAACGCCGGTCGGAATTGCCACCGTTGAAGTCAGTGACAGGATTGTGACGCCGCCCACCACTGCGATAAATTGCAGAGTGCCGTCAGTGCTGACACACAGCCCCCAATAGTTGCTCGCGTCCTGATATTTGTAGTAAATCCATTGCTGCGCTGCCGGTGTGCTGTCATCCAGCTCCCCCCAGAACGGCAGCGAGAAAGACGTCGAACCCAAATCAAAAGTAGTGCTGTGTGGAACCGTTATTCCAGTTGGCGCCGCCGCAATCATATCGACCGCCAAGCTGGTAGGCAAATCCTGGCCCCGATACAGCGGTCGCAAAATCACAGTGTCACCGCCAGACGGAAAAGATCATCTACTGAAAGCCCGAGAGCCGCGCCAACGGATTGCACCAGAGGCGAGGAGCGATGCACCTCGGTCTGGAATTCCCAGTCAATCAGGCCCATCGGGTCATCTGCCAATGCCGCCTCGACCTGTGCGGCAGTAACGCCAGCGGTCAGCAGCGCCTTTCGTGCTTGCGCCATTGTGCAGATTGTCGGCGCTTCCTGCTCAACCGGCACCTCTCGGTATTGCGCCCACTCCACCCCGTCCGTCGTGACCGGCGGATAATGTGCGGCCATGAATTCGGCGCTTGCCTCGATAATGTTGAGCACTGTGCCTTGCTGGTCGATTATTTTGAATGTCATGCTCAATACTCCACGATCACTAGACCGGTGCCACCGGCTCTGCCAACAGCCGCATACCCAATTGCTCCTGAGTCCCAGACAATACCAGCACCAGAACCTGCGCCCCTGCCCGGTGTGCCAACATTACAAGAGTTGTCTGCAACGATAGAAGCCCCAGTCCCGGCAAATAAGCCTGATGCCCCGGAGCCTGATCCTCCTGCGCCAGAACCTGCCCCGCCGTTGCCAGCAGTTGCGCTGCTTGCGCCGCCCGCAC
>JGI25913J50563_1000007_pt1 | contig 32894 bp, 30 predicted proteins | sample LauGreSp1BDMLBSN_2_FD_50563 | JGI IMG/M metagenome (IMG submission 50563)
ATCCTCTAAAAAATCAACTTTAAACTTTGGTTCCATTCATTTTTTTATCAAAGATAAAAGTTTCCTAATTAAGAAACAAATTTTGATAAATGATTTTGACAAAAGGGTGTTTATTGCTATTTACAGACAACATTCGTAGATGCATTTGCATTCAAATATTCTAAAACTGCAAATAAATTGGCATTACCGGTTGTGCGCTTTTAAAGAACGAATACAACGCAATGAATACAAACATTCCCACAACGTAGTACACCATAGGAAAACGCTTTTGTCTTTCTATTATCTTATCTTGGAAACTGTCTGGAATAAGGTGAATTATATAACCAATTACAATTAGTATAATAACGTATTTGTAATTTTCAACATATTCATAAGCACCGTCAAAAGTGAATTGGTATACTATCTGATGGATGAATTGCAGAGCGTTATCCAAATTGCTCGCTTTGAAGAAAATCCAACAGAAGCAAACGAAATGAAAGGTAATAATAGCAAAGAAAAAATTGCTAACTACCGATGGAAAAATTTTAATTCTTCCGAAAAGGAAGGCCCAAAGTTTGTTAAGCATCAAACCAGTTCCGTGCAGTGCTCCCCAAATGATGAAGTTCCAACTAGCACCGTGCCAAAAACCACCAATTAACATCGTTAAGAATAAATTCAAATTGGTTCTAAATTTACCTTTTCTATTACCTCCCATAGAAATGTACAAATAATCGCGCAACCAACTAGACAACGAAATATGCCATCTGCGCCAGAATTCACTCACCGATTTACTTTGATAAGGCGACAAAAAGTTGGTTGGAATAGTGATTCCCATCCATTTAGAAATTCCGATAGCAACATCGCTATAACCACTAAAGTCGCAGTAAATAACTATAGCATAGCCGTACAACGCCACTAAACATTCCAAGCCATTATGTAGGTGTGGCCCATCAAAAACATAGTTTACTAAGTTTACCGAAATATAATCGGAGATGATTAATTTCTTGGTTAATCCAGTAATTATCAGATAAAATCCTTTTGAGAAATCGGTGTCGCTTACAAAATAATCTTTCTTTAACTGCGGAATAAAATCTTTAGCACGAACAATAGGTCCCATTACCAATTTCGGAAAGAACGAAAGAAACAACATATAATTCACTACTCCTTTTTCGGGTTCTATTTCCCCGCGATAAACATCTATAGTGTAACTTAGATTTTCGAAAGTAAAAAACGAAATCCCTATTGGTAATAAAATATGTAGAGCATCCAATTTTAAGGTAGAAAAATCATTCAAAACCTCTAAAAAGAAATTGGTGTATTTGAAATAAAACAACAACCCGAGATTTAGAAGTACACTTAAAAACAGTAGAAATTGTTTGCCGCCTTTCTTCTTGACTTTAAAAATCCAATTGGAAATACCATAGTTAAAAAAGGCCGAAAGAATCACAATTAATACAAAACCACCGCTGGCTTTATAGAAAAAATACAACGAAAACAAGGTAAGAACCATCGCTCTGTGCTTGTAGTTTTTTCTGAAAAGATAATAAAACACGATAAACGCCGATAAAAAATACACGAAAAACCCATTGTTAAACAACAACGGACTATGAGCATCATACAATAACTGCTCTTTTACGCTATTCCAATCTATTTGTATCATATAGAATCGCCTTTTATAACAGGAGGTTTCGGAACTACTTCTTTCGGAATTACTTCTTTTTACCACTTTGGGTTTTATCGTTTCCACTTTCGGGGATGCCGGTTTTGGAGTATCTTTTTTAATCTGAATCGTTTCTTTTATAATCGTTTTAGGGACTACCACCGAAGGAACAACAATTGATTTACCACCTTTTTTGAGCAGCACTCCTTTCTGGTAATCGCGCAATAGTGCCTTAAAAATGATTTTACTTACTGCTTTAGCCCCTCTAAAATTAAAATGGATATAATCCTTATTAGCATATTGAACGGTGCTGTCCGCCCATTTTACAATCGTACCGCTTCCGCCAATAGATTGATAGAAATTATAAAAAGGCGTACCGGTATCATAAGCCAATCTTGCTTGGGTATGAATCAACGAATCAATACCCACAGCTGTTTTCCATTCGCCATCATAATTAAACGCCCTATCCGAACAACTAAACAATAAAAACTCGGTATTGGGCATGTTGTTTTGAAACTTTTTAAGCACCGGGCGCATGCCACGATAGTAATAATCGTAGTTAGTGTCGTTGGGCTGGAACATCAAGTTCACCCCATATTGAAACACTATCAAATCATAATAACCCGATCTGCTAATTTCTGCCAATAAATCACTGTTTATTTTCTTCAATTCCACGCCAGAAATCCCTCTAAACGAATAATTATCCAATACAATTCCAGATTGTGGTTCCGAACTTACTCCAAATATAGGAGTTCGCTTTGCCGAAACCGTAAACTTCGCTTTGTTAGAAACTCCACTTCCTACTAATACTCGATTGAACTCCGAATTGGCCGGGTATTTCCGAACCGAATCGTTTATCTTCACCGAAATAGAATCGCCTTTGCCATAAAGCAACCATTTTTGGGTAATTTGAGTGCTATTTTTCTTTACATTATCTCTAAAATCAACCTCTAAGTTATTGCTATAAAAAGAATATCCCGATAAAAACAAGCCACCATTATGTTCTTGTTTCTTAAAATTATCCACGTTCACCTCGCCAGTAGTAAAAACTTTGGCAGTTCTTCTAAAATCCGATGAAATACAAGAAATAGGAACATAACCCACCCCTTTTTGTTGACCAAAATAATTCTGAAGTTGTTCCCTAATGTCCTGTGTAATAAAATCGCCTTCAATCTGGCTATCGCCAAACCAAGCAATTCGTATTTTCACATTTTTACCTTCCGATAACGCAATTAATTTTTGAGTAAGTTTAGGTAGGGCAGGCGCTGCGGTATCGGCATTAAAACGAATAAGAGCATTTCCCTTTTCGTAAGCCTCAAATTTATTTATAGGCAAACTATCTTCCGATATTGTATCTCCAATTCCTTTAGTTTTAAAAGCCCCTTTTTTGGTTTTTTCCTTCACCAAAATATCCGAAAGCAAATTCACATTTTTAAAATAAGGATACTGCCCAATAAACTCTTTCGAGAATACCGACAACAGCACTTGAATGCTAGTGACTACTAAAATTAAGGTAATTACTTTTTTGCTCTGGTTCATCAACCTTCGATTGGGTATAAAGTCCGCAAAACCCTTTTTTTATAGTGTTAAGCGAATGTAAAATTCACGGCAAAAGTAAAAAAAAGCAAGCGTGTTTTACATTTAAAATAAAAATAATTTTTCAGCACAATTAGAAGCGAAACTTTGGGGCATTTTAGTAAGTGTAATTCCCGCTTTTCGTTGCAATCTTTTTTATATATAGCCCATGGTTTAAACCATGGGCTATATATAAAAAAGGATTTTCACTTCAATCGGGGCTAGATTGCATTGGCATTGATATAGATGCAAAATCTCTAAGAAACCTATGTGCAAATTTGACCTTCTGACGAAGGAAGAATCCCAATTTTTATCCGCGTTGCCTGCATCCGTTTTATCCGCGTCCAATTTACTCTAAATTTAATATGCAATCTTAATGCCACGCGGATTTTACAGATATTCTAACGCAGATTATTACGGATTTCCACTATCGAAACCGTTATCAAAACTCAAAACGCAATTGCACCACCACTGTTTTCTTTATATCGGTATTCAGGTTGTTTAACGAAATACCCAACAACCGCACCGAGTCTTTCATACGTTCTTGAAACAATAATTCTTTAGCAGTTTCCTGCAGCAACCCTTTATCGGCAATAAAATAAGGCAAGGTTTTGCTTCGGGTTTGGGTAGTAAAATCGCTGTATTTTATTTTCAGGGTAACCGTTTTCCCCGAAAGGGAATATTTTTTTAATCGTTTTTCCAATTCGGCAGCAATTCGTTCTAATTTCTCCAACATAAAAATCTCCGAAGTTAGATTTTCATTAAACGTATGCTCTGCAGCAACCGATTTCGAAATTCTATTGGGTTTCACCTCGCTGTTGTGAATCCCTCGAACTATATTGTAATAAAATCCGCCACTTTTGCCAAAATGTTGTTCTAGATATTCTCTAGTTTTAGACTTTAAATCTTTACCCGTAAAAATGCCATGTTGGTACATTTTCTCTTTAGTAACCTTACCAATTCCGTAGAACTTCTTAATCTCTAAGTTTTCTAAAAAACTTTCTACTTCCTCCGGATTTACCGTTTTTTGACCATTAGGTTTATTGTAATCACTGGCAATTTTGGCAACAAATTTATTTACCGAAATTCCCGCAGAAGCATTCAAGCCCACTTCGTCATGAATACGTTTTCGAATTTCTTGAGCAATCAAACTCGCACTCGGATTCCCTTTTTTATTTTGGGTAACATCCAAATAGGCTTCGTCTAATGAAAGCGGTTCTACCAAATCGGTATAATCCAAAAATATCTTCCGGATTTTGTTAGAGATTTCTTTATAGCGGTCAAAACGTGGTGGTACAAAAATTAAATCGGGACAATTTCGTTTTGCTTGCACGCCACTCATGGCACTTCGCACCCCAAATTTTCGAGCCTCATAACTCGCAGCCGAAACCACACCTCGCACTTCACTTCCGCCCACAGCCAGGGGTTTTCCTCGAAGTTCGGGAAAGTCCATTTGCTCTACCGAAGCGTAGAACGCATCCATATCCACATGGATTATTTTTCGTAATTGGATTTCTTCTGACACAGTACAAATTTAGTTTTTTTATTGCACCAAGAAATAGTATTTTTGAACAAAACAAGAAGGCTATGGTAGAAATAGAACGAAAATTTTTAGTGACTTCTTTGGCATTTATAGCCGAATCTTTTATGCAACACCACATTGCGCAAGGTTACCTTAATTCCAATCCCGAAAGAACCGTTCGCATCCGGATAAAAGGCAACAAAGGGTTTATTACCATTAAAGGAATTGGGAATGAAAGTGGCGCCTCCCGATTGGAATGGGAAAAAGAAATTCCACTAGAAGAAGCCAAATTATTGTTGCCTTTATGCGAAAAAGGAGCTATAGAAAAAACCCGTTACGAAGTAAAATCAGGTAATCATATTATAGAAGTAGATGTTTTTCACGGGGACAATGAAGGCTTAATTCTTGCCGAAATTGAACTAAAAAACGAAAACGAAATTATTACAAAACCAAGTTGGCTTGGTGCAGAAGTAACCGGAGATAAGCGCTATTACAATTCCTATCTCAGTTTGCATCCGTATAAAATTTGGTAATTTATTTTTGTAAAATTTCTAAAGTGACTTTTATATAACCTGCGCCACTGCTAGAAGCAATGGTGAAAAATGCTTTTTTAGACAAATCAATTTCTCTCCCTCTTACAAATGGTCCTCTATCTGTAATTTCAACAATGACAGTTTTTCCATTTGCTTCATTGGTCACTTTTACTTTAGTTCCAAACGAAAGCGATTTATGTGCAGCAGTAAGTTTGTTCATGTCATAAATTCTTCCGCTTGCGGTGCGTCTTCCATGAAATTTTCCTGCATAATATGAGGCATGCGCACTCTTCTTGTAGGGCTTGAATTTACCTTTAAATGCAATTAAGGTGTCCTCAATTATTGTTCCGGGTTCAGTCGGTTTAATTTTTTTAATTGAATCTTTGCTGGCTATTTTGGTGTCTTTTTTTCCGCTAAACAAGGATTGCCCAAAAAAACTTGTTCCTATTAATGTAGTAATTATAAATAACAGTATGGATATTCTTCTTTTCATCTTGGATGATTTGTAATTGATTTAATAAAACAATGCTAATTTAGTAGGTGCATTATTCTTACAAAATAACTATATGGGGCTTTGCATTTTTATAACCATAAATGCCATGGTAATCGNGCTAATATTAAAATCAATCCCAACCCGTAAAAAACAGCTATAGTCTTGAATTTAGCTTCGTTGGTTGTAGCTTTTTTATGTTTAGACCATCCAATGGTGATTAGAACAATTGCAACAATGTTTATTAATGGATGCTCTAACATGGTCAGTCTTAATTCTGGAATTTTCATTGCTCCTTCCGTAGAAAATGCTTTNATTCCAACTTCGGAAACAAAATATAGAACTAGTCCAACTAGTAATTGAATGTGAGTGAAAATTAATCCGAATAAAGCTATTTTTCTGTCTTTTGCAGTAAATTCTTTTTTAGAAACAATTCCTATTACAGAATTTAGTACGGTAACAACCAATAATAAAAGTGCTAAATAAGCCCAACCTGAATGAAACTTTTGAATAAAATTGTACATAAAATATAATTTTGTTTTAACAAATATACCAAAAATATGGAATAAAAAAAACTCCCTCGCTTCCAACAAGGTATTTACAGCTTCACGAAGACTATTCTATAAAGGTTTTTCAATAAAAAAACAGCTATCTAATGATAGCTGTTTTCTATATTTCAAGCTCTATTTTTCTAATTAAGAACCACACATTTCACAATCATCCGGACCAGCATTTCGTGCTAATTCAACCATTGCTCTAAAATCTTCTGCGGTCATTTCTCCTGTTTCATTTGGAGCAATTACTTCTACAGCCACGGGTTCTGTTTGTGGTGCTATTTCTGCTTTTTTATCATTATTTAAAGTAAACTTAATAGCATCTACAGCCGATTTAGTTCTTAAATAATACATACCTGTTTTCAAGCCACTTTTCCATGCATAAAAGTGCATAGAAGTAAGTTTTGCATAATTTGCATCTTGCATAAATAGGTTCAACGATTGCGATTGGTCAATGAAATAGCCTCTTTGACGACTCATGTCGATGATGTCTTTCATAGACATTTCCCAAACGGTTTTATATAATTCTTTTAAATCTTGCGGAATATCTAAATCTTGAACCGATCCGTTATTACGCATCAATTCTTGTTTCAAAGTTTCGTTCCACAATCCGCGATCTACTAAATCGTGCAATAAATGTTTGTTTACTACAATAAATTCGCCAGACAATACCCTTCTAGTATAAATGTTAGAAGTGTAAGGTTCAAATGCTTCGTTGTTTCCAAGTATTTGAGATGTGGAAGCCGTTGGCATAGGAGCAACTAATAGGGAGTTTCGCACACCATGTTGCAATACTTCTTTTCTCAAACTTCCCCAATCCCATCTTCCAGAAAGTTCCTCGTCTTTAATATTCCAAAGGTTGTGTTGGAATTCTCCTTTAGAAATTGGAGAACCTTCGTAAGTAGAATAAGGTCCTTCTTCTTTTGCCATTTCCATCGATGCAGTTACTGCAGCAAAGTATAAGGTTTCGAAAATCTCTTGATTTACTTGTTTCGCTTCGTCGCTAGTAAAAGGCAAACGCATCATAATGAAAGCATCTGCTAAACCTTGTACGCCTAATCCTACTGGTCGGTGGCGCATATTAGAGTTTTCGGCTTCTACTACTGGATAGTAATTTCTATCGATAACTTTATTTAAATTTCTAGTAACTCGTTTAGTTACATTAAACAACATTTCATGGTTGAATTTTCCATTTTCCACAAACATCGGCAACGAAATAGAAGCTAAATTACAAACTGCCACTTCATCTTCTGAAGTGTATTCCATAATTTCAGTACACAAGTTAGACGAACGAATGGTTCCTAAATTTTTTTGGTTCGATTTTCTGTTCGCTGCATCTTTGTACAACATGTAGGGAGTTCCAGTTTCTATTTGCGATTCTAGGATTTTCTCCCAAAGTTCTCGTGCTTTAACTGTTTTTCTTCCTTTTCCTTGTGCTTCATACGAATGGTATAAATTCTCGAATTCTTCTCCATAAACATTATCCAAGCCGGGACATTCGTTAGGACACATCAAAGTCCAAGTGGTATCTTCTTCTACTCGTTTCATGAATAAATCCGAAGTCCACATTGCAAAGAATAAATCTCTAGCACGCATTTCTTCTTTTCCAGTATTTTTCTTTAAATCCAAAAAGTCAAAAATATCGGCATGCCAAGTTTCTAAATAAATTGCGAAACTTCCTTTTCTTTTACCACCACCTTGATCTACATAACGAGCGGTGTCGTTAAAAACACGTAGCATTGGTACAATACCATTCGAAGTTCCGTTAGTTCCACGGATGTACGAACCAGTTGCACGAACATTGTGAATTGCCAAACCAATTCCTCCTGCCGATTGTGAAATTTTAGCCGTTTGTTTCAACGTGTCATAAATTCCATCAATACTGTCGTCTTTCATGGTCAATAAGAAACAAGAAGACATTTGAGGTTTAGGTGTTCCTGCGTTGAATAGAGTAGGAGTTGCATGGGTGAAGAACTTTTTCGACATTAAATCGTAAGTTTCAATTACCGATTCTAAATCGTTCATGTGAATTCCTACCGAAACACGCATCAACATATGTTGCGGACGTTCAACTATTTTACCATTTATTTTTAGTAAATAAGAACGCTCTAGGGTTTTAAAGCCAAAATAATCGTAGTTAAAATCACGATTGTATATTATATGCGAATTTAAAAATTCTGCGTTTTCTTGAATTACATTATGTACTTCTTCCGACAATAAAGGAGCTTCTTGATTCGTTCTAGGATTTACATAATGGTACATTTCGTTCATCGTTTCCGAAAACGATTTGTTGGTGTTTTTATGTAGATTAGAGATTGCAATTCGTGCTGCTAATTGTGCATAATCTGGATGCGAAATAGTCATGGAAGCAGCAGTTTCTGCAGCTAAATTATCTAATTCCGATGTGGTTACCCCATCATATAGTCCCTCAATTACTCGCATTGCTACCTTAACAGCATCTACCAAATCATTTAAACCATAGCATAGTTTTTTAATTCTATCGGTGATTTTGTCAAACATTACCGGCTCTTTGTGGCCGTCTCTTTTTACTACGTACATAAGTTTTGTTTTTTGTGAAATAGAAAATCCCTTCGCTATTTCGGGTTATTTGTAATGTATACTGAATTAGTTTCAGTATTTTTTCTCGCAATGGCTCAGAGATGCAAAGCGAAAAGGGAATATCAGTGAAGACTTATTAATCTTATATTTAGTAAACTAAACCCTGTGTCTTTCACGTCTTTGGGAGAATCAAAATTAAAAATCAGCGTCGAAACTAATTTTACTAGATTCTGAATCGGAGTTCATAACGCCCGCCTTTTGGTATTCGGCAACGCGTTTTTCAAAGAAATTGGTTTTTCCCTGAAGCGAAATCATATCCATAAAATCAAATGGGTTCGAAGAGTTGTATACCCTATCACAGCCTAATTCCACTAATAATCTGTCGGTAACAAATTCTAAATATTGGGTCATTAATCCCGCATTCATACCGATTAAACTAGCTGGTAGTGATTCGGTGATAAATTTTCTTTCAATATCTAATGCATTGGTGATGATTTCGGTTATTCTAGCTTTTGGCACTTTGTTTACCAAATGGTGGTTGTGTAAATGCACCGCAAAATCACAATGCAAGCCTTCGTCACGAGAAATAAGTTCGTTAGAAAAAGTTAATCCAGGCATTAAACCACGTTTTTTCAACCAAAAAATAGAGCAAAAAGAACCAGAAAAGAAAATTCCTTCTACGGCAGCAAATGCAATTAATCTTTCGGCAAAAGAATCCGATTCTATCCATTTCAAAGCCCAATCTGCTTTTTCTTTGATAGCAGGAAAATTATCCAAAGCATGAAATAATTCGTCTTTTTCAGCTTCGTCTTTTACGTAAGTGTCAATTAATAAAGAATAGGTTTCGCTGTGGATGTTTTCCATCATCAATTGAAATCCGTAGAAAAATTTAGCTTCCGGATATTGTACTTCGCTTACAAAATTTTCTGCAAGGTTTTCATTTACAATTCCATCGGAAGCTGCAAAAAAGGCCAAAATATGTTTGATGAAATATTTTTCATCTTCATTTAATTTGTTGTTCCAATCATTCAAATCGGTGTGCAAATCAATTTCTTCTGCAGTCCAAATACATGCTTCTTGTTTCTTATACCACTCCCAAATATCTTGATGCTTAATTGGAAAAATTACGAAGCGATCTTTATTCTCTTTAAGAATTGGTTCAATGAAGGACATAATCTGGGGGGTTTTGATGTTTTTTTTAACTTATTTCAACTGTTACAAAGGTTGTCAATTTTAACCAAAAAAGAAAGTCAAACTTATTCACAATCGGCTTTAGTTTTTAACAATGCTTGTAGATAAAGCGGTCGCGAGGTTTTTAAATTAAATTGTTGTTTAACAGTTGTTTAGATTTAGATAAAAAAGATAAAACTCATAAAAATAAGGGATTAAACATTATTCTGCATCTATTTTTTTTTAATTTCTAACCAAATAAATTAAACAAAAAAATCACGGTTACAACCGTGATTTTTAATTTGAAAATGTAAAAAGTTTATTTAGAGGCGTCTCTATCGATATAGGTTTTGTTTCCATTTTTATTGATGTAATATTTACCACCTCTAGGTCCTGTAAATAATTTATGCCCATTATATTCTCCAGTTACTTTGTCGGCAACTTTTGGTGCTTTTTCGTTGGTTTCTTTTTCTACGGCACTAACTTTTTCTTTTACTTTTTTGGCAGCTTTAGTTTTCGCCTCTTTTGCAGTTGTTGTTTTTGCGTCTTTATCTGCAGCAGCTTTTTTGGCGGCTATAGTTGCTTTTCTTTTTTCATTAGCGGTTTGTTTTTTTGCCTCTTTTTCCGCATCGTTCATCGTCGCAGATTTTACATCTTTAACTTCTTTTGCTTTCGACTCTTTTTTTGTTTTTTTTGTAGCCTTTTCTACTTGCTTCTTCGTTTTAGTAGCTTCGTCTTTAACTTTTGCTGCTTTTTCCTTTTTTTCTTTCACCACTTTTTCTGTGGTTGCTTTTGCTTTTTTAGCTTTTGTTTTAGTGACTTGTGCATAAAATGTGTTTGAAAAAACAAAAACTAAACACAATAAAATTAATTTTTTCATAAGGTTTTTTGTTAAAAATTACATTTAAAATTACTAAATATTTTTTTACAAAAATCAATTCAAGCGTTGTTTTTATTTTAGGATTATGGCACTGTTATTTTTTTTGAACATAAAATATTCAAGAGATTTGTTAGAAATCTAATAAGATAAATGTACTATTTTTATTAATCAAATAGCTGATTACTAAATATATATAGTATTTTCATTGATGCAAATATCCTTAAAAAAATGCTCTTAACTGCACATTCCCTGTGTGAATGGTTTGGCTAGTATCCGATTTTCTGCCTTGGTAATTTATATTAATATCCAAATATTGCGTAAGGTTTTTCTGTAAAAGTAAACGCCAAGTGGTGTTTTTACCTGCTTGTAAACCTTCCAACATTTGAAATGCAACTGGAGAAAGTTGGTTTCCAATAAAGGCATTATTATATAACGAAAATTCTCCGTTAAGTGTAATTTTCTTTTCGCCAGAATAAGTAAAAGAGATCCCCAACCGTTGTTGTTTTAACGTTTCCTGATCGTTTATTGTGTTTGCTTTATTTTTGAATTCATATACAAAAGACAAACTTTTATTACTCGAAAATAAATAAGAAATTTTTGGCGACAAAGTATAATTATTCAATTCGAAATTTCTAGAAGCATAATTATTCGAAATGCTATTCGATTTGGCAAGCGAAGTATCCAAATTAAATAACCAACTTTTTTTATACAAATGAGCATATTGCAATTGGTTGGACTGCGATGAGTTTTCTTGCGATCCTATAGAAAGTAAACTTTTAACATGGCTATTTAAAAAAGTATACGTAACCGAATGGTCTTGTTTTCCGCGGTTGTAGAACAAACTGTTTCTGAAATTGGTATTCAATCCCAATAAATTCTCTACACTAGTCGAGAACGGATTGAGGTTGAAATTATCCGAACTTCGCAAGATTTTACGATCCATCGAAAAGGAAGTTTGATTGTAAAAATGAGAAAGCATTTTTTGGAATCCCTTTCCGTTCATCCATTGTGATGGGGATAAAGTTATGGATTGCGAAAATTTATTTTGATGCGTTTTCACAAATATCTGGTTGGGTAAAAATACCCGAATGTATTTGGCTTGATCTGGAAATGGCGCCACTTCAAACTCTTGTAATTCCTGAATTCCGTTGCCATTATAATCATTCCACATATAAACTCCTTGCCCAGGATTGACTTGTAAATAGGTGAATTCTTGTTGTGCTATGGTTCCCGAAACGGTTTCGTAAGCCGAGGTAATTTGAATAATTTGATTGTAAAAATTGTCGTTATACAAAATTCTTGAATTCAACGAAGGCTCTGTTAGCTTGGTGGGGTCGGTAAAAGTTAATCGTCTGTAATTTACAAATGCCGAGAGATTGGTTTTTTGATTTTGTATTAATTTCGATTTTATATAATAGGAGTTCGAAGTGTTTACCCGTTTTAAGAAACCGTTTTGCAAACTGTCGTTATTGCGGTGAAAATAGCCCACTTCGGTAAAGACTTTCAAACTATCTCCACGCCCGATAAAACTCCCAATTTCAGAATATTTTTGACTTAATACACTGAAATTATTGTTTGCAACCAATTTCTCTTGGTTATCCTCCGCCCTGAAACTTGCGCCAATCCAATTTTTTTGGAAATGGTATTTTGTCAAGGTTTGATTTCGAATAAAAGTAGAATTAGAGATTTCGCCAGCACTTTTTAGATAGCTACTTTTTTGGGTTAATACAAAATCCTTCTGTTTAATATTCGCCTGAATTACGTGACGTGTCCCCGAAAAACTATTGGTAAAATCTAGTTTTTCTAATTGGTATTTAATAGTTCCCATTTCTTTTAAATCAAAATTCAATCCCGAAACTAACAAACTCTGGTTTCCCGATGGATTGCTTATGTTCCAATCGCGATTGAATTCTATGGTAAACAAGCGTTCAATTGTTTTAAAATTGCTTTGAATTAATTGGTAATTTGCAAAAGCATCCAACAGAAATTTCCCCGAATACAAACGTTGTTTTCCGTTTAACTTTGTGGCAATTCCTTTATTATTGGAATCGTCTATATTGGAAAATAAATTCAAATCGTTGTTGCTTACGCCCAATTCGAAATCGAAACTGGATTTTTCAGAGGGATTGAATTTTCCTAAAAAAGTGGCAATTTGCAATTTGGTTGGTGCAACTAATTTAGTTATGGGTTCGTAATTTCCTTGCGGAATTCCGCCAATTGGGGCTATGTATTCGTAAATTTTCCCAATGGCTGCACTATTGGATAAAATATAATTTCCTAAATTATTACCTACCAAAGTGAATTTTACATTGTATAAAACATCGGTAGAAACATTGGAATATTGATAAATCTCTATACTTCCAAGAGTGACTTTTTTATACAAAATTTTATTTTCCGAATAACTGTCTATATAAGCCGAAGGGGCTACCATTAAAGAAGCATCGTCTCCAGCATTTTTTAAAATAACCACTTGCTCGGTGGAAAGGTTTTGTTGCAAGGGTTGGTTTTTTACATCGTTTTCTGAATATAAAAAACCGCCAATGCTCCATTTTCCTTCGTCGTGGGTTGCTCCAGTATAAGTTACAAAACGAGTATAATTTCTTTCAGAATATTGGTATTCTATAACAATTCGCATTTCAGAAGTGATAGGAAATAAGGAAGTAAATTTGATTTCGCCAGCATTATAATCGATNANATAGTCNTTGTTTTCNCCNCGTTTTAGTAGGATTCCGTTTACATATACCCGTTCTGAACCCGAAATCACCAATACATACAACTCGCCATTGTTGCCTTTTAATTTATAAGGTCCTTGGTTTCCTTCTTTACCGGTGAAACTACTTTTTGCATATTGTCCGCGAACCAATGCAGCCGATGCAAATATTTCAGTTTTATTTTCGGGAGTTCCAAAAGTAAAATGGGTAGATAATCCTTGTACTTTTTTATTAAAATTTAAAAATTTTGATTGTCTGTTTTCTAAAAATAAATCTCCCGCGCGAATGTTCCATTGGTCCGAGTACAATTCGATAAATATTTGATCAAATTCATCTATTTTCTGCGAATAACCGCCACTTTGCAAAGGGATATTCGTATCTTGAATGGAAGCCCGAAGCGAAACCTTATTGGATATTCTACCTGTTATTTGTAAATCGAGGTTGGAGTTTAGTGTAGAATTTTGATTGTTTCCAACGGTAATTCCACGAGTGATGCTTCCGGAAGTATTTAGCCCATCAAAAGGCTTGAAGGGTTTTATATTCTCTCTTTTTAATGCATATAAATTACCCGCTTCGTTAGAAATCACTCTGGCATCATCATAAATAGAGTAAGTTTTGGTGAGGAATTCCGGGAATTTTAAATACCGAATTGTTAGTGAATCTTTGGCAACATAATTGTTTTTGAAAACCAATTTTGCCTTTTGAAAATCCATTTTATAAAAGGAAGTATCTACCGGATTTCCTTGTTGGTCAAGGATTTTGAAAAACGAGTGGTTGATGCTGACATTATCGATGTCAATCGTGTCTTTGGAATAAGCAATTTTTTTGTTTTTGTAGGGCGTTTCTATTTCCTGAGCAAAAGCGCCCGAAAAACAGAATAGCAACGTCCAAAAAAAACTTTTTTTCAACATAATTAAGATAACTCGTAAATGTCAAAAGTAGTATTTATAATTGGAAAAATAGTTAATGGATTTACTCCTTAGTAACCACTTGCATGGTTTCTCTAGATATTTGTTTTAACAAAACAACTTTGTCTTTTTCTACCATTTCGGCTGCTTCTTTAGTAAAATGTCTAATGGTGTAGAGCGATACATTTTCATTGTAAGACACTTTGAATTTTTTAGCAAGTATACTTTTCAAATCATTAAAATTTCCAAATTTATCTTCCATACAAACGGAGAAACTGATTGCCGAATTTTGAATCAAACTCACCTTCATTTTGAATTGGTGGAACAAAGCAAAAATCTCGCTGATGTTTTCTTCCATAATAAAAGAGAAGTCGATTGAAGATAAGGAAAGTAATAACTGGTTTTTCTTTACAATAAAACAAGAGGTTTTTGGTTCTAAATCTTCTCCTTTAGAAACGCTAGTTCCCGGAAGTAAAGGGTTAATAAAGGATTTAACATACAGCGGAATTTCCTTTTTCTGTAAAGGCTGTAAGGTTTTTGGGTGAATCACCGAGGCGCCATAAAAGGCCAACTCAATTGCTTCGCGATAGGAAATTTGGTTTAACAAAACTGCATTTTCAAAATACCTTGGATCGGCATTCATTACTCCAGGAACGTCTTTCCATATGGTAACGCTTTCAGCACTAAGTGAATAGGCAAAAATTGCTGCGGTGTAATCAGACCCTTCTCTACCTAAAGTGGTAGTGAAGTTATTTTCGTCGGAACCCAAGAATCCTTGGGTGATGTTTAAGGCTTTCTTCTTAATTCCTTTGGAAATTAATTTTTGGGTTTGCTCCCAATTTACCTCGGCATCCCGATAGTTTGTATCGGTTTTGATGCAATTTCTAACATCAATCCAATTATTTTTTAATCCTTTTTCGTTAAAATAATGACTTACAATAGTTGTAGAAACAATTTCTCCGTAACTAATTACTTGGTCGTAAACAAAGTTATAGTTGGGTGATTTATTACTGCGTAAAAAATATTCTAAATCGGCAAAATGACTGTTTATGGTAAAAAAAACATCGTGTTCTTCGTCGTCAAATAAATCCAATAAAATTTGGTTGTGGTATTTTCGAACTTCTTGCAAAGAAGCATGAAAAGCGCTTGATTTTTCGAAGTAATTTTTAATAACAATTTCCAAAGCATTGGTGGTTTTCCCCATAGCAGAGATTACTATTAGTAAGTCTTGATGACCTACTTTTTGTAAAACATTCAATACATTTTTTATTCCTTCGGCATCTTTTACAGAAGCTCCTCCAAATTTAAAAATTCTCATACTCTTAAAAATTCCAATAATTAAATAACAAATTCCAAATAATTCCCAAATCTATAAAACAAATTCGACTTTTAAATAGTTGTATTTAAAAATGCGTCTATTCCTTGTTCATCCATTTGAACCACATGCCAATCGGTTAATACATTAGCACCAGTTTTTTTGTAAAAATGGATGGCTGGAGTATTCCAATCGAGAACGGCCCATTCTATTCTTCTCACATTATCTAGTTTTCCTTGGCGGATGACTTCACTGTAAAGTGCCATTCCTGCGCCAGTGCCACGTTTATCTTCTCTAACAATTAAATCTTCTAGGTGGATGGTTTTTCCTTTCCAGGTTGAAAAGCGGTAGTAATATAAGGCCATTCCAATGATTTCTGTCGACCTGTAGCCTTCGCTTGATTCTAGATTTTCTTCTGCAACAAAACAATAAAATAACGGATTTTCAGAAAATCCATCCCGAATTAAGTCTTCTATAGTTACTACAACCGCATTGGGTTCTTTTTCAAATACTGCCAATTCTTTAATCAAAGCTAAAACGGATGGCATGTCGCTAGAAATTCCTTTTCGTATTTTCATAGGTTGGTTTGGGCACTGGTAAATTAGATGTAAATGTAAAAAACAAATCCCAAATCCCAATAGAAAGCATTGGAATTTGGGATTTTAAAATGATGAAAAAGTATTTATTTTTTCTTAGTTGCTTTTTTAGCGGGAGCCTTTGTAGTTGTTGCTTTATTATTTATAGGTTTGGCCACATAAGCTTTATATAAACCATCTGCTTGCGCTCTTCCTTTAGCAATTTCGGCTCTGTTTTTCGGCTCAGGATGCGAACTAACCATTTGAGTTAAAAAATTGGATTGCGTTCCATCACTCATTTTTGCTAAAATAGAAAATGCAGACGCTACCGCATTTACATTATAGCCATTACGTTTCATAAATTCATAGGAAAATGTATCGGCTTCCGACTCCTGTTTTCTGCTAAATTTACTATCAATTATGGCGCTTCCTATTTGTCCTAATTGGCTATCCGTTAATTTAGCAATTTTATCCGATTGTGAAGCTGCTGCATCAATTAGTGCGGCTTTTCTATAAGCTGCTTTCATGGCATCTTTAGAATCGTGGTTGGCAACATGGCCTATTTCATGTCCTATAACTGCAAGTAATTCGTTGTCGTCCATAATATCCATTAATCCTGAAAAAACACGAACGCTACCATCGGCAGTGGCAAATGCATTTACATCTTTAGTTAAATAAACCTTATAGTTTAGTTTCAAGCCATTTTCGGTGCTATGTTTCCCAAATACCCTATTCAATCTCAGTGTGTATCCATCTTTTGGGCCAGCAACTACATTTGTAGAATCTAATTTTCGTACGGCATCTTTAGATAATTTTGCCGCATCTTCATCACTAAAGGTAAAGGCAGCCATGCCGTTTTGTAAGGCTCCTAGCGCTCTTTCTCCTAAATTTATTTGTGCGCTTGCTTTTGAAAAACTAAATAAGGCTAAAAAAATTAGCGCTAATGTTATTTTTGATTTCATATTCATTTGGTTTTAATTATACCAAAGATAAAAAATATTTTCAAAATTAGCAATATATAATAGGGGACTTTCTTGTGTTTAAATAAGAAAAAAAGTTACATTTGCCACTTAACTACAACGATTGCGTAAATGGAATCCAAAAACACTACTTTAGGAGAATTTATTATTGAAAATCAGAATGCCTTTCAGTATTCATCAGGTGAATTATCTCGGATTATCAACTCTATTCGATTAGCCGCCAAGGTGGTAAACTACAAAGTAAACAAGGCAGGATTGGTAGATATTGTTGGGGCAGCCGGAGAACAAAACATTCAGGGCGAAGACCAACAAAAATTAGATGTTTATGCTAATGAGGTTTTTATTCAAACGTTAATCAATAGGGAAATTGTTTGTGGAATTGCTTCCGAAGAAAACGATGATTTTATTACCGTTGCCGGAAGTGACAAAAGTCATAACAATAAATATGTAGTTTTGATGGATCCATTGGATGGGTCTTCTAATATTGATGTAAATGTTTCAGTAGGAACTATATTTTCGGTTTATAGAAGAGTTACTCCTGTGGGAACTCCAGTAACTTCAGAAGATTTTTTACAAAAAGGAATTCATCAAGTAGCCGCAGGTTATGTTATTTATGGCACTTCAACCATGTTAGTTTACACAACAGGTCATGGTGTAAACGGATTTACTTTAAACCCAGCAATTGGAACTTTTTATCTATCGCACCCGAAAATGCAGTTTTCTAAAGACGGAACTATTTATTCAATTAATGAGGGGAACTATGTGCATTTTCCACAAGGAGTGAAGAATTATTTGAAATATTGCCAATTGGAAGAAGCAGATAGACCTTATACCTCAAGATATATTGGCAGTTTAGTTTCGGATATTCATAGAAATATGATAAAAGGCGGAATTTATATTTACCCAACTAGTTCGAAAGCACCTAATGGGAAATTACGTTTGTTGTACGAATGCAATCCTATGGCTTTTATAGCAGAACAAGCTGGAGGAAAAGCCAGTGATGGCTTTACAAGAATTATGGAAATTGAACCTACTGAGTTACACCAAAGGGTGCCTTTTTTCTGTGGTAGTTACAATATGGTAGAAAAAGCAGAAGAGTTTATGAGTGAATTTAAATAAACAAAAATCCCGAGAAATCGGGATTTTGTTTTTATAAAATTATTTATTCATGTGTTGCATTTCGTAAGTAAAAGTATCTAAATCTGCTCCAAGCACTAATAGAGAAAGTGCTTTGTCTACAATGTAATGCACGTTACCAGGCGTAAAGCCTAATGCTAAAGCGAAACGGGTTAGAATTTGTTTTTGTTTATCTCCCAAAACGTGGTCTACATAAACCATGCGAGATAAATCATACAAACGCTCCAATCGATGCGCATAAGAATAAGGAGGATTAATTGGGTATTTTAATGGATTTTCTAAAATCTCTGCATATTCTTCTGGAGAAATTTCTAATCGTACGGCAAGTTTGTCTAAAAACTCTTTTTCCTCTTTGCTCAAACTTCCATCAGTAGTAGCAACGCGCACTATTGCTGAAAAATGACCTTTGTTTCTGGCTTTGAATTCGCTATTAAATAAATCGGAGAATGACATAATATATGGTATTAAGTTACACCCAAATTTAAAGAAATTTTCACTAATATGAAAGCAAAAGAACTTGAATTTCATTCAATTTCAAAATTATTTGTATGTTTACCATTACAAAAGTATAATAACAATTAGCGATGGACGAATTTATTGTTTTTTTAAAAATAGGACTAACTCATGTATTGAATATACATGCTTACGACCACTTACTTTTTTTAATCGCTCTAACTGTTCCTTATGTTGCCAAAGATTGGAAACGAATTATTATTCTAGTTTCGTGTTTTACACTCGGGCACACAATTTCTCTATTTCTTTCGGTTTTTAATATTGTGATGGTTAAGGCAAGTTGGGTAGAGTTATTAATCCCAATTACCATTTTTATAACGGCATTTTCGAATCTTATTTTAGTCGGAAAATCTTCCAAAAACGGAAACATTAGCTTTATTGCTGGTGTAACGATTTTCTTTGGCATCATCCACGGCTTGGGATTTTCTAATTATTTCAACACCATTTTACCCGGAAAACCAATAGAAAAACTCTTGCCATTATTAGAATTTGCTCTCGGAATTGAATTTGCTCAAATAATTGTGGTGGTTGCTGTTTTAATTTTAGCCTTCATAGCGCAGAATTTACTCCGATTTAATAAACGTGATTTCACCCTTATTATGTCTAGTTTTGTAATAGGAGTAGTAGTGCCTTTAATTATAGAAAATCCAATTTGGAAAAAATAAATTGTTTAGTAAGCCAATCCCTAACTATATTTGTACTCCACAACAATTTAAAATTTGCGCCTTAGTGCCGTTGTGGCAAATGATATGACAGATAAAAAACAACATAAATACGATAAAGCTTATTTGAGAATTGCTGCCGAATGGAGCAAACTTTCTTATTGCAAACGCAAACAAGTAGGTGCTATAATAGTTCGCGATAGAATGATTATTTCGGATGGTTATAACGGAACCCCATCAGGCTTTGAAAACTGTTGTGAAGATACCGAAGGGCTAACCCAATGGTATGTGCTTCATGCCGAAGCCAATGCTATTTTAAAAGTGGCTCGTTCAACACAAACTTGTGACAATGCAACTTTATACATCACCCTATCGCCCTGTAAAGAGTGCAGCAAATTGATTCACCAATCGGGAATAAAACGAGTGGTTTATAAAAATGGTTACCGCGATACTTCTGGAATTGATTTTTTGGTTAAAGCTGGAATCGAAGTAGCACAGATTGAAGATTTGGATTAAAATAGTAGTTCAAAATATTCGTTTATTACGAATAAACCCTGCAGAAAATAAAATGAAAATTAATAAAATTTACCTGCCTCTTTTGTTTTTCTCTTGCGTTGCATTGGGAATTGTAATTGGCGGATTCATAAATTATCCAACTTCCAAAACCACTTTAGGTAAAAAATATTACAAGACCAAACTCAATAAATTACTTGATTTTATTGATAACGAATATGTAGACGATGTAAAAACGGACTCTATTGTAGATGTAACCGTTACCAATATTTTGGCAAATCTAGATCCTCATTCGGTTTATGTGCCGCCAAGCGAACAGTCTTCAATTGCTGAAAGCATGAAAGGTGATTTTGTAGGAATTGGAGTTAATTTCTATACTTACAAAGATACTATTGCCGTTATAAAACCTATTAAAAATGGTCCTGCAGAAAAAGCAGGAATTAAAGAAGGAGACCGAATTTTGTATGCCGACAACTTCCAGTTATTTGGCAAAAAACTTAATAATGAAGTTTTGTTCAGTAAATTAAAAGGTGAAAAAGACTCGGAAGTAACCTTAACCGTTTTCAGAAAATCGGAAAACAAAAAACTTAAAGTTAAGGTAAAACGCGATGTGGTTTCCATTAAAAGTGTGGATGTTGCGCTACTTTTAAATAAAACTACTGGCTATATAAAAATCAATCGTTTTGCAGAAACTACTGGGCAAGAATTCCATACTGCCCTTTTGCAATTAAAGAAAAGTGGCATCAACTCGTTGGTAATAGATTTGCGTAATAACGGTGGTGGTTTTATGGAAATGGCAGTTCAAATTGCCGATGAATTACTAAAAGATAAAGAACTTATTGTTTTTACAAAAAACAAGAAAGGCACAGTGGATAAAACGTATGCTACTGAAAATGGCGATTTTGAATCGGGTAGGGTTTCCGTTTTAATTGATGAAAATTCAGCATCGGCTAGCGAAATTCTCGCAGGAGCAATACAAGATAATGATCGTGGAACTATTTACGGAAGAAGATCTTTCGGAAAAGGATTAGTGCAACGCGAAATGGACTTTGACGATGGTTCTGCCGTTCGGTTAACCATTGCCAGATACTACACACCAAGTGGGCGCTCCATCCAAAAGCACTATAAAAAAGGCGATAGCGAAGATTATTATAAAGAATCGGAAAACCGATTTGATAGTGGCGAATTATATGAAAAAGGCAAAATAAAAATTGCTGATTCTTTAAAATTTAAAACTAAAAAAGGCAGAATTGTTTATGGTGGTGGTGGTATTGTTCCTGATGTTTTTGTTCCTCTAGAAGTTACACAAGGTACTGAAAGTTTGGAATATGTTTTGCAAACAGGCGTTGTGGGGCACTTTGTTTTTGAACAATTAGATCAAAATCCAAAAGCATTTCAAGCCTTAAATGTGGAGCAATTTCAGGTTCAAATGCAAAAGGATACTTTTTATTTAAAACAATTTCAAAAGTATTTATTAAAAGCAGGTATCGATCTCAAATTAACTAAAAATACAGCGGTGGTAAACCGTTATATTACTGCAGAATTCGCCCGACAATTATTTGGTGAAAACCAATACTATCAAATTATCTTGAAAGACGATAACATGATTAAGGCAGTTATGAAATAAAAAAGTATTGAAATGAAAAAAATTCATATTATTATTTTACTTTTTTGTGTTAATTATTCTTTTTCTCAAGAATACTTTTCTTTCAATGATACTATTTACAATAAAAAGAATTTTGATTCTTTTCTAAAAAAGAAAGGAAAAAAAATAAATTTCAAAGCGTATTTTATCCCTAATAAATCCAAAATAGTAAATGATTCGGTTATAAAATTTGGCACTATTACTTTTTTGCCAAAGAATTATGAATTAGATGAAATCTATGCAAACTTATTAAAACCACTTCCTTATTTTGAACTTGAAAAACAAAATGGTGGGTATTTTAATTCAGAAAGCCTAAAAGGGAAGCCCACAATAATTAACTTATGGTTTACAAATTGTCCTACTTGTATAGATGAAATGCCAACTTTAAATAGCCTAAAAGAAAAGTATGGAGATAAAATAAATACAATAGCCATAACATTTCAAGATAGGGGGAAGGTATTCTTATTTAATAAAATTTATAAATTCGATTTTGAAATACTAATAAATGCCAATAAATACATCGATATTCTTGGTATTAATGGCTACCCCAAAATAATTTTACTAGATAAAAANAATATTATAAGATACATTCCTTTTGGAATAGTTGCTAAAGACGTAAAATCTAGCAATTTTTTACTTCAAGAATTCAACAAACATATTGAAGAATTAATAAAAGAATAATTGATTATTTCTTAATAGAGTCATGACTTTGACTCGAAATACCATTATTCCATAAAGTTAGAATATCCGTTGCTACGGCAGCACCACTTCCGGCAGCAATTGCCAATTGGCTTCGGTGACCGGCTAAAGTCCCGGCTACATAAATCCCATCTGAAACTTTATGGTCGTCGTTGTGGAGTTGGATGCGGTGTTTTTCGGCAATCGCTTTTTTATGAGGTGCAACATACTGCAATAAACCTTCAATAGCAAAAGTGTTCGAAGCACCAATTGCTACTACAATCATTTTAGTGGTATACGAATTTTTATTCGTCATAACGGTAAAATTTGGATATTTTCCGGTTACAGCAATTACTTTTTCGCCTTCAATTTGGGTAATGTGAGGATATAAATTTTCTAGTTGTTCTAAACTTTCGGTAAGTAGTTCAGAGCCTAATTTTCCGGNAGGAATACCGTAAGCATTATTAAATAAAGCCTCTTGTAGTGAAGATGTTTTTTGATGGGTAATAATTGCAATTTTCTTGTCTGAAACAAAAAATTTATTTTTGGCAGAGCCTAAAACAAGTGCACAAGAAACTCCAGAAACGCCTCCGCCAATAATTAAAACGTCCAACATAAATTTAAGGTGTTAAAAAGCAATAATTTGATTTTCTAAATTTATTGATTTTTAAGTTTGTCTTCAATTTTTTTAGACATTTTAAAAATAAGAAGGATAAATACTGCGCAGAAAGAAGCCACAATACCAATTAGGGCCACCATGCTATTTCCTTCAAATGGCTTGTTGAGATCTAACATTGTTACATTAAAAATAACAAGTGCAAGTGCAATAACAATCAATATAGTAGTAAAAATTTTCATAATAGAATTTAAAGTGTAAAAATAGTAAAAAAGGAATTAAACAAAAAGCCCTTTAACATTAGCCGCAAATAATTTAACAGCAATTGCTAATAGTACTACGCCAAAGGTTTTACGGATTACACCTAATCCATTTTTACCCAACATTTTTTCAATTTTAGACGACGATTTCAGAACTATATATACTAAAATGATGTTTAAAACTATTGCTACAACTATATTAACAGTTTGAAATTGGGAACGTAAGGAAAGCAAAGTAGTCATTGTTCCAGCACCTGCAATTAAAGGAAATGCAAGTGGTACAATAGATGCGGAACTCGCTTCCTCTTCTTTGTAAAGGCGTATGCCTAGAATCATTTCTAAAGCTAGAAAAAATAAAACAAATGAACCTGCAACGGCAAACGAATGTACATCAATGCCAATTAAATTTAGCAATTCTTCTCCAACGAAAAGAAAGGTTATCATGATAATTGCTGCGGCTATAGTAGCTTTTTCCGATTCAATATGACCGTATTTTTGTCTTAAATCTACTACAATCGGAATCGTTCCAACAATATCAATTACAGCAAAGAGCACCATTCCAATAGTAGCAATTTCTTTAAAATCAAATCCTAACATAATAGTTCTATTTAGTTTGCAAAATTAAGCCTTTACAAATACTAACCAACTAATAGCTAGGTTAATTTTAGGATAATTGAGTGTTAGTAAAAAAAATAAAAATCCGTTGTACCTTTGCTCGATATTTAAAATTAGCATCCACCATGTTTCAATTAGGAAAAACCATAGTTTCAGAAGATATATTAGAAAAAGATTTTGTGTGTAACCTTTCGGCTTGCCATGGCGCTTGTTGTGTAGATGGCGATGCAGGAGCACCTTTGAGCGAAGAAGAAACTAAAATAATGGAAGAAATTTACCCAAAAGTAAAACCATTTCTTCGTAAAGAAGGCATTGAAGCTATTGAGCGATTAGGTACTTGGGTAAAAGGTACGGATCAAGATCTTGAAACGCCGCTTATAGATAATAAAGATTGTGCATATGTAATTTTTGATGGGAAAACTGCCCTTTGCGGCATAGAACAAGCCTACAATCAAGGGGTTATTTCTTGGAAAAAACCAGTTTCCTGTCACCTATATCCAATTCGAGTAAAAGACTTTACCGAGTTTGCAGCAGTGAATTACGATCGTTGGGATATTTGTGATGATGCTTGTTTATTAGGAAAAGAGCTACAAGTTCCAATTTATAAATTTGTTAAGGAGGCCTTAATAAGAAAATTTGGAGAAGACTGGTATTTGGAACTTGAAAAAGTTGCTGAAGACTTGAAAAAAGAAAAGTAAAATCTCCAAAAAAGCGAAAAAAAAACCCACAATCCTTATTTTACAAGGAATTATGGTTTTTTTGTGGAGAATACCGGAGTCGAACCGGTTACCTCTTGCCTGCCAGGCAAGCGCTCTAGCCAAATGAGCTAATCCCCCATTATTTTGCAAATGTAATTTATTAAAATTATTATTTATCAGTATTTTTTAGAAATAATTAAATTTATCTCTAAAAAATCAAAATAAAATACATATAATTGCATTATGAATCACCACATTAACTAATCACTAACAAACTTATCTTTATGAAAAAAATTACTTTACTAATCACTTTTTTACTGTTTTCATTTTGGACCGAGGCACAAGTAGTTGCTTCCCAAAATTTTGATACTGCTTTAACTTGGACTACTACTACAGTTACAGGTGATGCAGGAACAACAATTTCTGCTTGGACAAGAAGAACCACTGGTGGTGCACCAGCTTGTAACACTTTTGCAGGTGCAGGTATGGCTAGATTTAATTCGTATAATATTCCAAATGGAAATACAGGAAGATTAACTTCCCCAGCAATAACTTTTGCTGGAGCAAGTTATAGAGTGCAATTCAAAATGTACAGAGACTCTGGATATTCCACAGATGCAGATAAAATACAAGTATATTACAATACAACAAACGCAGCAGGAGGCACCCTAATTGGAACAATTAATAGATCAAAAGATTTAGCTCCAATTGTTTCTGCAGATGGCTGGTATTCTTATTCTTTCAATATTCCTGGTACTTTAACAGGAACAGGATATGTTAACTTTTTGGGTACTTCTGCCTATGGAAACAATATTTTTATTGATGAGGTAGTTGTAGATCAAATACCAGCTAATGATGTTCAAATGATTGCATTAAATTTGAACTCAATTATTCCTAGTGGAGCAACTTCTATCTTAGGGACTTTTAAAAACAATGGTTTAACTACAATAAGCACCATCGATTTGAAATGGCAAGTAGACGCAGGTACCATTTACACACAATCCTTATCAGGATTAAGTATTGCAGCAGGGCAATCGTATAACTTTACACACAATGCCCAATGGACAGCAACTCCTGGATTATATTCATTAAACGTATGGGTTTCAAATATTAATGGCGGTAGTGTGGATGCAGATGCAACAAACGATTTTATTACTAAATCAATTTCTGTAGCCAGCGGTTCTACTGCTAGAACTCCATTATACGAAAAATTCTCAAGTTCAACTTGTCCTCCATGTGCTACATTTAATGGAACTTATTTCTCTCCATTTTTAACCGCAGGAACAAATGCAGAAGATATTGCTTTTATTAGTTATCAAGTAAACTGGCCAGGAACAGGAGATCCGTACTACACTACTCAAACTGGAAATAGAGTTACTTATTATGGAGTTACAGGAGCACCTACTTTATTTGTAGATGCTAAAGATGGAACAAGTTTTGATACAGATTTGTTACAAACAGATTTAGATACTGCTCTAGCTAATCCAGCCTACTTTACATTAAATGCAACTAAAAATATTATTGGGACCGATATAGAAGTAGTCGTAAATTCAACTCCTTTCATAACTGGAACTTATAAATTACATGTAGCAGTTGTTGAAAAAATTACAACACTAAATGCTACATCTAATGGAGAAACTGAATTTCACAATGTTATGATGAAAATGTTGCCAGATGCTAGTGGAACAACTGTAAATTATACCCATGACGTTCCAGCAACTACTACACTTAATGCTTCTTTATCAGGTACTTTTATTGAAGATATTAACGACCTTGAAGTAATTGTTTTTATTCAAAACTTAGCAACTAAACAAGTGATGCAATCTAAAGTTGCAACACAAATGTTGGCTACAAATTCTTTTGAAAGTGCTTCAAAAATTAAATTATATCCAAATCCTTCAAATGGAATTGTAAAAATAGCTACTGAAACTCCGGTAGATGTTGTTATTATGGATATTACAGGAAAAACAGTGTTTACAATGAATCAAGTTACTAATGAAAGTCAAATGAATTTATCTTCTTTACAAAAAGGGATCTATATGGCTAAAATCATTAGTGAAGGTTCTGAAGAAACACAAAAAATAATATTGAAATAGAATAAACTAATACAGGAAGTTGATCTATTTTCAACTTCCTGTTAAATCCCATAGAATATGAAAAAAATAGTACTATTATTAACGCTTTCTGTTAGTGTATTTGGTTTTTCTCAAATATCATTATCAAAACACGATTTAACACCCTTAGTTAATGGTCAGGTGGTAGCATTTAGTTCAGTGGTTTTTCCTGCTTCAGAGTTAGATTTTTATGTAAAAAACAATTCTACAACTGCATCTACCAATGTAAAAATCAGTTGCGTTGCTTTAGTAAATAATGACGGAACCGGATTCGAATTGTGTTTTGGACCGGATTGTATTTCTTCTGTAGAAGAAGGAATGACCTATCCTATTAATCAACCTTATGTAACATTGGCTCCTGGTCAATCAAGCGGAAATGAAGGCCATTTTTTAAACACAAATGCTGGTTCAGGAGTGTATCCTAAAGACTATTCGTTTCGATTTTACCAAGTGAATAATCCAACAGGAAATACAATTGATATTACTTACAGATTTGATCCAACATTAACTATTGATGAAGTAAATCAATTGGAGACTTCAGGCGTTATTTTAAAATCCTCCGTGGTTACAACCCAATTGGATTTAGATGTGCTTAAAGCTACCACTATGGAAATATACGATTTAAATGGTAAATTGATTTCTAATACTAAATTAGAATACGGAATACAATCCGTAGATGTTTCTAACTTTGCTTCTGGAGTTTATTTAATAAACTTTGTAAATGAAAAAGGAGCAACTTCTTCATCGAAGTTTATAAAAAAATAATTTTTTTTAAAATTCTTAAAAGTTCGCTTCAAGCGAACTTTTTTGTTTTAGTTAAAGAAGCATTTATCACGATAAATAAAAACCATTAGTATTCTAAAAATAAGTATTTTTATGCTTTAAATAAATTATGTCCGTACAAACAATTAAAATTCTTCACCTCGACAGCAACCACCCTTTGTTATGGCAACAATTAGAAGATGCTGGTTTTCAAAACGAGGAAGATTTCACTTCGACCAAAGAACAAGTGGAAGCTAAAATCCAAAACTACCACGGTATTGTTATTCGAAGTCGATTTAAAATAGATAAAATCTTTTTGGACAAAGCTACCAATTTGCAGTTTATTGCTCGCGTGGGCGCCGGTCTAGAAAGTATTGATTGTGATTATGCAATTGCCAAAGGAATCCACTTAATTGCAGCTCCAGAAGGCAATAGAAACGCCGTGGGTGAACATACGCTTGGTATGTTATTGTCTTTAATGAACAAACTCAATCGTGCGGATAAATTAGTACGTGAAGGCAAATGGATTCGCGAAGGTAACCGCGGCTATGAGTTGGAAAATAAAACCATTGGAATTATAGGTTATGGTAATATGGGAAAATCGTTTGCAAAAAAACTACAAGGTTTTGATGTAGAAGTATTGTGCTATGACCTACAGGAAAATGTAGGGGATAAAAATGCTATTCAGGTTTCATTACAAGAACTTCAAGAAAAGGCAGATGTTTTAACTTTACACATTCCGTGGACTCCCGAAACCGACAAGTTGGTTAATGCCAATTTCATCAATTCTTTTGCAAAACCTTTTTGGTTTCTTAATACTTCTCGCGGAAATAATGTGGTTACTGCCGATGTTGTAGCAGCGTTAAAATCTGGAAAAATACTAGGAGCAGGGTTGGATGTTTTAGAATATGAAAAATTATCTTTTGAAAATTTATTCTTAGACTCTGAAAAACCAGCAGCCTTTCAATATTTATTAGAAGCAGAAAATGTTTTACTTACGCCACATATTGCCGGCTGGACTTTTGAAAGCCATCAAAAATTAGCGCAAACAATTGTAGATAAAATAATTAGTTTATATAAATAATTTTTCTATTTTAGTAAATTCAAATCAAAATTAACTAACCAATACCAAAATTTATGGACGCACAGAAAGTCGACATGTTTATGATGATGAATTCAAAGTACTTTGAAAGTTATCATTTGAATGCTGTAAGAGAAAAATTATTAAGTTTAGACGATTCTAGATCAAGTATCGTTCATAGTCTTCAGTTTAAAGAACCAACAACGGCTCTTATCATCTCCATTTTCGGAGGAGCATATGGTATCGATCGTTTTTACATTGGAGATACTGGAATGGGTGTTGGTAAATTATTAACTTGTGGTGGTTTAGGTATCTGGGCAATCATTGATTGGTTTATGATTCAAGGTGCCACTCGTGAAAAAAACATGCAAATTTTTCAAAATTCAGTTTACTAAATAATGCCTAAAAACAAGTTATACCTATTTATTATAGTAGCTTGTATAACAGGTTTTAGTTATCTTTATTTCAACACTTACCGTTCTAATACAAGTTCATTAAATCTTTGTATGGTAAAGAATGTCACGGGTTATCCGTGTCCTTCTTGTGGAACAACTAGAGCCATTCAATTACTATTAAAAAATAATTGGATGGCTTCTTTACAAATGAATCCTTTTGGAATAGTTGTTGCTATTTTGATGGTAGTTCTGCCACTATGGATTGTATTGGATACAATAACAAAAAACGAAACATTCTTTAAAAGTTATAAAAAAGCAGAAGCAGTTATTAGAACCAAATGGCTTGCTATTTTTTTGATTGTTCTTGTACTATTAAATTGGATTTGGAATTTAAAAAAAGGATTATGATACAAAACACCTCTTTTACTTATAAACCCACAGATCATGAGGCAGAAAAAGCTTCTAATAGTTATCTAATGTCTTTAGTAGCTTTGGTAGCGGGTTTGCCGTTGCCTATTATTAATTTAATTGCGACTTTCTTTTTCTTTATTGCCAATAGAAAGGGCACTTATTTTGTGCGCTGGCATTGTACCCAAGCTTTAGTTTCGCAAGCGGCATTGCTTTGCATGAACAGTTATGGTTTTTGGTGGACTATATCTATAGTTTTTGGCGATGTGCATGTAAGTAATCGTTATTTTGCTTACTTAATTACAGCATTTTTCTTTAATGTGATAGAATTTATATCCACTATATATTGTGCGGTACAATCCCGAAAAGGGATACATGTGCAACAATGGTTTTTTGGAAATTTAACTAACTTAATTTGTAGAGCAGATGTTAAATAAAACAATTTTTCAAGGGTTTTTAATTTTAGTAATCTTTTTCGGATTGTGGTTTGGATTGTCTAAAGTAGATTATGTTGGTTTTTTTGAAATTGAAAAACACACTACTTCTGCCGAAAATAAAATTGGCGATTTAATTTGGGATCAAATACAAATAACAGAAGAAGTTATTACTAAGGATTCATTGGTGAAAACTTTAGATAGTTTGATTTTACCCATCTGTAAAGCTAATGGTATTGAACGCGATTCATTGAAAATTCACATCATAAAAAATGAAGAGGTAAATGCTTTTGCTTTGCCCAACAATCATTTAGTTGTCTATACGGGTTTGTTATTAGATTGTAAGAAACAAGAGGCAGTACAAGGAGTTTTAGGGCACGAAATTGCACATATTGAAAACAATCATGTCATGAAAAAACTTTCTAAGGAAGTTGGTTTATCGGTATTAATTTCTGCAACTACGGGAGGAAAAGGGGGCGAAATAGTAAAGCAAATTTTCAAAACACTTTCTTCTAGTGCTTACGATAGAACTCTTGAAAAAGAAGCCGATATGGAAAGCGTTAAGTATTTGCTTAAAGCAAATATAAACCCAGAACCTATGGCTGATTTCATGTATGAATTGGCTCAAAAACAAGAAATACCCGATGNATTTGTATGGATTGCAACCCATCCCGAATCGGAAGAACGAGCAAAATATATTTTAGATTATCTAAAAGGTAAAAAATTCCAAAAGAAACAAACACTAACCGAACAAAATTGGAAAGCATTTCAAGAGCAAGTTAAAAAATTAGACTAATAAAAAAAGCTACAAAATTTTAAATCTTGTAGCTTTTTTATTATTTTAAACCCAGAACCCTATTTCTCTCCTAACTTCCGCTCCAATTCTGCCTGAAATTCTTCCATAACGGGCTTCATTGTGCTTTCCGGAATATCTGCAATTCGGATATACATTAATCCATCAATAGCATTATTAAATAATGGGTCTACATTAAAAGCTACCAAGCGAGCATTTTGCTTGATGTATTTTTTAATTAAAACCGGAAGACGTAAACTGCCTGGTTCTAGTTCGTCAATTATTTTATCAAATTTATTTAAATCGGCTTCTGCCTCATCAAAGATAAAATCTTTATCGGCATCTTTTAGTTTTACTTTAAACTCCTTTTTAGGATGCACGTACTGGGCAATATAGGGGTCATAATAATTAGACTTCATAAATTCAATCATCAACGATTTTGAAAAATCAGTAAATTGATTGCTAATACTTACACCACCCAACAAGAATTTATGCTCCGGATAGCGAAGTGTAGTGTGAATAATTCCACGCCAAAGCAAGAACAAAGGCATTGGTTTTTGTTGGTATTCTTTAATGATAAAGGCACGCCCCATTTCAATAGAGTTTTGCATCATCTCATGTAATTCACTTTCAAATCGAAACAAATCGTTCAAGTAAAATCCGCCTATTCCGTATTTTGGAAAAATTTCCGAGCCTAATCCCATTCTATAGGCACCAGCTATTTTGTTGGCTTCATCATCCCATAAAAACATATGGTAATAATAATAGTCAAATTTATCTAAATCAATAGATTCATTAGTTCCCTCACCAACTTCTCTAAAAGTAATTTCTCGTAAACGTCCTATTTCGTGGAGAATATTCGGAATTTTATCTGCTTTAGTAAAAAACACTTCGTAGTTTTTACTTTGCAACAATCGGCAATCGGTATCTCTTAGTTTATTAACCTCGTTAACCATTTCTTCTTGGCTTGCAGGGGTTACAATTTTTTTTGGGCTTTTCGGTTGCTTTAAATTTGGAACGGTTAGCAACTTGCTTTCCTTGTTGAAAGAATTGGCCAACATATAGGTTTTCTTTCTTAAAAACTCTGAATATTCTTCAATCGTTTTATATTCATTTTGTTCTGCAACCGAAATGGCTTTTCCTATTCGAACTTTAATTACTCTATCTTTTTGAGAGAACAATTCCGATGGTAACTTGGCAGTTCTTAGGGTGTCGTCTAGTTTTGAAAGAAAATAAAATAAACGACTGTTTTTTGCATGAAAATAAATAGGTACCACAGGAACTTGCGCTTTTCTAATCACCTTAATAGCCCCTTCTTCCCAAGGTTTATCAACTACTAACTTGCCATCCTTGTAAGTTGAAACTTCTCCGGCAGGAAACATTCCAAGAGGTTTGCCATCGCTTAGATGACGAAAAGTTTCCTTTAATCCAATCACGCTAGATTTAACATCTTTGTGATTTTCAAATGGATTAACGGGCATTATGTATTTTTTAAGAGGCTCAATTCGGTGCAATAAAAAATTAGCAATTATTTTAAAATTAGGCTCTTTTTCTAGCATTAATTTTAACAATAAAACGCCATCAATTCCACCAAGCGGATGGTTGGAAATAGTGATATAAGCACCTTCTTTCGGTAATCTTTTTAAATCTTCTTCCGGAATATCAAATTTAATCTCTAAATCTTGCAGTATAGCATTGAGAAACTCAACATCTTTTAAATGTTTATTTCGATCATATACTTTATTTAAAGTCGAAATTTTAAGTACTTTCATTAATATCCATCCAGCGAAAGTGCCTAAAACTCCATACTTTTCAGCATTTATTGATTTTGCAACTTCTTTGGCAGTGACTAAACCCATTGACTTGTTTTTTGGTTTTTGAACAAGAAACAAATATAGTAATTCTATTGTAACGGATTTTTAAAAAAACGACAATTGCACCAATGGTTAAAAAAATATTATAATTTAAGATAAATGCGGTTAGTTTTGGGGTTTTTATTTACTTTTGAAAAACCAAAAATTTAATATGAAAATCATTTCTTATAATGTTAATGGTATTCGAGCTGCTATAGCTAAGGGATTTTTAGATTGGTTGCAACAAGCCAATCCCGATGTTATTTGTTTACAAGAAATTAAAGCTACCGAAGACCAAATTCCTAC
>JGI25913J50563_1000022_pt1 | contig 24182 bp, 25 predicted proteins | sample LauGreSp1BDMLBSN_2_FD_50563 | JGI IMG/M metagenome (IMG submission 50563)
ATTAAAAAAAAATCTATTGATTATGTTGGTTACGTATTTCTGCTTCTTACTTGTATTAAAATGGGAATAACTTTTTATTTTGCCCAACCTATTTTAGTACTAAAAGAGCAGAATAATAGCATAGAATACAAAAACTTTTTAATACTGTTCCTTATCTTTTTAGCTGTTGAAACAATAATATCCATTCGAATTTTAAATAAAAAGCAGTATATTGAATAAAAATTGATTTTTTATTCAAAAAAACAAAGTTTATACTTTTTCATGTAAATATTAATTGTACTTTTGCACCAAATTTCGGAAACGTTAAAATTCAATAAAAAAGATATGGTGATTTCAAAAAAACCACTCCATTTTATACTAGTAGCTATGTTGGCTTTTTTGCCTTTAGTTACAATTGCTAATACTACCAATGATCCAACAACAGTTGAAGACCATAAAACTGCGAAAACGGAAGCAAATTCTAATCCAGAGGAACATGCTGAACCTTTAGATCAGAAATCAAAAATAAAGGAATTCATTAACCACCACCTTTTAGATTCTCATAGTTTTAACTTCAATGCAAACGAAGAAACTAAAGAACATTATGGAGTTGCCTTGCCAGTTATTCTTTGGGATAATGGGATTCAAATTTTCTCCTCTTCTAAATTTCATGATGGAGAAGANGTAGCAGAAAGTAATGGAAATTTTTATGTTTTACACCATGAGAAAATTTATAAAACAGATGCATCCGGAAAATTAAATGAAGAACATGGTCATCCAACCAATGTTAGACCTATAGATTTTTCTATTACTAAAAGCGTTATCGGAATTTTATTAGTTGCAATCTTGATGTTCGTACTCTTTACAAGTTTAGCAAAATCGTACTCTAAAAACGGAGGTATTTCTAAAGGAATTGGAAGAATTTTTGAACCTTTAGTTTTATACATCCGCGATGAAATTGCTATTCCAAATATTGGAGAAAAAGGATATAAAAAATACATGAGTTATTTACTTACCGTATTTTTCTTTATTTTCTTCTTAAATATACTAGGTTTAGCTCCTTTTGGATTTAACATTACAGGGAATATTACAATTACNTTATCATTGGCATTGCTAACTTATTTGATTACTACGGTTACAGCTAATAAAAATTACTGGTCTCACATGCTTTGGATGCCTGGAGTTCCTGTAGTTTTAAAACCAGTTCTTGCAATTATTGAATTACTTGGAACTATTATTAAACCATTTTCATTAATGATTCGTTTGTATGCAAATATGATGGCAGGTCACGTAGTATTAATGAGTATTATTGGTTTAATGTTTATTTTTAAAAGTTGGCTTGGAAGTTCATTATCATTTGTTCTTGCATTTAGTCTTTCTATATTAGAAATATTAGTTGCATTTTTACAGGCTTATATTTTTACAATGCTAACTTCATTATATTTTGGTGCCGGAAACGAAGAGCACCATCATGAAGAAGCACACTAGATTACCGATTCTTGAATGTGGGATTTAGATACATAACTCTAAAAACCAAGTTCATAAATCAAGTTTAAATTGAATGTTTAATTTTTAATATATATATTATGCAAATTCCAGAAATTGTTGGAGCAGGATTAATTGTAATCGGAGCAGGTTTAGGTATTGGTAAAATTGGTGGTTCAGCAATGGACGCTATTGCTCGCCAACCAGAAGCTTCAGGGAAAATCCAAACAGCTATGATTATCGCAGCTGCTCTTATTGAAGGTATTGGTTTCGCAGCTTTATTCGCGAAATAAAAACAAAAGCAATAGTTATAACGGTTGGTTATAACTATTGTTTATTTTATTTATTAAAATTTATTTTAAAATAGTATGGAAAAGTTAATAAATGATTTTTCATTTGGTTTGTTCATTTGGCAAGTAGTAATATTTGTTGGATTGATATTTTTGTTAAAAAAATTCGCTTGGAAACCAATTCTTGATGCAGTAAACGAAAGAGAAGAAGGCATCAAAAATGCTTTACTTTCTGCAGAAAATGCTAAAAAAGAAATGCAAAACCTTAAATCTGATAATGAAAAATTATTAGCAGAAGCAAGAGCAGAACGCGATTCATTAATGAAAGAAGCTCGTGAAATTAAAGATAAAATGATTAACGATGCTAAATCAGAAGCGCAAGAAGCTGGAGAAAAAATGATTTCTCAAGCTAAAGCAGCTATTGAAAGCGAAAAGAATGCAGCTATGGCAGAATTGAAAAATCAAGTTTCTTCTTTGTCACTAGAAATTGCAGAAAAAGTATTAAGAGACGAATTATCTAACAAAGATTCTCAAACTAAATTAGTTGAGAAAATGTTAGGTGACGCTAAATTAAACTAATCATTATGTCTAGAGCAGCGATTAGATATGCAAAAGCAATATTAGACATTGCACAAACAGCAGAAAAAGCCGATGCAGTTAACAATGACATGAAGTCAATTGTTACTGCTGTAGCAGAAAGTGCTGAATTGAAAGATTTTTTAAAAAGTCCAATTATTAAAATGGACGTAAAAAAATCGGCTTTGTCTGAAATATTTTCAAATGTTGAGAAAGAAACGAATAGTTTATTTAACTTATTATTTGAAAATAAAAGATTTGAAATACTAGAAGCAATAGCAATTCAATACAATAGATTGTTTGACGAAAGTAACGGAATTGAAGTTGCCAAGGTAACTACAGCTTTCCCAATTACTCCCGAATTAGAAACTAAAGTGTTGGCTAAAATTGCTGAGTTTTCCAATAAGAAAATCACAATTGAAAATATAGTAGATCCTGCCATTATTGGTGGATTTATATTACGAGTTGCCGACAAGCAGTATAACGCCTCAGTAGCTAACAAGTTAAGTGAATTAAAAAGAGAGTTTAGTAATTAGATTTCCATTAAAGATATATCAAAATGGCAGAAATTAAACCAGCTGAGATTACAGCAATATTAAAAAAACAATTATCTGGTTTTGAATCAGGTGCAAGTTTAGAAGAAGTAGGAACTGTACTACAAGTGGGTGATGGTATCGCTCGTGTTTACGGTTTATCTAANGCTCAATATGGTGAGTTAGTACAATTCGACAACGGATTAGAAGCTATCGTATTGAACTTAGAAGAAGACAACGTTGGGGTGGTGCTTTTAGGACCATCTACTGGAATCCGTGAGGGTTCTACTGTAAAAAGAACACAACGTATTGCTTCTTTAAAAGTTGGAGAACAAATTGTAGGTCGTGTTGTAAACACACTTGGGGAACCAATCGATGGTAAAGGACCAATCGGTGGGGAACTTTACGATATGCCATTAGAAAGAAAAGCTCCTGGAGTTATCTTTCGTCAACCAGTAACAGAACCATTACAAACAGGTATCAAAGCAGTAGATGCTATGATTCCAGTTGGTCGTGGACAACGTGAGTTGGTTATTGGTGACCGTCAAACTGGTAAATCATCGGTTTGTATTGACACTATCTTAAATCAAAAAGAATTTTATGATGCAGGGAAACCAGTATTTTGTATCTATGTTGCTATCGGACAAAAAGCTTCGACTGTAGCAGGAATTGCAAAAATGTTGGAAGAAAAAGGAGCGATGGCTTATACAGTAATTGTAGCAGCTAATGCATCTGACCCAGCACCAATGCAAGTATATGCACCAATGGCAGGAGCTGCAATCGGAGAATATTTCCGTGACTCAGGTCGTCCAGCTTTAATTGTTTATGATGATTTATCTAAACAAGCAGTAGCTTACCGTGAGGTATCTCTTTTATTAAGAAGACCTCCAGGCCGTGAGGCATATCCTGGTGACGTTTTTTACTTACACTCTCGTTTATTAGAAAGAGCTTGTAAAGTAATTGCTGATGATGATATTGCTAAAAATATGAACGACTTGCCAGATACTTTAAAAGGCATCGTTAAAGGTGGTGGATCATTAACAGCTTTACCAATTATTGAAACACAAGCAGGTGACGTTTCTGCATACATCCCAACCAACGTAATTTCGATTACTGACGGACAAATCTTCTTAGATGGTGATTTATTCAACTCTGGAGTTCGTCCTGCAATTAACGTAGGTATTTCGGTATCTCGTGTTGGAGGTAATGCACAAATTAAATCTATGAAAAAAGTAGCAGGTACTTTAAAATTAGACCAAGCACAATTCCGTGAATTGGAAGCGTTTGCTAAATTTGGTTCTGATTTAGATGCTGTAACTTTAAACGTAATTGAAAAAGGAAAACGTAATGTTGAAATCTTGAAACAAGGTTTAAACTCTCCTTATACTGTTGAAGATCAAGTAGCAATTATTTATGCTGGCTCTAAAAATTTATTAAGAAACGTTCCTGTAAATAAAGTAAAAGAATTCGAAAAAGATTTTATCGAATACTTGAATAATACACACAGAGCTACATTGGATGCTTTAAAAGCTGGTAAATTAGATGACGCTATTACTGATGTTATTGAAAAAGCAGCTAAAGAAATTTCAGCAAAATATAATTAAAAAGTATTAAGTAGTAAGTATCAAGAATTAAGACCTCTTGATACTTAATACTTAAATCTTAATACTCAAAAACATGGCAAACTTAAAGGAAATCCGTAATAGAATTACTTCCGTTTCATCAACGATGCAGATCACCTCTGCGATGAAAATGGTTTCTGCTGCAAAGTTGAAAAAAGCACAAGATGCAATTACAGCAATGCGACCTTATGCCGAAAAATTAACGGAATTATTACAAAGTTTAAGTGCAACTTTAGATGGTGATGTTGGTGAAAGTTTTACAACGCAACGCGAGATCAACAAAGTGTTAATCGTTCCAATAACTTCTAATAGAGGATTATGTGGTGCTTTTAATTCGAATGTTATCAAACAAGCCAAATTAATTGCAGATTCTTATCCTGGAAAGCAAGTAGATATTTTTGCAATTGGAAAAAAAGGAAATGATGCTTTACTAAAAACAAATACCATTGTTGGAAATAAAAGTGAAATTTTTGATGATTTAACTTTTGATAATGTTGCTAAAATAGCTCAAATCTTAACCGATATGTTTATTTCTGGCGAGTACGACACCATTCAAATCGTTTATAACGAATTTAAAAATGCGGCTACTCAAATTGTTCAAACGCAACAATTTTTGCCTTTAGCACCAATAAAATCGGATAAGCCAGTATCTACAGGAGATTATATTTTTGAACCTTCCAAAGAAGAAATTGTTTTAACATTGATTCCAAAATCATTAAAAACACAATTGTATAAATCTATTAGAGATTCCTTTGCTTCCGAACATGGCGCTCGTATGACGGCTATGCACAAAGCAACCGACAACGCTACAGAATTAAGAGACCAATTGAAATTAACTTACAATAAAGCGCGTCAAGCTGCAATTACTAACGAGATTTTAGAAATTGTTGGTGGAGCTGAAGCTTTAAAAGGATAAATTTTAATTAAAATAGATACTTAAAAGAGCCAACAATTGTTGGCTCTTTTTTTTTACAACGATATTATAACTATTTTTGTTTTTTCAATAAAGAAATATACCTTGAGTTTATATAAAAATCTTTTCAAACAAACACTTATTTATGGGCTAGCAACAGTTTTCCCAAGGATAATCAGTTTTATTTTAAATCCGCTGTTTGTTTATTATTTGCCAGATAAAAGCAAGATGGGAGAAATTTCCGTGATATTCTCGTACCTGGTTTTTTTTAATGTTATTTTATCCTACGGAATGGAAACGTCTTTCTTCCGTTTTTATAATTCAGAAGAAAATAAAAAAGGGGTAATTTCTACTACTACCATTTCATTGTTTTGGTCTTCTTTAGCATTTTTAGTGGTTGCACTTCTTTTTAGAAATTCCTTAGCTACTTGGTCCGATATTAGTGTGGAGTACATTACTTATACTATATTTATTTTAACTTTAGATGCTTTAGCGATTGTGCCATTCTCTAAGTTAAGAGCCGAGAAAAGGCCAATGCGATATGCCACAATAAAAATGGCAAATGTTACTATTAATCTATTCTTAAACATTTTCTTTTTGGCATTACTGCCAAAAATAGTAGCTGCTAATCCTAATGGTTTTTTAGCTACTATTTATTTTGAAAATTTTCAAATAGGGTATATTTTCGTTTCTAATTTAACCGCAAGCTTGTTTACCATACTAGTATTATCTCCAAATTATTTTTCAATTTCATGGGAATTTGATAAAAAATTATGGATAAAAATGATGCAATATGGTGTTCCAATTTTAATAGCGGGTATTGCTTTTGCTGTTAATGAACATTTTGATAAAATATTACTTGATTGGATGCACGTCCCTATGTCGGACATCGGAGCCTACTCGGCATGTTATAAAATAGGAATGTTCATGGTTTTGTTTCGAACTGCATATACCTTGGGGATAGAACCTTTTTTCTTTAGTCATTCTAGCAATGAAAATGCCCAACAAACTTATGCAACCATCACTAAATATTTTGTAATTTTTGGTTCCTTTATTTGTCTATTTGTTATTGTTTTTATTGATTTATTAAAAAGACCTTTGGTGCCAAATGCCAATTATTGGGATGCTATAAAAGTGGTTCCATTAATTGTTTTAGCAAATTTCTTTCTAGGAATTTATACTAACTTGTCGGTTTGGTATAAGTTAATAGACAAAACTAGAATAGGCGCCTACATATCCTTAATTGGCGCTGTGGTAACATTGGCCCTAAATTATTTGTTAATCCCTACCATGAGCTATTATGGCTCTGCAATTGCAACTATTGCAGCTTATGGAACCATGATGATTATATCTTTCAAGATGGGGCAAAAAAGCTATCCAATTCCATACGATTTAAACAAGATATTTAGTTATCTATTTATTACCATAGTGTTCTCGGCAGTTTCCTTTTATATTCCATCCATTAGAGAAAATTATTACGTGAAAACAGTATTATTAGCAGTATTTTTATACTTTATATATTACAGCGAAAAAGAAACTTTACTTCGAATACTAAAAAGAAAAGCAAAATAAATCAGAGGAAAGAGATTGCTTTGTTCCTCGCAATGACAAAAAAATGACAATAAAAATCATAAACAAATCCCAACACGATTTACCCAACTACGAAACTATTGCTTCGGCAGGAATGGATTTGCGTGCCAATATCTCAGAATCAATAACTTTAAAATCATTAGAAAGAACAATTGTAAAAACCGGACTTTTCATTGAATTGCCAATAGGCTATGAAGCACAAGTTCGGCCAAGAAGCGGCTTGGCTGCCAAAAAAGGAATCACCGTTCTTAATTCTCCAGGAACAGTTGATGCCGATTATCGTGGCGAAATTGGAGTAATTTTAGTAAATTTATCCAATGAAGATTTTGTAATAGAAAATGGAGAAAGAATTGCCCAATTAATCATTGCCAAACACGAACGTGCCGAATGGGTTGAAGTACAGGAATTGTCAGAAACTTCAAGAGGAGAAGGCGGCTTTGGGAGTACGGGGGTGAAATAGTAAACGGTGTTCCTAAGCTGTAGGCAGTTTATCACACATCATCGATTCCAAACTACACATTAAAAACAGAAATAATTAAGTCTTAAATACTTAATAATCAAAAATTAATACAAAAAGTATGAAAATAATAGTACCAATGGCAGGACGTGGTTCCAGATTACGCCCGCATACATTAACCATTCCAAAACCATTAATTCCCATTGCCGGAAAACCAATCGTGCACCGATTAGTAGAGGATATTGCGGGAGTATTAAACCAAAATATTGACGAAGTTGCTTTTATTATTCATGAAAGTTTTGGTAAAAAAGTGGAAGAAGAATTAATTGCAATTGCTCAAAAATTGGGCGCTAGAGGAACCATTTATTATCAAAATGAAGCATTAGGAACGGGTCATGCCATAATGTGCGCCAAAGAATCTTTGAGTGGACCAGCAGTTATTGCGTATGCCGATACTTTAATTCGCGCTGATTTCGACTTAGATAAAACCGCCGACAGTGTGATTTGGGTAAAACAAGTAGACCAACCGGAAGCTTTTGGAGTAATTAACCTTAACGAAAACAACGAAATAATTGAATTGGTAGAGAAGCCAAAAGAATTTGTTTCCGACCTTGCCGTTATTGGTATATACTATTTTAAAGATGTTGCCGTTTTAAAGAATGAGTTACAATTTGTTTTAGACAACAACATTATTCATGGTGGCGAATACCAAATTAATGACGGAATTAAACAAATGATGGCAAAGGGCATGAAATTTGTACCAGGTAAAGTTGACGAGTGGATGGATTGCGGAAATAAGGACGTTACAGTGGATACTAACAATAGAATGCTGAACTTCTTGCACAACGATGGCGAACATTTGATTGATTACGATTTAAAACAAGAAAATTCAACAATCATTCCGCCATGTTATATTGGCAAAGATGTAGTATTGATAAATGCAACCGTTGGCCCGAATGTGTCCTTAGGAGATGGATGTCATGTTAGCAATAGCATAATTAAAAACAGTTTGGTTCAAACGCATACGCATATTAAAAATGCTCATTTAGACAATGCTATGATTGGAAATCATGCAAGTTTTGATGGAGACTTTACAAGTATTAGCATTGGCGATTATTCGGTTTTAGAATAATTTTAATATTTCCTAACAGGTTTTTCTCCTGTTAGGTATTTTAAAAAAAATGAAAAAAATAGTTTTATATAGTTTTCTTTTTGGAATATTTTTAGTCCCAAATTATCTTTTAGCTCAAGTAGAGCCTAAGGATACTTTGGCTTTGGCCGAAAATAAATTTGAAGATTTTTTATATGAATCTTTGAAACAAAAAGGAATTGAAAACTACGATAAAGCAATTGAAGCACTAGAAAAATGCCAATCAATTCAATCGGAAAATGCAATTGTTTATTTTGAATTGGGAAAAAACTATTTATCACTAAAAAAGTATAAAGACGCTTACGATAATTTTGAAAAAGTAACTAAAATAGATCCGAAAAATCGATGGGCTTGGGTAGGAATGTACGATGTATGTTACGACACTAAAGATTACAATCAGGCAATTAGTATAGTTCAAAAATTGGTCGAATTCAAATCTGATTACAGAGAAGATTTAGTTTCGCTTTACATGAACACCCAACAATTTGATAAAGCTTTAGATTTAATAAACGAACTAAATCAAACGGTAGGAAAATCGGAAAAAAGAGAATTATATAAAGCTCAAATCTTGCAAGACGCGAAATACCAAGGTGCCGAAAAGGCTAATTTAATAGAAAAAATTAAGCAATTCCCTAAAGACGAAGCCAATTATATTGCCTTAATTTATCTTTATTCGCAAAGTAATCAAGAAGATAAAGCATTAGAAATTGCAAAGCAATTGGAAAAAGAAATTCCAACTTCCGATTGGGCTCAGGTGAGTTTATTTAAGTTTCATTTGAATAATAATGATGGCGAAAAAACGGTTAAAGCCATGAATATTGTTTTAGCAAGTGATAAAATCGACAAGAAAATTAAGCATCGGATGTTAAATGAGTTCTTGATTTTTACCAAATCCAATCCACAATTTGATAAAGATTTGGACCACGCCATAGGTTACTTTGATAATGATAAAGAAGTGCAAGTTGCTAAAGAAATAGGTAAGTTTTATCAAAACAAAAAAGATTGGAGCAAAGCAATTCATTATTATGAAATGCATTTGACGACAACCAAGGATGACATGGAAATCATTTTACTATTGATGCAGGCTTTTACTGAAAATTTGCAATTTGATAAACTAGTTAAAGCTTCAGAAGAGCAAATGCAATTGTTTCCATCGCAACCGCAATTGTATTATTTTAATGGATTGGCAAATAATCAATTGAAAAACTATAAAAAAGCAAAGGATATTCTTGAAATGGGCTTAGATTTTGTTATTAATGATACAGTTTTAGAGATTAATTTCAATTTACAATTAGGAGAAGCTTGCAATGGTTTGGGTGATTTTAAAAAGAAAGACTTCTTCTTTTCAAAGGCTAATACTTTAATCGAAAAACAAAAAACAAAAAAATAATACGATACTATTTAAGCATTCCAATGAAAAAATATATAACTCTATTTTTATTAATCTTAGTGGCTTCCTGCAAATCCAAAGCGGTTTTGGCAGAGGGAAGCGCGAGCAATACTTTGTCTGCTAATAAAATAATTGCAAATTACGATAACAATAAAAGCGACTTTTCTACATTATATATTAAAGCGAATGCAAAATATGAAGATGCAAAACAGGCACAAAATGTACAAGCAGAAATTAAAATAAAAAAGAACGAAAAAATATTAATAAGCATCCGAATTTTGGGATTTACCGTTGCTAAAGCATTAATTACTCCTACATCAGTTCAGTATTACGAGAAGATTGGCAATAAATATTTTGAAGGAGATTATGCAGGCTTAAGCCAATGGCTTGGTACTGATTTAGATTTTCAAAAAGTGCAAAATATGTTTCTAGGAAAAACTTTAGACGACTTGCATAAAGGAAAATATGCAGTTTCTATTTTAGAAAAATTATATAAATTACAATCCAATCCAGATGGAAATACCAATAAATCTTTTTTCTTTGAAAGCGATAATTTTTTAGTAAAAAGACAAGAAATTAACCAACCTTTGCAAGAAAGAGCCCTACAAATTGCTTATCCAGATTATAAAAAATACGATGCAATGATTTTACCATTATCTTTGGCAATTGATGCCCGCCAAAAAGAGAATAAAACCAACATTAACATCGAATATAAAAATATTTCCTTTAATGAAGAACTTTCTTTTCCGTACAATGTTCCCGAAGGATATGAAAGAATATACATAGACAAGATATAATAATTATGCAAAAAAAATTAATCACTTTACTTTTCATCTTCTTAACTTCATTGGCTTGGAGCCAACAAACGCAAGAAGAATTAGAACAAAGAAAAAATAAAATTCAGCAAGAAATTCAGGAAAAAGAACGAATGCTTCAAGAAGTAAGAGGTAAAGAAAAGTCCGTAGGTAAACTTTTGCAAATCCAAAAAGAAAAAATAGGGTTAAAACAAAAATTAATAAATACCACCGAAAAACAAACCAAGTTGCTAAGCAACGATATGTATATTAATCAGGTTCAAATTAATAAATTGAAAAAGGACTTAGTTGTTTTAAAAGACGACTATGCCAAAATGATTTTGAAATCCTATAAAAGTCGCTCGCAGCAGAGCCGGGCTATGTTTTTGTTGTCTTCCGAAAATTTTTCACAAGCTTACAAACGGTTGCAATACATGAAGCAATATTCTAGTTATAGAAAAATGCAAGGCGATGAAATAAAAGACAAAACAACCAAACTAGCCGATTATAATGCCAAACTAAGTGGCCAAAAAACCGACAAAGAAAAACTTCTTGCCGAACAAGAAAAGCAACGTGCAGATCTTGAAAAAGAAAAACAAGAGCAAGAAAAAATTGCTAATAGTTTAAAGAAAGACAAAAAGCAAATTGTTGCCGAAATCAAGAAAAAACAGCAAGAATCTAGAAAAATTGATGCGCAAATTCAAAAAATGATTCGCGATGCGATTGCTGAAGCCAATAGAAAAGCGGCGGCAGCTAGAGTCAAAGCCAATCCTAAAACCACTACAGTAGCCGAAACTAAAAAAATTGAAGAATCTACCAAGATAGTGTTAACTCCTGAAGGGCAATTAATATCTAATAATTTCAAAGCCAATAAAGGAAGTTTGAATTGGCCGGTAGAAAAAGGTTCGATAACTTTAGGATATGGAGATCAACCTCACCCAGTATATAAATCATTAATGATTCATAATAGTGGTGTAGAAATCACCACCGAATCTGGTTCGGCCGCAAGAGCCGTTTTTAGCGGAGAAGTAACCAAAGTAATCATTATATCGCCATTAACTAAGTTAGTGTGTGTACAGCACGGAGATTTCTTTACAGTGTATCAAAATTTAAGTTCTGTTAATGTAAGTGCAGGAGATAGAGTATCTGCTAAGCAAAGTCTTGGAAAAATCAGAACCAATGCAGAGGGTAAAACAATTTTGAAATTTACCATTTCCCAAAATGCAAATTTTGTAAATCCAACGCTCTGGTTGAAACGATAATATTTCCAAAATAAAAAGGTCCAAAGAGCAGTAAATTGCTTTTTGGACCTTTTTTTTGTTTGTTAATTTTTACACAAACAATGCCTTCAATTCGGTTGCATCGTGTGGGTTCATTTTTCCGGCAAGAACCAAACTCAATTGTTTTCTTCTTAAAGCCGCATCAAAGCGTAATTTTTCTTCTTCCGTTTGAGGTTCTAGAGCGGGTACCGAAACAGGATTTCCTGTTTCATCAACTGCTACAAAAGTATAAATAGCTTCGTTTGCCTTGGCTCTTATTCCAGATTCTCTATCTTCAGTCCAAACATCGAGATATATTTCCATTGAGGAGGTAAATGCTCGCGAAACTTTTGCTTCTATAGTTACCACACTTCCCAAAGGTATAGCACGGTTAAAAGCAACGTGGTTTACCGAGGCAGTTACAACAATTCTTCGGGAGTGTCTTCGGGCAGCAATACTTGCAGCGCGATCCATTCTAGCCAATAATTCCCCTCCAAAAAGATTGTTTAAAGGATTGGTTTCGCCAGGCAATACCAAATCGGTAAGTATCGTTAAGGAGTCAATAGGATGTTTTGGAGTCATGTTTTTTTTGCAAAGGTATTTATTTTAATTTTTGCAATACTAATTTCACGAATTAACACGAAAACTTTTTCGTTTTTTCATTTAATCTTAGTTAGGAAACTAGGCTTGCAATTCGTGTCAAAAAAACCATAAAACCAAAAATCCCGATACATCGGGATTTTATTATAGTTCTTCAATCAACAACCACGCTTCGGGATTGTGTGATTTTTTTATTTTTTGCATTTCGGTTTGCGCTTCGCTATAAGAAGTAAAACTTTTATAAATAACCGGGAATAAACCATGTTGGTTTTTTGCAATCCTTTTAGCTGGATACTTTAGATGAATAAGTTCATCATACATTTTATCCGCATTTTCTTCTTTAAGAAATGCACCTGCTACAATATGATACGGCATTTTACTGTCTTTTACCGTTAAGGTTACCGCAGGAAGTGGATTAGAAATAAAGAAGGTAGCTTCTTGAATTTTTTGTTCTACTTGTTTTTGCACTTTAGTTTGAACCGCTAAAGTTTCCTCTTGAATTTTTTGTTGGTAATAATTATTCCCTAAAACTCCTCCAGCACCAAGCAAGCCAGCACTTAAAACAAAAATAGCAGCATATTTAAAGAACGAATTAGAATTCGTTCCTTCAGGAGCTATAGCAATTGGATCTTTTTCTTCTTGTTTTTCGACAACTTGTTGTAACACTTCTCTTTTAATAGCAGGAGAAACATAAGTAGTTAATCCGAAAGAGTCGGTTAAATAATTCACCGAATCCGAAGGAGTGAAAACCAGATTTTTTTCGGCATTTAAAGAAAAATCACCAACGTTTTTTAGGTTAATTGTTCCAAAATCTTGTAATTTAGATTTCCAATTAAGCACTTGGTTTTCAATAATGGCAACTGCTGCTTCGTAAGATATCTTTTCCGATTGCGCCAAATGATTTGCCAATAATCCGTCGTTATTTTTCAAATACGAATTAAAAGAAACCAATTTTTTTGGAGGATAAAACGAATGTAATCCTTCGTGTAACTGCGCCGATTGAATTTCGGTTAAAAAAGCACCAAATCCGGGAACGGTAACACATTGGTACCGATATAGTAATTGCGAAATATATAAATCCATCTTCATAAAGACAAAATTAAGTATTTAATGGAAAGCGCAAAACTTTATCAACAAATTTTGTTAACAATTTTAATTTATTCCTTATTTTTATATTACACAATATAAAAACTATGAGCGAATCCGAATTAGTACATCTCTTAGCACTACTAAAAATAGAAGGTGTTGGCGATATTGTAGCCAAAAAACTCATTAATCACTGCGGTTCTGCAGAAAAAGTGTTCCAAGCCAAACCCGATTTTTTAAAAAAAATTGATGGCGTTGGAACAGTTTTACTTAAAAAATTAAAAGACAAATCGGTTTTGGATATTGCTAAAAAAGAAATGCAATTTATTAAAGATAATGCTATTTCTTGTTGTTCATATTTAGATGAAAATTATCCCGAACGTTTAAAACATTGCATTGATGNACCTGTAGTGTTGTTTTCTTCNGGAAACATTAATTGGAACACCCGCAAAATAATTAGTATTGTGGGCACCCGTCAAGTTTCCGCCTATGGAATTGATTTTTGCAAAAAACTAATTCAAGATCTTGCTCCTTTAAACCCCATTATCGTTAGCGGATTTGCTTATGGTGTAGATATTGTTGCTCACCAAGCTGCAATGGATAATAACTTGCAAACCATAGGTGTTTTGGCCCATGGGTTAAACCAAGTTTACCCAAAAACGCATAAAAAGTATTGTGCAAAAATAGAAAAAAACGGAGGTTTTCTTACCGAATTTTGGAGCACTTCCAACCCAGAAAAAGAGAATTTTGTTAAACGAAACCGTATTGTAGCGGGAATTTCCGAAGCAACAATTGTAATAGAAAGTGCCGAAAAAGGAGGTTCCTTAATTACCGCAATACTGGCAAACGATTATAATAGAGATGTTTTTGCGGTGCCCGGAAGAACCACCGATAAATACAGTCAAGGCTGTAATAATTTGATAAAAACCCAACGTGCACATTTATTGACTTCGGCTGCCGATATTTTATATATCCTGAATTGGGAACTAGAAACCAAAGAAGAAAACCTAGGCATCCAAAAAAAACTTTTTGTTACTTTGGATGCAATAGAGCAGAAAATCTATAATTATTTGCTTCAAAATGGCAAAACAGAAATTGATATAATTGCGCTAGATTGTGACTTTCCAGTTTTCAAAATTTCTTCATTATTAATTAACATGGAATTAAAAGGTGTGATACGACCACTTCCAGGGAAATTATTTGAGGCGATTTAAAGATTAATTAGTAATTAATTTAGGTCAAAACAATTAAAATTATATTTTTGCTTTTCACTATTTCTAATACAACATGAATATTATTGAATTATTTGAAGCTGCAGGTATTTATCAAGAAAAGGCAACTGAATTTGTATTGGAAGACACATTAAAAGTATCCAAATATATGGATCTGCAAAAGAGCCTTAATCCAAATTTGGACACTACGGTTGCAACTAATTTGATAGAAGCACTAAAGAATTATCCCAACGAACTTTGGTTTATTGCCTATAATAGAATACTGTATAATTTTTTCGCAAAAACTAATCATTCCCGTAATAGGTTCAGTACCGATAGAATTGTTTCGGTTTCCAATGAAGCGATTCAAGCATTTATTGAGAAGTTCTTGCTAGACGAATTGGACTCTTTTTTCGAACAAAAAGTAGCCCAAAGTAAGTTGGAAGAAATAGATGATTTTCTAGTTGTGAAAGAATATTTACCACAAAAATCATTAGAAAAATTAGAAATAAAGCTTGCAGAAAAATTTGATTTTGTATTGTATACGCTAGAGCAAAATCCTTCAATAACTGAGGCTATCAGTATAAATTTTATAAAATACCGAAGTTTTTACGATTTACTATCGCATTTTAAATCGGCAGAAATTGATAAAAAAATTAAATCGTTATTATCTAAATTTAGTACCCTGTCTAATTTCGAAATCCAAACCGAATACAATAATTCGATGCGAATGGCAATGGCAAATTACAAGACAAACGATCACGATTTAGCTCATCTATTAAAAAGGAATAAAGAAGATACTATTTCAAGAACCCAAAAGACTTCTTCAAGCAGTAGTTCGGCATTAACCACAGGAGGAACTATTGCTTTGGTAATTATTGTAATTCGATTAATATTATTGATGGTGCGTTGTAGTCAGTAAGTTTTCGTTTACTCAAATCCTAGTTTCACTCTAACTTTTTGCAATACTTCATTGGCAACTAAATGCGCTTTGGCAGCCCCTATTTTTAGTAAATCATCTACTTCTGTAGGATTAGAAATGTAATAATTATATTTTTCTCTTTCGGTTTTAAATTTTTCACAAATAAGTTCAAAAAGAGCTTGTTTGGCATGACCATAACCGTAATTTCCGCCAAGATAATTTTGTCTCATGGCAGCAACCTCTGCTTCAGTTGCAAGTAATTTATAAATGCCAAAAACGTTACAAGTATCTGGATTTTTTGGATCTTCCAATGGCGTACTATCACTTTCAATACCCATCACTTGCTTGCGCAATGCTTTATCATCGTTGAAAATATTGATTAGATTGCCACGGGATTTACTCATTTTTTGACCATCGGTTCCAGGAACATACATGGTTTCCTCTTGAACTTTCCCTTCCGGAATTACAAAGGTTTCCCCCATTTGATGGTTGAATCTTGAAGCCACATCTCGAGTAATTTCGATGTGTTGCATTTGGTCTTTTCCAACTGGAACAAAATTAGCATCGTATAATAAAATATCGGCAGCCATTAGCATCGGATAAGAAAATAGCCCAGCATTTACATCGTCTAAACGATCGGCTTTATCCTTAAAGGAATGTGCCAATTTTAATCTTTGGTAGGGAAAAAAACAACTCAAATACCAAGATAATTCGGCAGTTTGGGGCACGTCACTTTGGCGGTAAAAAGTCACTTTGTTAACGTCCAATCCACAAGCCAACCAAGCAGCTGCAGTACTATAAGTATTATTGCGTAAGGTTTCCCCATCTTTTATTTGCGTAATCGAATGTAAGTCGGCAATAAAAAGAAACGATTGATTTTCGGGATTTTCAGATAATTCAATTGCTGGGATAATTGCCCCCAATAGGTTTCCTAAATGTGGGGTTCCGGTGCTTTGAACTCCAGTGAGTATTTTTGCCATTATAAATTTATTTAATGCAAAGTTAAACCTTTGTATTAAAAATTCCCTACTATTCCTTATTTTTGACCTTATGAGAATAGTAAAAATTATTTTTTGGACTCTTTGGCGCATTTGGTTTTATATTTTAATGGGCTTTTTTATTGTGTTGATGTTCCCGTTTTTGGTGATTTCGATTCTTAGAGAAGAGTGGTACAAGTACTTTTTTATAATGGCAAGAATTTGGGCAAAAGGAATCCTTCTCGGAATGGGATTTTATTATAAAGTAGAGCATGAACAAGAATTAGAATTGCGAAAAAGTTATATGATTGTAGCCAACCACACTTCTATGATTGACATTATGTTGATGTTGGCTATTGAACGAAATCCTTTTGTTTTTGTAGGAAAAAAAGAATTGGCTAAAATTCCATTATTTGGTTTTTTCTACAAAAGAACCTGCATTTTAGTAGATAGAAATAGTTCTAGAAGCCGTTTTGAAGTATACAATCGTGCCCAAAAAAGACTTAGTCAAGGTTTAAGTATTTGTATTTTTCCTGAAGGTGGCGTTCCAATCGAATCGATAGTTTTAGATGAATTTAAAGATGGTGCTTTTAGGTTAGCGATAGAACATCAAATTCCTATAGTACCTTTGACTTTTGCAGACAATAAGAAACGTTTATCGTATACTTTTTTTAGTGGATCTCCAGGGTTATTACGAGCAAGAATTCATACTTCTATAGAAACGGAAGGATTAACTTTAGACAATCGTAAAGAGGTTAAAGACAAGGCACGAACCATAATTTTAGATCAATTAAATAAATTTAACCCATAAAAAAGAGCGCTAACTAGGCGCTCTTTTTAGTCATTGCCTGAAAAACAATAACATCACTTAACTAATTATATTGTAATTAAAAAGAATATAGTATTCCGGAATATACCCCAAAAATATAAGGTTTAAAATTGCCAGAATCGTTGCTAAAAGTTTTTAATTGGTATTTTATTATCGGTTCTATGCGGGCATCTAAATTCTTGAATAGGCCATATTTTATTCCTAAACCTAAATTTCCACTAAAGTGGACTTGGTTTAAATTATTTGCCTCTCCAATTTTTAAATTTAAATCTTGCGATTGCAAATAAATTTCATTTCTATTCAAGACCAAGGTACTCATTCCACCAACAACATCAATGTCAAATTTTTTATCCAAAATCTTATAAGTAATTTCCAATGGCATTTCTATATAGCCAAATTTTTGGTTTAAATTACCTTCTGATTTGGAAGTTATTTTATTAAATGGGGAAGTTACATTACTCAAACTTTCTATGATTATGGATGCTCCAGATACATTAGGATTTAAATTATTCAGTTTGCCACCAGCACTTGCAGAATTGTTTTGAAAATACACAATTCCATTGGTGGTATATTCTACATTCAAAACATTAACACCAGTTCGCACTTTCAGTTTTTTATTAATTGCATAATTTAGACCTAATCCATAACTGGTATTATTGGCCGCATAAACTTTATTATTACTTTCTAATTTTGCATCTAGTGGTGACCCATTAGTTGTGGAACTAAAGTAAACAGGGGCAAGATTGGACGATATTTGCCAACGTTTTAGTTTTGCCTCAACTATTGTTTTAGTATCTTTTTCTTTTAATAATTCTTCTAAGGCATTTGGCACTATTACCGCTACTTTAACCGAGTCTATTTTTGGAAATAGGATTAAGTCGGATTTTATATTAGAAACTTTTTCCGATTTATCTTTATCAGGGGAAATAGTATTGGAAACTATGTTTTTATTTACAGAATCGGAATGCAAAACAGAATTTCCAGTTTTTATATTCTTATTTACAGCTGTAGCAATAACGTTTCTTGGCGTTATAAAACGGGTTTTCTTTCCAGATTTTTTTAATTTAGATGCTGTGTAAGCAACAACTTTAACTTCTTTTTTACCTGCCGGAAGAATTGAGTTTCTGTTGGTTTTTGTAGTAGAATTAATTTTTTCAGAAGCTGCTATAGTAGTTTTAGTAATTTCTTCAGGAACAGTTTTTATATTAGATTTTGTAATTTTAGAGGTGCTTTTTAAATGGATATTTTCGTTTGTAACATCATTTGAAACAGCAGTATTTATAGAAGATTTTTCATCATTTGAATTTGCAACTCTTTCCTTTTCTTCTAAAAAATTAGTAGAAGCAGTTTTAATAGAATTGTTAGGAAATTCTTTTTCTTGATGTGCAATAGTGGCGCCATTATTTTGTAAAGTTTCCGATTCATTATGATACACCAAAAACCCTATAATTAAGGCTGCGGCAACACCAGAAAGTCTCCACCAAATAGGTAGAATTCTTCGTTTTTCTTTCTTTTCTTCCAATTTTGTTTTGATGTTTTCCCAAACCATTTCGTCTGGGTGCATTTCAAAATTTTCAAAATTTTCTTGGAAGATTTTATTTATATTTTTTCTTTCGCTCATTTTATAGAGGGCATTTTTGCGCTACCAGTATTGGTTTCTATTTTTTCTTTCAGTATCATTTTGGCTCTTGCTAAATTCGATTTGGAGGTTCCAACGCTTATTTCTAGAGCCGTTGCAATTTCTTGGTGGGAATAATTTTCAAAAACATTCAAGTTAAAAACCATCCGATACCTATCCGGCAATTCCTGAATTATTTTCATTAAATACTCTGTTGAAATTTCAGTATCTATTTCTACCTCTATTTCTTCGGGAGTGTTTTCATCAATTACACTTAGAAATTTTTTATTTCGATACTGCTGCAGTACATGGTTAATCATAACCTTTTTTATCCAGCCGTCAAACGAGCCTCGAAATTCAAATAAGTGTATTTTTTCAAATACCAATAAAAACCCATCTTGTAAATGATCCTGTGCTTCGGCGAAACTCCGCGAATATTTCAAGCATACTGAGAACATCTTTGGGGCAAATTGCCGGTAAAGAAGTTCTTGTGCTTTAATATCGTTTTTTTTGCAATCATTTATAAGTTGTTCTATTGTCAAACTTTTTTCATTAATGATTAACTATCGCATCGTATTCTAAAAAATGATCCACACCTTGAGCGTCGGTACTAGTCCAAAATTTAAAGTGATAGGTTCCCAATGCGACAGGTTTAAATTTTAATGTTGCAGTATACTCTAACTGACTTGGAGGGCAACTTGTGCCGTTATTAAATTTTAATGCAATAATTGCTACTGTTCTAGTTAAATCATTTTTNTCGTAATAAAAGTCATAAAAAGTATGACAAACCGTTGGACGAATATATTGAACCGGAATTTCGGTAATGCTATCTACAGCAAATTTTACGGGCATAGTTACCTGACTTACTGGAATGGTTTCTAATGTTTCGTTAGCGTCTTCATTTTCTGGTTCACAGGATACAGTTAAAAAACCAACTGCTAAAAGTAAATAAATGTATTTCATGATTATTCTATTTTATAATTAGATGCAAAATAAATAAAAGGTTGCGTTAAATATAAAAAAAAATCACGCTCAAGGCGTGATTTAATTTTTAAGCATTATTTTCTTTTATAATTGCTTTAATTTTTCCTTCTAATTCGTCGGCTAATTCTGGGTTGTCTTTAATTAACGCTTTTACAGCATCTCTTCCTTGACCTAGTTTTGTTTCACCATAACTAAACCATGATCCAGCTTTTTTTATTACTTCAAATTCTACAGCTAAATCTAAAATTTCTCCCGTTTTAGAAATACCTTCTCCATACATGATGTCAAATTCAGCAACTTTAAATGGTGGAGCCACTTTATTTTTAACTACTTTCACTTTAGTTCGGTTTCCAATTACGTTATCGCCATCTTTAATTTGAGAAGAACGACGAATATCCAAACGAATGGAAGCATAAAATTTCAATGCATTTCCTCCAGTTGTGGTTTCTGGATTCCCAAACATTACTCCAATTTTCTCTCTCAATTGGTTGATAAAGAATACTGTACAATGTGTTTTGCTAATAGTTCCTGTTAATTTTCTAAGAGCTTGCGACATTAAACGAGCGTGTAATCCCATTTTAGAATCACCCATTTCTCCTTCAATTTCACTTTTTGGAGTTAAGGCAGCAACCGAGTCAATTACTACAATATCAATTGCACCAGAACGAATTAAATTCTCAGCAATTTCTAACGCTTGTTCTCCATTATCTGGTTGTGAAATGATTAAGTTTTCAATATCAACACCTAATTTTTCAGCATAATTTCTATCAAATGCATGCTCTGCATCAATAAACGCAGCAATTCCGCCTGCTTTTTGAGCTTCTGCAATTGCATGAAGCGTTAAGGTAGTTTTACCAGAAGATTCTGGACCATATATTTCTATGATTCTCCCTTTAGGATAACCATTTACACCCAACGCTAAATCTATACCTAACGATCCAGAAGAGATAGTTTCTACTTCTTCAATGGCCTTATCGCCCATTTTCATTACAGTTCCTTTTCCGTAGGTTTTGTCTAATTTGTCTAAAGTAAGCTGTAATGCTTTTAACTTGGCTTCTTTTTCTGAACTCATTTTTTCTTTCATTTAAATTGCTCGTATTTTTCGTAAAAATAAATATTTTTTTTGAAGAAAAAGAAGTTTATCAAAATGAGTTTTAAACAATTCTTATCAAGATTTATTTCTTATTTTTACAAACAAATTTTTTACCCTTATGGAAAAGATACTTTCCTATCCAATTTCGGCTGTTTATTACCTTTGTTTCGGACTTTGTTTGGCTATTTTCCACCCCATTCAGTGGATTTGTTTTAACGTTTTTGGTTACCAGTCACATAAAAAAAGTGTTGATTATTTAAATTTCTTTTTAGTTCGTTGTACAAACATTCTTGGAACTACTTATACTTTTAAAAATAGAGAATTAATCCCAGAGAATGTGCCCGTTATTTTTGTTGCAAACCACCAAAGTTTGTACGATATCGTTGGGATAATATGGTATTTAAGAAAACACCATGCCAAATTTGTCAGTAAAAAAGAATTAGGAAAAGGTATTCCGAGTGTGTCGTATAATTTGCGTCACGGTGGTTCCATACTTATTGACAGAAAAGACCCAAAACAAGCAATCCCTTTNATAAAAGGGCTAGCAGAATATATAGAAATGCATAATCGTTCGGCAGTAATTTTTCCGGAAGGAACGCGAAGTAAAAACGGAAAACCAAAAGAATTCTCACAAAGTGGATTAAAAATCCTCTGTAAATATGCCCCTTCAGCTTATGTTGTGCCAATTTCTATCAATAATTCATGGAAAATGGTTAAATTTGGACCTTTCCCTATGGGATTAGGAAATAAATTGGAATTCATCATTCAGGAACCTATAGCAGTAAAAGACTATTCGTTTGAAGAATTATTGACCAAAACAGAACATACAATTGTAAAATCTTTAAAAGTTAAATAAGAAATAGTTTAATACCCAAAATCTTAAATTTAAAATAAATGTCGATAACTAATATCCGTTTGGAAGTAATGCAGTTTTTAGAAAAAAACGTTGATTCTTTCATAGATCAATTTTTAATTCCAGTGGAAAAAATATGGCAACCGTCTGATTTTTTGCCGGATTCCCAAAGCGATACTTTCTTTGAAGATGTTAAAGAATTAAGAGAAATTGCCAAAGAGTTACCCTATGATTTTTGGGTAGCCATGGTTGGTGATACCATTACCGAAGAAGCGCTTCCTACTTACGAATCTTGGTTGATGGAAGTGGAAGGAATTGATAATTTAGAACGCAATGGTTGGTCCAGATGGATTCGCCAATGGACTGGTGAAGAAAATCGTCATGGTGATTTGCTTAATAAATACCTTTATTTGTCGGGCCGTGTAAACATGCGCGAAGTAGAAATGACTACACAACATTTGATCAATGATGGTTTCGATATTGGAACCGGAAAAGACCCGTATAAGAATTTTGTGTACACCAGCTTCCAAGAATTAGCTACTTATGTTTCCCACAATAGAGTTTCTCAAATTGCGAAACAATATGGCGATAACAAACTTTCTAAAGTTTGCAAAATGATTGCGGGCGATGAAATGCGTCACCACCATGCGTATAGCGAATTTGTAAATCAAATTTTTAAAGTTGATCCAAGCGAAATGATGTTGGCGTTTCAATACATGATGAAACAAAAAATCACTATGCCAGCACATTTTTTAAGAGAGTCAGGGCAATCTATTAGTACTGCCTTCAATCAGTTTTCAGATTCTGCACAAAAACTTGGTGTTTATACTGCCAATGATTATGTAGATATTATGCAAAAATTAATTGATAAATGGCAAATTGACAAAATAGGAAATCTTACGGATGAAGCCGAAAAAGCTAGAGACTACCTAATGAAATTACCTGCTAGAATGGCTAAAATTTCCGAAAGATTAGTGCTTCCTGAAGAAACACATATTTTTAAATGGGTACAACCTGCGTTAGCCAGATAATTAATTGAATATATTAAATCCTTTCCGTGATAAGAAAGGATTTTTTTACCCCAAATCTTATGTCGATACTCGATAATACTATCCTTTTTGTAAAAGAAAACTTACAAAATGCTGAAGCAGGTCACGACTGGTTTCATGTGGAACGAGTCTATAAAAACGCTTTATTAATTGCTAGTGAAGAAGATTGCAATTTAGAAATTGTGAGACTAGGAGCATTATTGCACGATATTGCCGATAGTAAATTTCATAATGGGGATGAAACTATAGGGCCAAAAGTGGCTCGTGATTTCTTAGAATCTCAAAAAGCATCCGAAGAAGTTATTACCCATGTGGTTCAAATTATTGAAAATATTTCCTTTAAAGGAGGAAACTTCGAAAAGAAGTTCACCTCCAAAGAATTGGATATCGTTCAGGATGCCGACCGACTAGATGCTCTTGGAGCCATTGGAATAGCACGTACTTTTAATTATGGAGGATTTAAAAACCGACCTTTATACTTGCCAAACATTGCTCCAAATTTGCACATGACTAAAGAGGAATATAAAAATAGTGAAGCACCAACGCTCAATCATTTTTACGAAAAACTTCTTCTTTTAAAAGATAAAATGAACACCGAAACCGGAAAAAAAATCGCTTTAGAACGACATAAATTCATGGAGAATTTCCTTTCGCAGTTTTATGCCGAATGGGAAGGGGAGAAGTAAATTTAATTTATTTCAAATCTTAACCATTCGTAGACAATAAGAAATCCCAGAAATTCTCTTTATGAATTACCTGAGTTGATTTTGGATCGTATTTTTCGGTGAAGGATTTCGTAAATTTTACGGTTATATTTGGACTGTATTTTATTTCAAATGCTTCGATTTCGTTGTTTTTAACTTCCAGATAATCAATTTCTGCTTGCTGTGTATTGCGCCAAAAAAAGGTGTCTTTATATTGA
>JGI25913J50563_1000024_pt1 | contig 23471 bp, 25 predicted proteins | sample LauGreSp1BDMLBSN_2_FD_50563 | JGI IMG/M metagenome (IMG submission 50563)
GAGACGATGTGGCTGAGTTGTGCCAGAAGGAGTTGGAGGCGAGAAAACCTAAGCCCAATCATAAATTTCAGTTGCCAGAAGGATTTTCAAAAATTGTCCGAACGTCCATTGGCAAGAAGCTAGAGAGTGATGCAAATGAGTTTGCCTTTGAAACAACCTTATCAGGCCTTGCCTATTTACGAAAAATTGAACTCTGGCAAAGACTTGGACATCAAGTTAAGCTGTGGTTCCTATCGTTACCAAATGAAGACATTGCAGAACCCTAAAGACATTCGCACTTCATCTGATCCAGACTTAGCCATCAAAACCAATACCAGCATATTGGTATCGCTTGATGGTAAAGATGTGGAATTAACGGCTGCAGACCTCATCAAAATGCGGGAAAACGAAACGCATCAGTCTCGCCACTAATCAACTGGGCCAGCTACACCGTAGTTTTTGATATGACGAACCATAGACTCCGACATCTAGCCCTGGCGATGCAGAACTGGTAAACATTCAAAATGATAGTTTTTTCAAACTAAGCCTTCTCTAGAATTAAAGCGATTCCCTGCCCCACACCAATGCACATGGTGCACAAGGCATATCGACCACCGGTGGCATGCAATCGATTAATTGCAGTGGTCACAAGACGCGCCCCCGATGCCCCCAACGGATGGCCCAATGCAATTGCTCCGCCCCATGCATTCACACGGGCATCGTCATCGCTCAAACCCAACATACGCAGCACGGCCAAGCCCTGAGCTGCGAATGCCTCATTGAGTTCAATGACATCGATTTGATCTAAGGTCAAACCAGTTTGCGCCAATACCTTTTCAGTTGCGGGCGCTGGTCCGACGCCCATGACACGCGGCGCAACACCCGCCGCAGCCATGCCAACAACACGCGCTTTGGGTGTTAATCCGTACTTAGCCACCTCAGCTTCACCGGCNAGCAAGACAGCACAAGCACCGTCATTCACACCCGATGCATTTCCCGCTGTGACAGTACCGTCGGGTCGAACAATACCCTTTAGTTTGGCCAATGCTTCCAAACTGGTTTCACGAGGATGTTCATCCTTGTCGACAACGATGGGGTCCCCTTTTTTCTGAGGAATCGTGACGGGAACAATCTCTCTTGCAAGATGCCCCGCCTTTTGAGCTGCCAATGCACGCAACTGGCTGTTCATCGCCATGCGGTCTTGCGCTTCACGCTCAATCTTGTAATCGACAGCAACGTTTTCTGCGGTCTCAGGCATGGAATCCACGCCATACTGTTCCTTCATTAACTTGTTGATGAAGCGCCAACCGATGGTGGTGTCGTAGACCGCATTGTTTCGGCTGAAGGCACTTTCTGCTTTAGGCATCACAAACGGTGCACGACTCATACTTTCGACACCGCCAGCAATCATCAGGACCCGCTTCACCGGACTTGATCGCGCGTGCAGCAGTTCCGATTGCATCAAGCCCTGAACCGCACAAACGGTTCACCGTAGATCCTGAAACTTCCATTGGCAAGCCAGCCAGCAAGCTACTCATGCGCGCCACATTGCGATTGTCTTCACCCGCTTGATTGGCACAACCGTAGATGACATCGGTCACGGCGGTCCAATCGACTTGCGGATTACGTTCCATCAATGCTTTGATGGGAATAGCGCCCAAGTCATCTGCGCGGATAGCGCTCAAGGCGCCGCCGTAGCGACCAAAAGGCGTGCGAATCGCATCGCAAATAAAGGCGTCGTTCATACGAATTCTCTTAAAAAATAAACTTGTTTTTGTTGGGATCTCGAGTGTTTGATCCTCAAGCTTGAACACTCAATCCGATCAGTCGCTCAAGTTCGTCGTGGTTTAAACCTTCGACCATATCAACTAGCTTCAAGCCCTGAGGCGTGCATTCCAAAGTTGCTAAATCGGAATAAATGCGCTTTACACATCCCAACCCAGTCAAGGGATATGAACACTTATCGACAACCTTGCTCTCGCCTTTTTTTGTGAGCAGATCCATCATGACCCAAGTCTGTTTTGCACCAACAGCCAAGTCCATCGCACCACCCACTGCCGGAATCGCGCCAGCTTCGCCAGTACTCCAATTGGCAAGATCGCCAGTCGCGGACACTTGAAATGCCCCTAAAACACTGATGTCGAGATGACCACCACGCATCATGGCAAAACTATCCGCATGATGAAAATACGACCCTCCAGCCAACAAAGTTACTGGCTGCTTGCCTGCATTAATTAAGTCGTAATCTTCCTCACCCGTCAACGGAGCCTCTCCCATTCCAAGAATCCCATTCTCGCTGTGAAGNACGACCTCCAAACCCTCTGGTAGGTAGTTTGCGACAAGCGTGGGTTGCCCAATACCCAGATTTACATACGCACCATCAAAAATATCTTGAGCAACTCGCCGGGCGAGTTCCTGCTTGGTTCGTTTTGTGAAATTACTCATGTAAGGTTTCCTTATGCAGCTTGCTTAAAGCCGCCCGCTTGTGTCGCCACGCGTTCAATCTTTACGATTCGAGAAACGAAAATTCCTGGCGTCACGATTGACTCAGGATCCATCTTGCCGAGTTCAACCACATCGTGAACAGTTGCAATGGTGCACTTGGCTGCTGTCGCCATCACAGGTCCAAAGTTACGCGCAGCCTTACGGAAAGTCAGATTACCCCAACGATCTCCAGTTTCAGCTTTGATCAACGCCACATCACCGTAAATTGGATACTCAAGCACGTAGTCTTTGCCGTTGATGTGACGCGTCTCTTTTGGTGTTCCGTCTGAATTCAATGCCAGCTCAGTTCCGAATCCAGTTGGCGTATAGAACGCACCAACGCCAGCACCGGCTGCGCGAAGTCGTTCGGCCAAGTTTCCTTGGGGTACCAGCTCTAACTCAATCTTTCCGCTTCGGAATAGCTCATCAAAGACGTATGAATCTGCTTGTCTCGGAAAGCTACAAATGATTTTCCGAACTTGCCCCGCCTTTAGCAAAGCGGCTAATCCCGTGTCTCCATTACCAGCGTTGTTATTCACGACGGTCAGTTCGCGTGCACCATGCTGAATCAATCCGTCGATGAGTTCATTTGGAATGCCTGCAGTACCGAAACCACCAATCAAGACAGTCGATCCGTCTTTAATTCCGGACAACGCATCGGGAACGTTTGTACATATTTTATTTATCATGTTTACTTTTAATGAAATGTTGCTTTCCACCAAACCGTGGACACTTTTGATAGATCATATTTAGCGACCGATCTGGGGGAACGCCACCTCACGCGGTTCAAAGCGTCGCAGAAAATAGCCACACCGCTTGATATTTCGGATCGGAAGGTACTCACTCCTGATTTTTTTACGCAGTCGGTGGATGTAGACCTCAACGGCACCCTCATTTAGATCCGTGTTGTCTGGATCCATTTCTTCAATGAAGTTCTCTTTCGCAATGATTTGCCCCACCCGCTTAAGCAAGATTTCGAGCACTTGAACCTCGCGTTTGGTCAATTCAACTTCGTTGCCAAGGATCCAAGTCCGCTTCGTTTCGTGGTTAAAGCTCAAAGCGCCATATTGGCTAACCGAAGTCATAAGTCCGTGGCTGCGTCTTGTTAGCGCGCGAACAACAGCACTGAAGTGGCTTTCGTCGAACGATGCAGGCAAACACCTGTCAATGCCTGCATTAAGTAACGGCACAGAACACGCAAGATGGTCGTCAGAAATAATGGCAATCGCTTGCGTCGCCTTTGGTAGACATCGCTGAAAAGTAGTGCACATTTCTTCATCGACACCGGCATGAGGATGTTGAACGACGATTAGGTCAAACTCGCCCCTAGCAGAAGGGATTTCTGACAAATCTTCAAAGTTCGTTATGCGTGATGCCAAGTTGGGCAGCGCCCGAGAAATCTTTTGGGACAAACCCACCGAACAGCTTGCTAGGGCTATCTCAAGCATGTGATGCACTTCCGTTCACCCTTTGACGCGCCACAGCACATACGCCTTGCTTATCGAGCATCCACTGAATCGGCTCAGAGCCAAAATTAAGTGCTAGCTTGGTCGCTTGCGTTTGAAATCTGCACGAGGATTGCTTTTCAATGAGCTGAAGAACCCAAGACGGCATCACATCAAATGCGGCCTTCAACATGAGAAGCATGAAAGGCTTATCGAGTAAGTCCGTCTGATAGTTTTCAACGACTCTGAGAATTTCTCGGGAACGGTCGTCAAACCTCAACTCGTTGAAATACCCAGCCAACTCAGCCTGAGTTGATTGCCAAGTCAATGGCAAATCAATGGCCCCTAACAAATGTCCAATTCGAGCCATTTCAAAGATGTATTGATCACAGTCGGGCTCAGAAAGAGGCCTCTTGGATAGGTGTTGATAGGCATTAAGAAACGAACTCGCTTCCGCAAGGTGGACCCACCGAATCAGGGCGGGCTCGTTGGCAATGTAAGGGCGGCCCTGAAGATCACGCCCACGAATGTTTGCATGAATCGTATTGACTCGACGAATCACAGCCATTGCCATGGCCTCACTGCCATAGGTGGTTGCCGCTACAAAGTAAGCGGTTCGACCCAAGCGATCTTTGAGTTTGTTTCTGAAATCTGAATGATCCCAAACTGCTGACAAGGCCCTTGGGTGCAAAGACTGAACCATCAATGAAGAAAGTCCGCCAACCATCATGGCCGTGAAGTTTGCATGCACCCTCCAAATGATTGACTCGGGCCCAAACAGGCCACGATCTCCCTTGGGTGACATGAAGTCGTCCAAATTTGACTTAGAGCCAGTCATCGCACGAACACGATCACCTATTTCTTTCAAAGCAAAATTAGCGATGGATTCAGGAAGTGGCATAGAAGCTTTTGGCCCTTGGTTCAACTGATCACTGAATTTGATTTGTCTGCAACCTGAACTTCAAATGACATCGCCTCATCAGGCTTCGGGTAACACATCTTCTCCCCATCCCATTGTTGGCCACACCAACACACACCCTCGTCATTGATGATGCAGGTGCCTGTTCCACAGCATCTTGGGTCTTCTGTCATGGTTGTCTCCAAAGTAAGTTGTATTAACAATTAGCCCGTCGAAGGTCAGCTTCCAAACATTCTTCAAATTTCATCTCAGGACTGAAGCGGCCATATTCATGTCTATCACCCGATCTGGCTTGGTGATTCTGCTGTAAACAATTTGTGACTTACAACCAAATGAAATTTCAGAGTTCTTAGGCGCGGTGATTTCAGTGTGGTCGAGGTAAACATTCAAAAGACTCAATCGATCCACTGTCACCCGAGCTTCGATCCACGCGAGGATTGGTTCCAAGTGCTCGATCGTTTCTAAATCATGCGTCCACTGCCACGCCTGTCCGCGCGGAACACGACGACCACGACCGTCTTTGTTGTGAAGCATGTATGAGAACTTCATGGCGAGATTTTGAGATATTTATCTACGCAAAATTGGCTTTATCTCAAATAAGTCTATATTTCGACATATTTTCTACTCAAAAACTACGCAAAAGTACGGATTTGATCCCGAAACCGAAATGGCGCATTGCAAATGCAAGGAGCGACATAGGCCGCCACGTTCAAAGACAAGGCCGTTAAAAGCCACGCAAGCCCTGTTTTGACCGAGCTTTTATACTGAGCACCAGCGTGGTAGCGAATCAGGTTCACCGCATCATTTTGAGTACTATTTTTAGACATCCCCCATGGAAATCAAGGTCAATTTTCTCGACAAGCTTCGTCTTGAAGCCAAGTTCGATGACTTCACGGTGGTCGCCGACCAGCCTATTCGTTACAAGGGCGATGGGTCAGCCCCTGGGCCGTTCGATTATTTTTTAGCCTCATCCGCTTTGTGTGCCGCCTACTTTGTGAAGTTGTATTGCGACACGCGCAACATTCCCACCGAAAACATCCGCCTGTCGCAAAACAACATCGTCGACCCGGAGAACCGTTACCAACAGATTTTCAAGATCCAAGTTGAGCTGCCGCCGGACATCCAAGAGGTAGACCGCAGAGGCATTCTTAACTCGATCGAGCGTTGCACCGTCAAAAAAGTGGTGCAAGCAGGCCCCGAGTTTGTCATCGAAGAAGTTGAGAGCTTGGATGCCGATGCGCAAGCTTTGCTCATGCTGAAGCCAAGCGCTGACAACAGTACCTACATCGCGGGCAAGGACCTGCCGCTGGAGCAAACCATCGCCAACATGTCGGGCATCTTGGCGGGCTTAGGCATCAAGATTGAAATTGCGTCTTGGCGCAACATCATTCCCAATGTGTGGTCACTGCACATCCGCGATGCGCATTCGCCGATGTGTTTTACCAATGGCAAGGGCGCGACCAAAGAAAGTGCCTTGGCCTCGGCCTTGGGTGAATACATCGAGCGGCTCAACAACAACCATTTCTACGCAGGCTCCTTTTGGGGCGAAGACATAGCCAATGCGCCGTTTGTCCACTACCCAAATGAACGCTGGTTCAAGCCACGCAAGAAAGACACGCTGCCCGCTGAAATTCTGGACGCGTACTGTCTGAAAATCTACAACGCCGATGGCGAGTTGCGAGGCTCGCACCTGATCGACACCAATTCCGGTCATGTAGAGCGTGGCATTTGTTCACTGCCGTATGTCCGTCAGTCAGATGGCGAGGTGGTGTATTTCCCGTCTAACTTGGTCGAGAACTTGTTCGTCAGCAATGGCATGAGTGCTGGCAACACGCTGGCCGAAGCACAGGTGCAGTGCCTGTCTGAAATTTTCGAACGCGCGGTCAAGCGCGAAATCTTGGAAGGTGAAATCTGTTTGCCGGATGTGCCGCATGAGGTGTTGGCGAAATACCCCAGCATCTTGGCTGGCATTCAAGGCTTGGAAGAACAAGGCTTTCCGGTGCTGGTGAAAGACGCCTCACTGGGCGGGGTCTACCCCGTCATGTGCGTCACCTTGATGAACCCACGCACAGGCGGTGTGTTTGCCTCGTTCGGTGCGCACCCCAGCTTTGAAGTGGCGCTGGAGCGCAGCCTCACGGAGTTGCTGCAAGGCCGCAGCTTTGAAGGCCTGAACGATTTGCCACCGCCCACGTTCGAGAGCAACGCGGTCACTGAGCCCAATAACTTTGTGGAGCACTTCATCGATTCGAGCGGCATCGTGTCTTGGCGCTTTTTCAGCGCGAAGGCCGATTTCGAATTTGTGGCATGGGATTTCTCTGGCCAAGGAGAAAACTCCAACGCAGAGGAAGCGGCCACCTTGTTGGGCATCCTCAAAGACATGGGCAAAGAGGTCTACACAGCCGTGTATGACCAGCTGGGCGCGATCGCCTGCCGCATTTTGGTGCCTGGTTATTCGGAGATTTACCCATTAGAGGATTTGATTTGGGACAACACCAACAAGGCGCTGTTGTTTCGCGAAGACATCCTGAACCTGCAACGTTTGGACGATGCCAGCTTGTCGGCACTGCTCGATCGCTTAGAAAACAATGAGCTCGATGAGTACTTGGACATTGCCACCTTGATCGGCATCGAATTTGATGAGAACACGGACTGGGGTCAACTCACCGTTCTTGAATTGAAGCTATTGATTCATCTGGCGCTGAAGCAATTTGAAGACGCGCAAGATCTGGTAGGCGCCTTCCTGCAATACAACGACAACACCGTCGCGCGTAAATTGTTTTATCAGGCCTTGAATGTGGTCCTGGAAGTCGTGCTCGATCCAGACTTAGAACTGCAAGACTATGAAGTCAACTTCCGTCGGATGTTTGGCGATGCGCGGATGGACGCAGTCATGGGCTCGGTCGATGGCAGCGTCCGCTTCTTTGGACTCACGCCAACGAGCATGAAACTAGAAGGGCTCGACAGGCACCACCGCCTGATCGACAGCTACAAAAAGTTGCATGCTGCGCGTGCCAATGCAGCGGGCAGCCATGGCATCTGAATGCCGTGCATTGGCGCCTGATCGCTACAGCGCATGCAGCGCTGCTTTCGCAATGCTGGCCGCGTCCACATGAAAGAACGCACGCAAAGCAGCCCGTGTGTCGCTGCGGCCAAAACCATCGGTGCCTAAGCTCAGGTAGCGACGACCTGCAGGAATATACGCACGCACACTCTCTGGCACCATGCGCACATAGTCGGTGGCCGCCACGATGGGGCCTTGGCTGTTTGCCAATTGTTGTGCCACAAACGGCACACCCGGATGGGCCTCACCTGCCAAGGCCCGCGCTTCGCAGGCCATGCCATCGCGTGCCAATTCACTCCAACTGGTGACGCTGTAGACATCGCTGGCAATGCCTTGTGCTGCAAGTTGTTCGGCAGCCTTGACCACCTCGGTCAAGATGGCGCCTGAGCCCATCAAGGTCACGCGTTGACCCGTTGGGTGAAGGGCATCCACAGTTTTGAATTTGTAGCAACCCCGGATCACCTCTGGCGCGACCCCCACGGGCAAATCGGGTTGGGCGTAGTTTTCATTCATCAACGTGACGTAGTAGAAAACATCGCGTTGCTCGACCAACATCTCACGCATGCCATGGTCCACGATGACCGCCATTTCTCCCGCATAGGCAGGGTCATAGGCACGGCAATTCGGAATGGTGGCGGCGACCAGATGGCTGCTGCCGTCTTGGTGTTGCAAGCCTTCACCGCCCAGGGTGGTGCGTCCAGAAGTCGCCCCCAACAAAAAGCCGCGCGCACGCTGATCAGCCGCCGCCCAAATTGCATCGCCCACACGCTGGAAGCCAAACATCGAGTAATAAATGTAGAACGGCAACATGGCCAAGCCATGCACGCTGTAGCTCGTGGCAGCGGCTGTCCAGCTGGCAATGGCTCCTGCTTCGCTGATGCCCTCCTCCAAAATTTGGCCATCCAAGGCTTCGCGATAACTCAGCACCGACCCAATGTCCTCTGGCTCATAACGCTGGCCCACGCTAGAGTAAATGCCGACCTGCTTGAACAAATTGGCCATGCCAAAAGTTCGGGCCTCATCCGCCACGATGGGCACAATGCGCGGCCCCAACTGAGGATCTTTGAGCAAGTTGCCCAGCAAGCGCACAAAGGCCATGGTGGTGGACATTTCCTTACCCGCCGCGTTGATCGCAAAGGTGGCCCATTGCGTGATGGCGGGCACGGGTATGACATCGGCTTGGGTTTGCCGCTGGGGCATGTAACCGCCCAGTCGATGTCGCTGCGCATTTAAGTAACGTATTTCTTCGCTATCGTCAGCAGGTTTNAAGAACTGCAACTGCGTCGCTTGCTCATCGCTCAACGGCAAGTTGAACCGGTTTCTAAACTCAATCAANGCCGTCTCATCCAGCTTCTTTTGGCTATGCGTGGTCATCTTGCCCTGCCCCGCTTCGCCCATGCCATAGCCTTTTTTGGTGTGGGCCAAGATCACCGTGGGCTGCCCTTGGTGGTTCGCTGCGGCGGCATAGGCCGCATGGATCTTCACCAAGTCATGGCCCCCGCGCTTGAGGCGGTCAATTTGCTCGTCGGTCATGCCTTGCGCCAAACGGGCCAGCTCGTCGTTCTGTCCAAAGAACGTGTCGCGGTTGAAGCGTCCGTCCTTGGCAGCAAAGGTTTGCATCTGACCGTCTACCGTGTCGCTAAAAGCCCGCACCAAGGCGCCTGTCACATCGCGTGCAAACAAGCCATCCCAATCACTGCCCCACACCAGTTTGATCACGTTCCAGCCAGCACCTCGGAACAAACGCTCCAACTCGTCGATGATGCGGCCGTTGCCACGCACAGGGCCATCNAGGCGCTGTAAATTGCAGTTGACCACCCACACCAAGTTGTCGAGCTTTTCACGCGAAGCGAGCGTCAAGGCGCTCATGCTCTCGGGTTCGTCCATCTCACCATCGCCAAACACGCCCCATACCTTGCGTGCGCTGCAGTCTTGCAACTGNCGGTGTGTGAGGTAGCGCATGAAACGCGCGTGGTAGATCGAGCTGATGGGGCCAATGCCCATCGAGCCTGTGGGGAACTGCCAAAAGTCAGGCATCAGCCAAGGGTGTGGGTAACTGCTCAGGCCTCGAACGCCTTCGGGTGCTGTGATCTCTTGGCGGTAATGCGACAAGTCAGCCTCGCTCAAGCGCCCTTCCAAAAATGCGCGGGCATACACGCCAGGCGCGCTGTGCGGCTGGAAGAACACCAAGTCACCCCCATGTGCGGCGTTGCGCGCATGAAAGAAGTGATTGAAGCCCACCTCAAACAAATCTGCCGCACTGGCGTAGCTGGCGATGTGCCCGCCCAACTCGCCATAGGCCGCATTGGCACGCGCCACCATGGCCAATGCGTTCCAGCGCATCAATGAACCCAGACGTTCCTCCATGGCCAAATCACCTGGAAAGCTGGGCTGCTGCGCCACGCTCACGCTGTTGACATAAGGTGTTGCCAACTCAGGCTGCCACTGCACTTGGCTGGTGTTGGCCAGTTGCACCAAGTTGTCAAGGATGAAGCGCGCGCGCTCTGGCCCCTCGGTCGCCACCAGCGACAAAAATGCGTCGCGCCATTCGGCGGTTTCAAATGGGTCTATGTCGCCGCCCGTCGCGGGCAAGAGTGCGTGAATGCTGTGGTCTGTCATGGGATCCACTGTATAAAAATACGGGCCAAATAGGCTATCGTTTTTAAGCCAAAACAGCCGAATAACAAAATAAAATGCTTCAATTCTTGACTTTAGAAGCATGAAATGAATTTAGACACCACTGATCTGCGCATTTTGACGGAGCTGCAACTCGACAGCTCTCTCACCAATATCGAACTGGCGCGGCGGGTGCATTTGTCACCCTCCCCCTGCCTGACTCGGGTCAAAGCACTCGAAGCTGCGGGGGTGATCGATCGCTACGTGGCCTTGGTCAACCCCAAGCAACTGGGGCTGAACTTGTCCGTCTTCATCTCGATCAGCTTGAAAGAACAATCGAAATCGGCGTTGGCTGAATTTGAACAGCGCATCGCCGAACACGATGAAGTGATGGAGTGCTACCTCATGACCGGCGACAGCGACTACTTGATTCGCGTCGCCGTGGCAGACATCACGGCATTAGAGAAGTTCATTTTGGAACAGCTCACGCCCATCCCTGGCATCGAAAAAATTCGCTCCAGCTTTGCCCTCAAGCAAGTGCGTTACAAAACGGCATTGCCGCTGCCTTCTGGGAGCGCATGAGAATTTCTACAGAGCACCGAAACGCTAAAGCCCCTTGCGATCAAACAATCGGCACAGCATCCCAGTCCGTTGTGTAGCTGGGCGACTTGCGCTCCTGTCGCATCTGCCACCCCTTGTGCGCGCCTTGCGTTGAGACTTTGACGGTGCCTCGACCGAATCGCTGGTTCAACCCATCCAGTGCATCCATCAGCCGCGTGTCTGTCGCTTGGGCGGGCTCTAACCAATCCGCTTGGTACTGCCCCATGGGCGTGATTTCTCCAAGCATGATGCCCGCCTTTTTGTAGTCATATTCAGGCTTGAACAAACGCGCCACGAGGTAGGCCGCCCAGCGATTCACCACCAAGCTGTCGTTGGTGGGTTGGGGCAATGGCAATGTGAACGACGGGTTGTATTGGGGTAAATCTTTTCTGAAGCGGTTGGTGTGCAAGGACACTTGAATCAATGAGGCGTGAGACCCTTGCGCACGCAACTTAGCGCAGGCATTGGCAACGAAAGTGCTCATGGCATCTTGAAGCACGGCGACATCTTTCACCGTCTGGCCGAATGAACGACTGCTGACGATTTGCTTCTTGTGAGGCACGATCTCTTGAAACTCAATGCACGCGGTGCCTTGAAGCTCGCGCTGCGTCTTCTCCACCACCACACCGAACTCGGCCCTCAATGAAGCGGTGTTTGCTGCACGCAAATCTTGCACCGTGTGAATGCCGTGCTCCGCCAAGCGTGCCGAAATCCTGCGCCCTACCCCCCAGACTTCGCCCACTTCAATTTGGCTGAGTAACTTCTCTTGCTGCGCTTGCGTCAAATCGTTGTAATTGAAAACGCCCTTGGACCTGGGGTGCTTCTTGGCAATGTGGTTGGCCAGCTTGGCAAGCGTTTTGGTCGGTCCAATGCCCACACAAACGGGGATGCCTGTCCACGCCATGACGCGTTCACGTATTGCATAGCTGACCTCTTTCAACTGAGGTGTGCCGGTGAGATCAACAAAGCATTCGTCAATGGAGTACACCTCGTGGCGTGGCGAGTAGTTGCTCAGAATCGACATGACTCGGTTTGACATGTCCGCGTAAAGCGCATAGTTTGAACTCAAAGCAAGAATGCCGTGCGCCTCTGCAAAGTCCTTGCACTCAAACCAAGGCTGCCCCATGCGAATTCCCAGCGCCTTCGCCTCATTCGAGCGCGACACCGCGCAGCCGTCGTTGTTTGACAACACGACGATGGGCACATTTTTCAAATCAGGACGAAAGACCCGCTCACAACTGACATAAAAGTTGTTGCAATCCACCAAGGCAATCTGTGGGGTCATGGCGCAACCGCTTCAACTTTCACAGTTTGAAGCAGGATAGGTTTGACCAAAATTTTGTAGCTATCAAGGTCAAAGCCCAACCCCATTGGCTCCTCTAATTTGCTTGCCTCGCCTGACTTGGAACACTGCGTCCCCAAGTAGCACCAGTGATTGACACGATGCTTTTGCACCCAACCGTCAACCTCTTCAATCAGATCCACCGGGCCGCTGAACGGCCAGACTTCTACCTGCGAGTCCACCAAGGCAGAGAACAACCGCGCATCATGCGTCTGCCTGTCTTCCTTGCCCACACAAGCGCCAAGGCACGTTTTGATCTGCAACCCAAAACAGCCACGCATTGAAGTTTTCTCAAGCCCCAAGGTGGACAAGCAAAGCATGTGCTGCTGTGCGAGCGCCTTGAGTTTGGCTTGGGCCGCGTGGCTAGATGAAAACAAACCGTACAGCCCTTGTGTGACGCCAAGGTTGACAGACTTGCTGTCGACGATTTCCGGCACCGCGCCTTTGGCCGTCTGGTTCAACCGGATAGAACACAAGGTGCGAATGCGCCGCAGTCGCTGATTGAACAACGGGTTTTGCGCTTTGATCATTCGAGATTCAAGCAACAAAGCGCCCATCTCGCCGGCTGTCTCAATGAAGTCAATTCGACGTGTCTGAGCAATCATGCGCATCTCTTCGGGTGTTCTCAGATGACTCATGACCCGACTGCGAATGTCCACGCTCTTGCCTATGTACAGCGGCAGCGTCCCTTCGCCTCGGAAGATGTAGACACCTGGCGCGCGTGGCAATGCCGCCAGACTATCGGGGTCAATCGTGTGCTTTGGCATGCTGGAACCGGATGCCGCCATGTATCAGCACAGCTTATGGATGTTGTTCGTCACGACGCCCCACACAACAAAGTCGTCTTCTTCGTTGATGAGTCGTGGTGGATAGATGGGGTTTTCAGCAATGAGCTTGACCACACCACCACGCCGGTACAAGCGCTTCACGGTGAACTCGTTGTTGAGCTGCGCGACCACGATGTGGTTGTGCTTAGGGTCCATGCTGCGATCGACCAAGAGCGCATCACCTTCATAGATACCCGCCCCCGTCATCGAGTCGCCTTTGACTTTGAAGATGTAGGTCGCCGCCTTGTTGCGAATCAGCTGCTTGTTGAGATCAATGCGTTCTTCTGTGTGATCCGCAGCAGGCGACGGGAAACCAGCAGGCACCAACCAGCCACAAACGTCCAGCCAAAGTGGGCTNGCTTCAACTAAAACAGGATGACTCGCAGAAAATGGGGTTGTTTGCATAAAATCTATAATACTGTACAAAACATCAGTACCACAAGCCATGCACACCAACTTCACACCACCGCACACCGCCCTGCTGAATCAAGGCATGTCAAAGCTAAACGCATGGACACTCGACGACCACCAAGCCAGCATTTCCAAAGCGTGGGTGTTTGATAGCTTCAAGACTGCCAGAGATTTTTTTTCAAAGCTTGCCGATCTTGCTGAGCTGCATGACCACCATCCTGAGGTCTTATCCAGTCACGCAAACATGCGGATTCGGCTATGGACACACGATGCCGGTGGTTTGACGGTCAAAGACTTTGAGCTCGCCATGGACATCGACCAACTGATCGCCAACGACTTTTCTCAGCGACTCAAAAAGTGACGGCTCGGGTGCTGCAATTTGTTTTGATTTAGCACTTGGCAATTAGCAATTAGCAATTGGCACGCCGATGATCTGCAATGGCATGGTCATCAAATTTCATGTCTGGGCTTCTCAGCGCACGGTGCTTGGTGGTTCGCCCATGCATTCGCATGCGCCACAACTTGAACGAGCTCGGGTTGAGTTCAGTCCGCATCAAACGTATGACATCAGACTCAGACACACCTAAACGCTCCTTGATGGTCTCAAAGGTTGTTCTGTCCTCCCAAGCCATTTGAATCACCGCGGATATATCGCCGGGTGTCAGACTAGCAAGTCGATCTGAATATGCCATGGCAGTTCAAAACGACATATGGAGTTGAAACACCGAATTAGGCGCTTTGGGCATGAAGGGAACGGCAAGGGGCTTGAACTTGAAGCGACCCATCTCTTGCACGTAGGACTTGGCCTCCACTGAAGAATAGTCAATGAAGTCAGACAGGGTAAATTTACTCAACGTGTCTTTCACGATTTGCTCTAGCCCGAGTTCATAGCTGGCGGGTTCAACAGGCTCCATCGCATCAGATAACGAAGCGCCGCTGAAGGTTGTCTCAAACACCAAAGCGATGTCCCAAATAGAAATTAAGGAAACATCGCCCAGAATCATGTAGCCGCCGCCCGGGCCTTTCATGGAGCTCACGATGTTGTGGTCTCTCAGGGGCTTGAGGATGTTTTCCAGATATGAGATGGACAAGCCAAGTCTGGGTGAAAGTTCGGTTGTCGTGACATAGCCCGCGTTTCTCTGCCCCGCGATGCATATACAGACCTCAATTGCGTTGATTGTTTTTTTAGAAATCATGACTCAGCCTCCTGTGAGTAGTATTTTCAGATATTTATCTACACAAAACATGTTTCATGTTTAAATTAATCAAATTTCGACATATTATCTACTCAACTACTACTCAAAAGTACAGAATTGACAAGCAAAGTCTGTCGCAAGCGCCGCCCCACCTGCTGTGCTGGCATGCTCGCACGCAGGCCAAAGCACTCGAATTTGTCACGCTGAAACAATGGCAATCCTGCGTAAGGGTTGAATAAAAAATCATGAAAATCTCTCGCCGATCTGGATTCGTACTGAGCTTCGCTGCTGTTTTAACTACATGGGGCAGCACGTTTGCACAAAGCACCCCATCAGAAAGTGACTTGAAGCCCAATCCTGAAAGCCTCAAACGCTTGCAGCCTTACTTAGACAGCCCACGTTTGGTTGGGCAAGGCAAATACAGCTACTGGGGCTTTGATGTCTATCACGCCAGCTTGTGGACAGGGAAAAACGCCATGCGTCCCGAGCAATGGCAAGCGCAAAACCTAGCGCTCGAACTCCTTTACCTGCGTGACTTTGAGGGCAAAGACATCGCCAAACGCTCCGTTGATGAGATGCAAGCGCAGAGTTCCTTGCCCACTGACAAAGCACGCGCATGGTTGAAAACCTTAGAAACTCTTTTTCCAAATGTGCGTCAAGGCCAGCGCTTGACTGGCATCTATCTAAGCGATGGCACCGCGCATTTTTTGTTTGACAACAAATCTCTGGGTGAGATCAAAGACCCAGAATTAGCCAAACGTTTTTTTGCCATTTGGTTAGCCCCTCAAACCTCTGCGCAAGAACTTCGAAAAAATTTGTTTGCTGAAGCTCACAACAAAAACTGATCGACTCTGACGATCTCGAAAATCGCACCTACGTTTAAAGGCTTGTTCAAGCAAGGACAAAGCCTCACTTCTAGAATCTGGCCATGCGCACATCCTCAAACATCGACATTGTTTACCTGTGGGTCGATGGGAACGATGACGGATGGCGAGCCAAACGTCAAAACGCCTATACCCAGATTTATGCCAATGGCAAGCATGACGTGGCGCGATTTGGCAATGTCGAGGGCCGCTTTCGTGACAACGAAGAATTGCGTTTCAGTTTGCGTGCCTTAGAAACCTTCTTTCCCGATCATGGCCATGTCTACATCGTGACCGATGGCCAAGTACCCGATTGGTTGCAACCCTCGCCGCAACTCACCCTGATTGACCACGGCGACTTGATTCCAGAAGCATCCCTGCCCACGTTCGACTCCGGCAATATCGAGTCCTATATCCACCGCATCCCAGGCCTGTCCGAGCGGTACTTCTATTTGAACGATGACGTCTTCTTCGGCGCACCCGTGNGNGTAGAGGATTGGTTCTTTGAGGGCGGCTTTTATGTGGCTTGGTCTGATGAGCCNGANGTGCTTGGCCACGCCATGCAAACCGACGCCACGTCTTTAGANAANGCCAGNCGCTTGTCCAAGCAATGGCTGCAAGCCAAAGCTGAGCAAACCCAATTGAANCCTGTCGTNCCCTCTCGGCCCCTGAACGAGTGCTATCGCCACACCTCGCGCACCTTTGCGCACTCACCGCGGCCGATGTTGAAATCCATCTTGATCGAGCTCGAACACGAAGCCATCGATTTATTTCAACGCGTGCGGTCTACTGTTTTTCGCAGCTGGGACAAACCCACCATCGTGTCTGACTTTGTCTTNCGCTGGGCGCTCGCGCATGGGGTCGCGCAAGTCAAAGACCATTCCTACCTCTACATCTCCACGGGCGAAGNATTGGCGAGTAAAGAGCTTGATTTTCTAAAANAACAATTTGGCAAGCTCGACTTCTTTTGCATCAACGACACCACCGATGACGCGCTGACTGAGGACCCGAGACTCACCCGCGTTCGCAACGTACTGCTCACACTGTTACCCACACCCTCCGCTTATGAAAAAAATAGTTCTATGCGTCCTATGCTTGCTGACCTGTGCGTTTACTAAGGCCAGCGACTTAGCTGAAAAATTAAAGTCCCCTGACTACGTCTTGTTGATGCGCCACACCAGCGCCCCGGGCAATGGGGACCCTGCCAACTACACCTTGGATGCTTGCAAAACACAGAGAAACCTCAGTGCNGAGGGGCGCATGCAAGCCGTGGCAGTGGGGAATTGGCTCAAGAAGCAAGGCATCCAAACTGCCGACGTTCACAGCAGCGCTTGGTGCCGATGCAAAGACACGGCAGAACTTTTGAACTTCAATGGCTTCAAGGTGGCGCCTGCGCTGGCCTCATTTTTTGATGACATGGCACAGGCAAAAGCAAGCAACCAAATCCTTCAAAAATTCATTGCGGACACACGTCAGACCAAGGGCAGCAAGGCGCTCATCCTCGTGACGCACCATGTCAACATCCTTGAGTTCGCGGGCGAAAACATCGCCTCCGGCGACATGGTGTTGGCCAAGGTCGATCGCGGTGGAAAGATGGTGTCCTACACCCTCATTCCTAGGCCCAACTAAGCACACACAGCATGGCCACCAAGCAATCCTTCAAAGGCAACAAGCAAAGCCTGCCTAGTAAGCCCTGCACTGTTTGCGGCCGCGATATGACATGGCGCAAAGCCTGGGCCAAGAACTGGGAGCAAGTGCTGTACTGCTCCAACGCTTGTCGTCAAAAAAAATCCAACAAGGGCGCAGGCTCGCAATGAGCAAAGAACAGCCATGACTAAAAACTTGCGACACCTCGTGATCATTTTGGGCGATCAGCTCGATGCAGACGCATCGGCGCTGCACGATTTCGACCCCACGCAAGANGCCATNTGGATGGCCGAGGTGGATGAAGAGTCCACCCACGTTGCCTCAGCCAAGCAACGCACCACTGTGTTTTTGAGTGCCATGCGCCACTTCGCAGCCAGCCTCAGAGAGCGTGGCTGGCCAGTCATCTACAGCGCGCTGGATGACCCCGACAACTCAGGCACCTTGGCTGGCGAATTGGACAAAGCCATTCTTCAAACCCAACCCCAACAGTTGGTGATCACAGCTCCCGGCGAGTGGCGCGTGCTGCAAGACATGCGCTCAGTGGCGCGCCAACATGCGCTGAATCTGGACGTGCGTGACGACACCCATTTCTTCAGCACCGTGCGTGAATTCACGCAACATGCCAGCGGCCGCAAACAACTGCGCTTGGAGTATTTCTACCGCGAGATGCGCCAAAAAACNGGCATCTTGATGGATGGCAAAAAGCCAACCGGTGGTGCATGGAACTTTGATGCAGACAACCGGGGCAGCTTTGGCAAACAAGGCCCGGGGCTGTTGCCAAGCCCAAGCCGGTTTGCGCCAGACGCCATCACACAAGACGTCATTCAGTTGGTGCAGCAACGCTTCGCGCACCACCCAGGCACGGTGGACAGCTTTGGTTGGCCCGTGACACGCGACCAAGCGCTTCAGGCCCTTGCTGAATTCATCGCGCACCGGCTGCCAAGTTTTGGTCTGTACCAAGATGCCATGTGGGAGGGGGAAGTTTGGCTCTACCACTCCCACCTGTCCTGCGCATTGAATTTAAAACTGCTCAACCCACGCGAGGTGGTGGCTGCAGCTGAAGCAGCGTTTCGCCAAGGCCACGCCCCGCTTCAAGCCGTGGAAGGCTTTGTTCGGCAAATCTTAGGCTGGCGTGAATACGTGCGGGGCATCTACTGGACGCACATGCCCGACTACGCCAACAGCAATGCATTAGAGGCGCACGAACCGCTGCCCGAGTTTTACTGGACAGGCCAAACCGACATGGCGTGCCTGCGCGACGCCATCCATCAAACGCTTGCACACGGCTATGCACACCACATCCAACGCTTGATGGTGACCGGCCTGTACGCCTTGCTGCTTGGGGTCGAACCCAAAGCCGTGCACCAGTGGTACTTGGGCGTGTATGTCGACGCCGTGGAGTGGGTCGAGCTGCCCAACACGCTGGGCATGAGCCAGTTTGCCGATGGCGGCCTCATGGCCAGCAAACCCTACATCGCGAGCGGCAAATACATTGACCGCATGAGCAACCACTGCAAGGGCTGTCGATTCAACCCAGCCGAGTCAACCGGCGAAACCGCCTGCCCCTTCACCACGCTGTATTGGGACTACCTCCACAAGCACGCGGACATGCTGGCGAAAAATCCGCGCATGCTGATGCAACTCAAAAATCTCAACCGCCTCAGCGCCGAGGCGCGTGAAGCCATTGCCATACAAGCCCAAACTCATCGGACCGTCAAAGGCTAAGAGGCTCAGAGGCCGAAAACTGCAGCGCCGCCAAACTGGCGTACAAACCGCCACGGGCCATCAACTCGGCATGCGTGCCCTGCTCGACCAAGCGGCCATGGTCCATCACCCAAATGCAATCGGCACGTTGCACCGTCGCCAAGCGGTGCGCAATGACCAAGGTGGTGCGGCCTTGCATGGCCTTCTCTAATGCAGCTTGCACCATGCGTTCGCTGTTGGCATCTAAGGCGCTGGTGGCCTCATCGAGCAGCAGCATCGGTGGGTTTTTCAAAATCGCACGNGCGATGGCAATGCGCTGGCGTTGCCCGCCCGACAAACGCACACCTCTGTCGCCCAAATAAGTGTCGAAGCCTTGGGGCAACTCGGCGATAAATTCTTGTGCAAACGCAGCATCGGCTGCAGCGTGTACTTCACGGTCGGTGGCATCTGGTTTGCCGTAACGGATGTTCTCCATCACCGTGCCAGAAAACACCACCGGCTCTTGCGGCACCACGCCAATGCGTTGGCGCAAGTCGTTCAAATCCATCTGGTCAATCGCCACACCGTCCAGCAACACATCGCCTTGCTGCGGCGCATAAAAACGCATCAACAAAGAAAACAACGTGGTCTTGCCCGAACCACTCGGCCCAACAATCGCCACGGTTTGGCCCGCCTGCACTTCGCCACTCAAACCGTTCACAGCCAACTGCAGCGGACGCGAGGGGTAATTGAAATTCACAGCACGCAGCACCAAGCTAGAGCCTTTCGCGGGCCAAGGCGCGTGTTGTGGGTGCGCGGGCGTGCGCACATCTGAACGGGTGTGCAGCAACTCCATCAAACGCTCCGTCGCCCCCGCTGCACGCAACACATCGCCATACACCTCACCCAACACGGCAAACGCACTGGCTAACAACATCACGTAAATCACAGTTTGGCCCAACTCACCCGCTGTCGTCGTCCCTGCGCGTACAGACAAAGTCCCCAAATACAAACCCCACAGCAAGGCGGCACTCGAAGCCATGATGATGAAGCCCACCAACACGGCACGGGCTCGTATGCGCCGCAACGATGTCGTCAAAGCTTGCGCCGTCGAGGTGGTGAATCGTGCGGCCTCACGCCGCTCTGCGGTGTAACTTTGAACGACAGAAATGGCATTGAGCACCTCCGAGGCCATCGCACTCGAATCGGCCGCACGGTCTTGGCTCGCACGCGAAAGCCGGCGCACTCTGCGGCCCAAATACACACTGGGGAACACCACCACCGCCAGCACGCCGATGACTTGAAACATCAGCCACGGGTTGGTCCACACCAGCATCACCATGGCCCCCACGCCCATCACCAGATTGCGCAGTCCGATGGACAGCGACGACCCCACCACGGTTTGCACCAAAGTGGCGTCACTGGTCAAGCGCGACAAAACCTCGCCCGATTGCGTGGTTTCAAAGAACGTCGGGCTTTGTTGCAACACATGGGCGTAGACTTTATTTTTGACGTCCACCGTGATCTTTTCACCCAACCAGCTCACNGTGTAATAGCGCGCCGCTGAAAAAACAGCCAGCGCAACCGCCACCAAAAAGAGTTCGACAAACTTGGTGGCCAACACGCCATCATCGGCAGCGTCGCCCAAGCCTTGGTCAATCAACGTACGCAAGGCCCAAGGGAAAGCCAAGGTGGTGGCCGCAGCCAGTATCAAGAAAAGTCCTGCGCAAGCCACTTGGATTCGATAGGGGCGAATGAATGGCAGCAGGCCTGACAGCGATTGGGGTGTTGATTTCATGTCATTCAATTATCTGCACAAAACATGCCCTGGCTCAGCGCCGCCCCTGCGCCGTAGCCTTAAGACATCTGATCGGATAGCATCCACAAATCTATTCATTCGAGCTGTGTATGACAACTTTCGCAAACCAACTTAAATCTGAAATCGCGCGCATCGCCAAAAAAGAAGCCCGCGCTGAATTGGTTCAACTCAAGAAGGCCTCGGCGCAATACCGTGCCGACATCGCCGCTTTGAAACGTCATGTGGCAAGTCTTGAGTCGACGGTGAAAAAGCTCAACAAGACGCAACCCAAGCCCGTGCTCACAGTCGCGCATGCCTCTGCCACGCCGCTGCGCTTTCGTGCGGGTGGCTTTGCAACGCTGCGCAAGAAGTTTGAGTTATCTGCCGAACAAATGGGCAAGTTGATTGGCGTCTCCGCGCAATCCGTCTATCACTGGGAAGCCGAGAAATCGCGCCCTCGCGCTAGCCAACTGCCAGCCATCGCAGCCGCACGCAAAATCACGAAGAAGGAAGCCTGGGCTAAGTTGGGTCTGTAAAAGCCTTAGAAGTTCTTTTTGACTTCTAGGGCCATGCGTGTGTATTTGTTCGTGTCGGCCAATGCTGGCGATGTGCCAACAGGCCTAGCCACATAGCCTGAGCCGCGCCACTGGTTAGGCCCATTCCAGAGCAGCCCCAATCCAGCACCTCTCAGCAGCGAGGTGCTGCCCTCTGCCCCGCTAGGCTTTGGGTTCGTGGTTTGTGTTGCTGCATCCATAAAAATCGTGCCCGTCCACTGGCTTTGCCATGCAAAGCCAAGCATTTTTCTAAACTCTGCGCTCGCAAAATAACCACTGTCACCCGTCAGCGCGCCTGCTGCATAAGCGCGCACTGAGTAAGGACCACCGGCATTCATCTTCTGCGCTGCATCCAAGTTATTTTTGCTTTGCTGCGCATTCAAGGCCAAATGCAGTGCGCTTGATGCACTCAAATTTTCCACCCGCAACAAATTGAAGTTGGTCTTTGTAAAGCCACCCGCCGTATCGCCTGTGGCCATGCCATTCAACTGCACACGCCCATGCGTGACGCCCAAGCTCCAAGTGGTCACGCTGCTGCGCCAAAAAGAGTCCTGAAAGTCACCATACAGACTGGCGCTAGCACTTTGTATATGCCTGTCATTGAGAATGGGCGTTGCGCCTGCATCAATGTGATCTTGAAGTTGCGTGTGGTCTACCTGAAGCTGCGCATAGACGCTGTTGCTGCGGCTTCGGTTCAACATTTGTTTCACCCACAGGCTCTTGATATTGGCAGAGCCAGAGGCATCAATATTTGACAAAGCGCCACCCAGTTTGTAGCGCAACGAAGAGGCCGCCCCCCCCACACGCATGCCAGAGCCACTGATGATCGATTCATAAGCCAGACGGCCGTAATTCATCCCGACACCAGAGGTCAGCACATTCAATGTCAACACATCACCCCAATGCAAAGGGTTGAACACGTACAAATTGCCACGGACATTCTCTTGCCCTGTATAGCTGTTGCCATGGTTATCGACCCCCACATCCCCGACGACAGCCGATGTGGACGTGATGTTCAAGTCCACATCGGAGGTGCTGTCCACAGCACCCCGACTCAGGGTTGGGCTCACCACAACACCCGGGATGTCTGAGAGCAACAGCAAAGTTCGATCGAGTTGTGACTCTTGAATCAATTGCCCGCTTTGCAAAGACGCTGCCGTGTCTTGCAACAACGCATCACGCACCCGGCTTTGGTTGTTCAGTGAAATTTTCCCAAACCGAACTTCTATGACCTCCATACGCAAAACGCCTTGCTGAATGGTTTGCTCGGGAATGATGGCGCGTGACAACGGGTAGCCATTCGCTTGGTAATACCCCGTGATGCGCGCAGCCAAGGCGTAGACCTGTGCGAGTGATTGGCGCTGGCCCTCAGCATCTGCCACCAAGGCATGCAAAGTACTTGTATCAAAAATCGTGTTGCCAACGATTGCAATGTGCTGCAAGACAAAGGTCTCGCTAGAGACCGCAACAGGTTGCAACGCTTCCGGCTTTGGAATCGCCTTGGGCGCAATTGAAAAAGGAACAACAGACGTACTGGGCTGCGACTGCTGCAAGATCAAACCCGCATCCGGTATGCCCGCCCCCGCCGCAGTGACCAACTGTGGGCGCAAGGGTCATGATCGTCAACACCAAAGCAAGTATTTTTTTCATGACATGACTTTCATTCACTGTGCCTAAATTCATATCAACCGCATTTGGTACACGACACAATCGTCAATGCAAGGCTGCGTTTTTAGCCATCAAATAATCCATCAGCGCTTGCGTCAACAACTTGGCGTCTGCAGCCGCGACAACGACGACTTGGGCTGCCGCAGAGGCATCCGCCATCACTTTGATATCGGCATCGTCCACGATGCGTTTGGCGTCTTTGGCATTGGCCACGATCTTTGCATTCGCCACATCCATCGTCACTTTGGCAGCGATGGCGTCCATGGCTAATTTGTCAGTTTTGCCTTTGCTAACCGGTGCCAAAGCCAGCGCATCTGCGACAACTTTGGTCGCAACCGCATCTGCAACCACCTTGGCCGCTGCAGCACTAAAGACCAC
>JGI25913J50563_1000027_pt1 | contig 22295 bp, 22 predicted proteins | sample LauGreSp1BDMLBSN_2_FD_50563 | JGI IMG/M metagenome (IMG submission 50563)
GTTTAAAACTAGGGTTCGTAATTGATTTATTAGAAAAGAAAAAAGGAACCAAGTAGGCTCCTTTTTTCTTTTCTAATAAATTAATAAACTACTTATCTGTTTTTATCAAATTAAAAAAGTCGTTTCTATTTTCTTTTTCTTCAAAAATCCCACCATACTGAATGGTAGANGTATAACTAGATTCGTCTTTAATACCGCGACTGGAAACACAAAGATGGGTAGCTTCCATAACTACAATAACATTATCGGTTTCTAAAACAGTTTTCAATTCGTTAAAAATTTGCATAATCAATCGCTCTTGTACTTGAGGACGACGGGAGTAATAATCTACAATTCGATTCAATTTTGATAATCCAATTACTTTTCCACTTGAAACATACCCAATATGGGCTTTACCGACTATAGGTAAAAAGTGATGTTCACAAGTAGAATTGAAACTAATATTGGCTTCGACCAACATTTTATCGTAATTATAACTGTTATCAAAAACCGAAATTTTAGGTTTGTTAGCTGGATTCAAGCCCGAAAATATTTCTTGAATAAACATTTTAGCTACTCTGTGTGGCGTTCCTTGCAAGCTATCGTCCGTCATATCCATTCCCATTTCTTCCATAATTATATGGAAATGTTTTTCAATGGTAGCCATTTTTTCGGCATCCGATTTATCAAAAGCATCGGCTCTTAAAGGAGTTTCGGCAGAAGTCATTTGATGGTTATCGCCAATCAATTCGTAAATTTCTTTTTCAATTATTGTGTTCATGGCTTTTTTTTATTTAGATTTATTTTGTTTAACAAATTTACGTAAATATTAAACAAATAAACTTATTTAACTTTAATTTAAAAGTTATTCAACTATAAAAAAAATCTATATGTTCTATTTTTCATAAAATACTTTGTTACTTTGTGAAAAATTGAAGCATGATTACAGCCAAAAATATCCACAAATATTACGATAGTTTACACGTTCTGAATGGTGTTGACTTACATATTGAAAAAGGTGAAATTGTATCCATTGTAGGTGCTTCTGGTGCAGGGAAAACAACCCTTTTGCAAATATTAGGTACGTTAGACAAACCAGCAACTGAAAACGCAACCTTATTGACCATCAATAATCAAGATATATTGAATATGAATGACAAAACGTTGTCAAAATTCAGAAACCAACATTTGGGATTCATTTTTCAATTTCACCAATTATTACCTGAATTTACAGCTTTAGAAAACGTATGCATTCCTGCCTTTATTGCTGGAAAAGAAAAAATTACAACCGAAATAGAAGCCAAACGACTATTAGATTATTTAGGCTTATCGCACAGAATTAATCACAAACCTAATGCGCTTTCTGGCGGAGAGCAACAACGAGTTGCAGTTGCTAGAGCTTTAATTAACAAGCCTTTGGTTATTTTTGCTGATGAACCTTCTGGGAATTTAGATACCGCTTCTGCCGAAAATCTGCACCAGTTATTCTTCAAACTCCGAGAAGAATTCGGGCAAACCTTTGTAATTGTTACCCACAATGAAGAACTTGCCAATATGGCCGATAGAAAATTGGTCATGGTGGATGGACAAATTAGCAACAAATAACTAGTAGTATTCAATTATGAATTCTAACGAACTCAAATCGTTTCTGGACGAAAAAGTCTTGCAGTACAATACGCTTGATTTTATCGAAAGTGACCCAGTTCAAATTCCGCATTTGTTTTCTCAAAAAGAAGACATTGAAATTGCAGGATTTCTATCGGCTACTATTGCTTGGGGAAACCGAAAAATGATCATCCAGAACTCCCACAAAATGATGGATTTAATAGGGAATTCTCCTTATGATTTTGTCCTAAACCACCAAGAGCATCATCTAGAAAAACTTGAAAATTTCGTACATAGAACCTTCAATGGTCAGGATTTTGTAAGTTTTATCAAAAGTTTGCAAAACATCTACACCAACCATGGCGGACTGGAAGCCATTTTCACCAAATACCAAGAACCGGATTCCTTACAAAATGCCATAACCGAATTTAAGAAAGTTTTTTTTGAAATAAATCACTTAAACCGGACCGAGAAACACGTCTCCGATCCAAGTAAAAATTCCTCTAGTAAAAGAATAAATATGTGGCTTCGTTGGAACTGTCGGCAAGATACCAAAGGGGTTGATTTAGGAATTTGGAAAAACATTGCACCCTCCAAACTCAGTTGCCCTCTCGACGTTCACTCGGGCAATGTAGCCCGAAAACTGGGCTTACTTTCTAGAAGTCAAAACGATGCCAAAGCAGTAGCCGAACTTGATGCCAACTTGCGCTTATTAGATCCCAACGACCCCGTGAAATACGATTTTGCTTTATTCGGTTTGGGTGTTTTTGAAAAGTTTTAAAATTCATAATTCGTAATTATAAATTCCTAATTTCCAATTTTTATTCTATTTTTGTACAAACCAAAATACTACCCATAACTATGCTAATTATAGGAATCGCTGGCGGAACAGGCTCAGGTAAAACCACTGTTGTTCACCAAATTATGAACGAATTACCAGAAACCGAAGTTGGGATTATCTCCCAAGATTCTTATTACAAGCAAAACGTTGGCATGAGTTACGAAGAACGAAGCAACATCAACTTTGACATCCACGTGCCATCGATTTTGAACTTTTAGTACAACAACTTAAAGATTTAAAAGCAGGTAAAACCATCGACCAACCCGTGTATTCCTTTGTTACTCACAACAGAACCGAAGATACTATTAGTACACATCCAAGAAAAGTAATGATTGTAGAAGGAATATTAATTCTTACCAATCCCGAACTTCGAGACATGTTTGACATCAAAGTTTACGTCCATGCCGATTCTGATGAACGCTTAATACGCCGACTAAAAAGAGACATTGCCGAACGTGGTCGCGATATGGAAGAGGTGCTTAACCGCTACCAAACTACGCTAAAACCAATGCACCAACAGTTCATTGAACCAACCAAAGCATTTGCCGACATCATCATTCCCAACGACAAATACAATACTGTGGCAATCGATGTAGTTCGCGCAGTAATCAACCAACGTTTAACTTAATTTTGTAACTTTATCAAATGAAAAATTGGTACCAAAATCTTATCCTAAACTATCCCTACCTAAAATTTTTAGGAAGCCGATACACTTGGTACTGCTGTTTTTCATCGTTTGGATGCTCTTCCTAGACAACCAATCGTATCTAGATCAAAGAATTCTGAACAAACAAATTGACGAATTAGAAGACAACAAAACCTACTATAAAGAAGAAATTGCCAAAGACCAACAAAGCATAAAAAACTTAAAAAATCCAGGGCAAACCGAACGATACGCTCGAGAAAAATACTACATGAAACGCGACAGCGAAGATATTTATATCATTGATATTGAAGATGATAAAATAAAAGATAGTTTAGAAGAAGCGAAAAAGTAGGCATTTCTACAATGGCAATTCCCGCTTTACGTTGCAATCTGTCATTGCGAGGAACCAAGCAATCCAATATCATTATTTCTTTATCGCAATGCCAGGATTTTCACTTCAATCGGGGCTAGAAAGGTTATGCCTTTTGTGAAATGAAAACTTCAAAAGACCTTTTACACCAATTAAGAAATTACCACAAAATAAAAATCTTCTATAAAGAATTCTTAGTTTCCAGCACCACAAATTGAGTTATGTTTAAGACATATACCTAATTTGCAAAAAATCCTATTTATTTTCCCAAAAAACATTTTTTTTACCCTAAATTTGAAGTACTAAAAAGCACTATAATTGTGAGCACAAATAACCCACTTTTTTCAGAATTTGAAAACGTTAGTTCCCAAAAATGGAAACAACAAATTCAGTACGAACTTAAAGGAGCCGATTACAATGAAACCCTTGTTTGGGAAAGCCCAGAAGGCATCAAAGTAAAACCTTTTTACCACAACGACGAGTTGGAAACAAAATTCCAATCCATCACTCCCAAAAACGCCTTTGCCATTGTACAAAACATATTTGTTCACGATGTTAAACTATCCAACCTAAGAGCCTTAGATACCTTAAACCGAGGAGCAGAAAGCATCCGATTTACCATAGAAAACGAAACTATCGCAATTGAAGATTTAATGCAAAATCTGCCGATAGAAAAAGTAACCTATTCTTTTTATTTGCCATTTCTTTCAGTCGATTATGCAACTAAAATTCAAGATTACGCTGCCAAAAACAAGGTAAATTGCACCATTTTATTAGATCCAATTGGGCAACTAACCAAAGACGGTAATTGGTTTGAATCCTTAGATAAAGATTTTGAAAAATTAAATACCATAGTAAAAGATTCGAAAACTTTACAAGGGGTGGTTTCTATCAACGCAAGCATTTACCAAAATGCAGGAGCAACAATGGTGCAACAACTGGCCTATACTCTTGCTCATATAAATGAATATTTTAACCGATTAACTTCTATTCCACAACCCATTACCATAGAAGTATCCGTTGGAACCAACTACTTTTTTGAAATTGCTAAACTTCGTGCTTTGCGAATATTATTTGCAGTCTTAGCCAAAGAATACGACCATAATTTCGATTGTGTTATTGTAGCAACTCCAACCAAACGAAACAAAACCATTTACGATTACAATGTAAATATGTTACGTACCACTACCGAATGTATGAGTGCAATTCTTGGTGGAGCCAATGCTGTGGCTAATTTACCTTATGATGCTTTGTACCATAAAGACAATGAATTTGGTGACCGAATTGCCAGAAATCAACTATTGGTTTTAAAACACGAAAGTTTCTTTGACAAAGTAAACAATCCTGCTGATGGTGCTTATTATATAGAATCCCTAACCGAACAATTAGCCGAAAAAGCCCTTACTTTATTTAAAGAAATTGAAGCAAATGGCGGATTCATAACGCAATTAATTGAAGGAAATATCCAAAGAAAAATTAGCGAAAGCGCACAAAAAGAACAAGATTTAATGGATAGCGGAAAAGAAGTGTTATTAGGAACTAACAAATACCCTAACAAAAACGACCGCATGAAAAATGATTTGGAGTTATATCCTTTCTTAAAACAAAATCCACGTAAAACGTTAATTACTCCAATCATTGAAAAACGATTGGCGGAGAAATTAGAGCAAGAACGTTTATCTCAAGAACAATAACTATGAGAAAAGACATACAACATTTAAAGTTAGAAATACAAAGTACGAAGAGCGAAGTAACCAATACGGAAACTTTCCGAACTGCTGAAAACATTGAACTAAAACCCATCTATACCAAAGAAGACACTAAAGGATTAGAGCATTTAGGTTTTGGGGCAGGATTTTCACCATATTTAAGAGGTCCTTATGCAACGATGTACGTTCGTCGCCCATGGACGATTCGCCAATATGCAGGATTTTCAACAGCCCAAGAAAGCAATGCCTTCTATAGAAGAAACCTTGCTGCTGGACAAAAAGGACTTTCCGTTGCCTTCGATTTAGCCACTCATAGAGGGTATGATTCCGATCACGAACGCGTTTTTGGAGATGTTGGAAAAGCTGGTGTTGCCATCGATTCGGTAGAAGATATGAAAATATTATTCGACCAAATTCCATTGGATGAAATGTCGGTTTCCATGACTATGAACGGTGCCGTTTTACCAATTATGGCATTCTATATTGTGGCTGCCGAAGAACAAGGAGTTGCTCCTGAACTACTTTCGGGAACCATCCAAAACGATATTTTAAAGGAATTCATGGTGCGAAATACCTATATCTATCCGCCTACTCCTTCCATGAAAATCATTGCCGATATATTTGAATATTCTAGCAAGAACATGCCAAAATTCAACTCTATTTCTATCTCGGGTTACCACATGCAAGAAGCCGGAGCCACTGCCGATATTGAATTGGCCTACACTCTAGCAGATGGTTTAGAATACATCCGAACTGGTTTAGCAACTGGTATGAAAATTGACGAATTTGCTCCGCGCCTATCCTTTTTCTGGGCAATTGGAATGAACCATTTTATGGAAATTGCTAAGATGCGTGCAGGAAGAATGTTGTGGGCTAAATTGCTAAAACAATTTAATCCGAAAGACGAAAAATCATTGGCATTACGAACCCATTGTCAAACTTCAGGCTGGAGTTTAACCGAGCAAGATCCCTTTAATAATGTGGCACGAACTGCTATTGAAGCAGCAGCAGCAGCATTTGGAGGAACGCAATCCTTGCATACCAATGCATTAGACGAAGCCATTGCATTACCAACCGATTTCTCGGCACGAATTGCTAGAAATACCCAAATATTCTTACAAGAAGAAACCAAAATTTGTAAAACCGTTGACCCTTGGGCAGGAAGTTATTATGTAGAAACGTTAACCAAAGAAATTGCCGATAAAGCCTGGGCTTTAATTGAAGAAGTGGAAGAATTGGGTGGCATGACTAAAGCCATCGAATCGGGAATTCCTAAATTGCGTATTGAAGAAGCCGCCGCCAGAAAACAAGCACGTATAGATAGTAGTCAAGATATCATTGTTGGAATCAACAAATACCGTTTAGAAAAAGAAGATCCACTTCAGATTTTAGATGTAGATAACGACATGGTGCGCAAGCAACAAATTGAACGTTTACACCAAATAAAAGCCACTCGAGATACTGCTAAAGTAAAAGAGTGTTTGGCAAAATTAACCGATGCTGCTAAAAATTCTAACGGAAATTTATTATCTTTAGCCGTAGAAGCAGCAAGAAACAGAGCCACATTAGGAGAAATTAGTGATGCGCTCGAAGAAGTATTTGGAAGATATAAAGCACAAATTAGATCCTTTAGTGGCGTGTATAGTAAAGAAATAAAAGACGATAAAAGTTTTGAAAAAGCAAAACAATTAGCCGATGCCTTCGCGAAGAAAGAAGGACGTCGCCCACGAATTATGATTGCCAAAATGGGACAAGATGGTCACGACCGTGGTGCCAAAGTGGTAGCCACAGGTTATGCCGATGTAGGATTTGATGTAGACATTGGTCCTTTGTTTCAAACACCATTCGAAGCCGCTAAACAGGCCGTTGAAAACGACGTACATATATTAGGAGTATCCTCACTTGCAGCCGGACATAAAACCCTAGTACCTCAAGTTATTGAAGAACTAAAAAAATACGGACGCGAAGATATTATGGTTATTGTTGGTGGTGTTATCCCTGCACAAGATTACCAATTCCTTTTTGATGCTGGTGCCGTTGCCGTTTTTGGTCCTGGAACCAAAATTAGTGAAGCCGCAATTAGTATTTTGGAAGTTTTATTGAAGGATTAGTAACGAACCAATTACTGTAAAACAGAAAATAATACAATAGACCACTAACTTTTTTAAGTTGGTGGTTTTTTAATTTTTTATCAAAACATCATTTGAAATTTAGCATATTATTACAACAATACTATGCGTGCCTACCATTTATTTTACTATATTTGAAAAACAAATTAAACTAATTATGGATTTTTCAGCAAAAATGCTTCGCGATGATGCCCTTAAGGGAAAAGTAATCGTAGTAACTGGAGGAGGAAGTGGTTTAGGTAAAGCCATGACCAAATATTTTTTAGAATTGGGCGCTAATGTTGCCATAACTTCTCGAGATCTTGAAAAACTAAAAGCAACAGCAACCGAATTGGAAACTGCAACTAGTGGAAAATGTTTGCCATTGCAATGCGATGTTCGGCATTACGACCAAGTAGAAGCGATGCTTGCAGAAGTACTTAAAGTTTTTGGGAAAGTAGATGTTTTATTAAATAACGCTGCCGGAAATTTTATTTCTCCTACCGAACGCCTTTCGGCAAATGCCTTTGACACTATAATTGACATAGTTTTAAAAGGATCTAAAAACTGTACATTGGCTTTTGGAAAACATTGGATTGCCCAAAAACAAACTAATTGCAACGTTTTAAATATTGTCACTACTTATGCTTGGACTGGCTCTGGATATGTGGTTCCGAGTGCTACTGCCAAGGCTGGAGTACTAGCCATGACTAGAAGTTTAGCAGTAGAATGGGCAAAATACGGCATCCGAATGAATGCCATTGCACCAGGCCCATTTCCTACCAAAGGAGCATGGGATAGATTACTTCCTGGTGACTTAGCCGAAAAATTTGACATGGCTAAAAAGGTGCCTTTACGAAGAGTTGGCGATCACCAAGAATTGGCAAATCTTGCTGCATATTTAGTTTCCGATTTTTCAGCTTATATTAACGGAGAGGTTGTAACTATTGATGGTGGCGAATGGCTGCAAGGTGCAGGACAATTTAATATTTTAGAAAAAATACCCCAAGAAATGTGGGATATGCTGGAAGTTATGATAAAAAACAAAGGAAGCAAATAGAAGTCATTGACAGGCCTTTAGTGATCAGTGTAACTTATATTACTAAAAAACAATAAAAGTCAGAGGGAATTTTTCTTTCTGACTTTATTAATTTTAAAATTATAAAAATTTACCTTCGAATTACTGCAAATCAAACATCTAATACAAACTCAAAACTTAGATCACTAAATTTACAAGATTGTTAACAAATAACACTTTTATAAACCATAATAAATTGTATTTTTACAACTCAAAATTTGAAAAGTATAAATGGGTAAAATCATTGCAATAGCCAACCAAAAAGGTGGTGTAGGAAAAACGACTACTTCGGTTAATTTAGCCGCATCACTCGGTGTTTTAGAAAAAAAAGTCTTATTAATTGATGCCGATCCGCAAGCTAATGCGAGTTCTGGATTGGGTATTGATGTAGATAGTGTGGAGATTGGAACCTATCAAATTTTAGAGCACAGCAACATTCCTGAAGAAGCTATTATTAAGTCTACTTCACCAAATGTAGATGTCATTCCTGCTCATATAGACCTTGTTGCCATTGAAATTGAATTGGTAGACAAGGAAAATAGAGAATACATGCTTAAGCAAGCNCTTGAAAGCATTAAAGAAAATTATGATTACATAATAATTGATTGTGCACCATCGTTAGGTTTATTAACCCTAAATGCTTTAACTGCTGCCGATAGTGTGATAATCCCTATACAATGTGAATATTTTGCCTTAGAAGGTTTGGGAAAATTATTGAACACCATCAAAAGTGTACAAAAAATTCATAATCCCGAATTAGATATTGAAGGTCTTCTATTAACCATGTACGATTCGCGTTTACGCCTTTCCAACCAAGTTGTAGAAGAAGTTCAAAAGCATTTTAACGATATGGTTTTCAAAACAATCATCCAGCGAAATGTAAAATTGAGTGAAGCTCCAAGTTTTGGAGAAAGTATAATAGCATTTGACGCCACAAGTAAAGGAGCTACCAATTACTTAAGTCTAGCGGAAGAAGTTATCCAAAAAAACAGTAAATAATTTATGGCAAAAGCAATAAAAAAACAAGCCTTAGGTCGCGGTTTATCAGCGCTTTTAAAAGACCCAGACAACGATATCAAATCGGTTGATGATAAAAATGCAGATAAAGTGGTAGGAAATATCCTTGAAGTGGATATCGATACTATTGAAATAAATCCGTTTCAACCTAGAACCAATTTTAATGAGGAATCATTAAAAGAATTAGCTTCTTCCATTAAAGAACTTGGTGTAATCCAACCAATAACTGTAAGAAAATTAGCTTTCAATAAATACCAATTAATATCTGGAGAACGTCGTTTACGTGCTTCTAAATTAGTTGGACTTACAACCGTACCAGCTTATATTCGTATTGCAAATGACAACGAATCTCTAGTTATGGCGTTGGTAGAAAACATCCAACGACACGATTTAGATCCTATTGAAATAGCACTTTCTTACCAACGTTTAATTGAAGAGATTCAACTTACACAAGAGCAAATGAGCGAACGTGTAGGAAAAAAACGTTCTACGATTACCAATTATTTACGTCTTTTAAAATTAGATCCGATTATTCAAACCGGTATTCGAGATGGATTTATAAGTATGGGTCACGGACGTGCTATGATTACTATTGAAGACCAAGATATTCAGACCGATATTTACCAAAAAATTGTAAGTCAAAATCTTTCGGTTCGAGATACCGAGGCTTTAGTAAAGAAACACCAAGATGGTTTAAAACCTGCTCCTGCAAAAGCTAAAGCAAGCACCTCATTTACTATTGAAGAAACCCAAAAGAAAGCCTTTACGAATTTCTTTGGTGCTAAAGTAGAAGTTAAAGTTGCTGGAAATGGCAAAGGAAAAATAGCAATTCCATTCCATTCTGAAGAAGATTTTAATAGAATTATAAAACTAATCAACGGTTAGTGGTTCGGTTCTTTTACATACTACTTTTTACATTCCTTTTAGGAAGTACTGTCCTACAGGCACAAACCGAATTGGGCGAAGGATTACGCATTAACGACACCATAAAAAAAACCGAAATCAATATGCTGGCCCCTTCCAAGGCTGCTTTTTATTCGGCAGTCTTTCCGGGTCTTGGGCAAGTTTATAATAAAAAATATTGGAAATTACCCTTAGTTTATGGAGCTCTAGGGACTACCATTTATTTCTACATGAGTAACAACAAAAAGTACCATTTGTATCGAGATGCTTATAAGCGAAGATTAGAAGGATTTACAGATGACGACTATACTTATCTAGATAATTCCCGACTGATTTCGGCTCAAAAATTCTATCAAAAAAACAGAGATTTATCGGCTTTACTTACTGGATTATTTTATGTTTTAAATATTGTAGATGCCAATGTAGATGCGCATCTGATGCAATTTAATGTAAATGATAACCTTACAGTTAAACCTGATTTATATAGAAACGAATTTACTACAAAACCAGATTTAGGAATTTGTGTAACTTGGAAATTATAAAGTTTTCTTAAAATTTGTAACAAACAAAACTACACGCCAACTAACCTCAAATGAAAATAGCACTATTAGGATACGGAAAAATGGGAAAGGTAATTGAGAAAATTGCTTTAGAACGTGGACATGAAATTGTACTCCGAAAATCTAGTAGCACTACTTATTCTGGATTAGAAAATGCCGATGTTGCTATAGATTTTAGTGTTCCCACTTCTGCTGTTGCAAATATTTCGGAGTGTTTCAATTTTGGAATTCCAGTAGTCTCTGGAACAACTGGCTGGCTGGAAGAATATCCAAAAATGGTAACGCTTTGTGAGACCAAAAATGGTTCTTTTATTTATGGATCCAATTTTAGTTTGGGTGTGAATTTATTTTTTGAATTGAATACTTATTTGGCAAAAATGATGTCGAAATTCAAAAACTATTCTGCTACTATGGAGGAAATTCACCATACTCAAAAACTGGATGCACCAAGCGGAACAGCAATTACTTTGGCAAAAGGCATTATCGAAAATACCGATTATAAAAATTGGACTTTGGATAAAAACGCCAATGGAAATGAAATTTACATTGATGCACAACGAATTGAAAATGTACCAGGAACGCACAACGAATTGAAAATGTGCCAGGAACGCATAGTATTTTTTATACTTCGGAAGTGGACACAATAGAAATAAAACATACAGCACATAGCCGAGACGGATTTGCCTTAGGATCTATCCTAGCAGCCGAATGGTTGGTTGGTAAAAAAGGAGTTTTCACGATGAAAGACGTATTAGAATTAAATTAATATAAAAACAATATTTAAAGTTTTTGAAAAAACAACCTTAAACTTTAAACCTTAAACTTTTAAACAAAAAAACAATGAACATTTATCAATGGTTTATCTTTTTTCTTGGAGTTCAACTAATTCATTATTTAGGAACTTGGAAATTATACGAAAAAGCAGGTAGAAAATCNTGGGAGGCNGGAATTCCAATTTACAACTCTATTGTNTTGATGAAAATCATCAATCGCCCTACGTGGTGGACTTTCTTGTTGTTTATTCCTATCATTAATTTGATTATGTTTCCGGTAATTTGGGTAGAAACTTTACGAAGTTTTGGAAGACGATCTACGTTAGATACCTTCTTAGGAATTGCAACCTTCGGACTTTACATTTATTACATAAATTACACGCAAGAAGTTAACTATATAGCTGATAGAAATACTTCCGCAACAACAAAAACTGGAGATACAGTAAGTTCCCTATTATTTGCAATTATTGTTGCAACATTTGTTCATACTTACTTCATTCAACCATTTACTATCCCAACATCCTCGCTAGAAAAATCATTATTGATTGGTGATTTCCTTTTTGTTAGCAAAATGAATTATGGGGCTAGAGTGCCCATGACAACTGTTGCTGCACCAATGGTTCACGATACATTGCCGTTAATTCATACCAAGTCGTATCTTAATTGGCCACAATTGCCTTACTTTAGATTTCCAAGTTTAGAAAAAATAAAAAATAACGATATTGTAGTTTTTAATTGGCCTGGAGACACCGTCGTAAAATTCTTTGATAAAACTGGACCAAGAGTNGATAAACCTATAGACAAAAAATCTAATTATGTAAAACGATGCGTTGGGATTGCTGGAGATTCTCTTGCAATTAAAGATGGGATAATTTTTGTAAATGGTAAAGAACTTATTTTACCCGAAAGAGCCAAACCACAATTTTCCTATGTTGTAGTTTACGACAAAAAAACCCCTATTGATATTGATGGTTTATTAAGTAACTTGAATATCTCAAAAGCGGATGCACCAGGCGCTATGAATCAGAATAATGATTCCTTATATTTTCCTGCAGTTACAGCTCAAAGTGCTGAAAAACTTAAAGAAATTCCAGGATTTATTTCAGTTGCAAGATATATAAATAAAAAACCCGATTTATCCGTATTTCCTCATAGCAAACCTTGGAATATTGATAATTATGGTCCTATATATATTCCTGAACAAGGAAAAATGGTTAAGCTTGATTTAATTTCATTGCCATTATATAAAAGGATTATTACAGAGTATGAAGGTAATAAATTAGAAATAAAAGGAGATGCCATTTACATCAATGATAAAATAGCGACTTCGTATACCTTCAAACAAAATTATTATTGGATGATGGGAGACAATCGCCATAGATCGGAAGATAGCCGTTATTGGGGTTATGTACCTGAAAATCACGTTGTAGGGAAGCCAGTTTTTATCTGGATGAGCTGGAATAGTGATGGCGTTGGAATTATGAATAAAATCCGTTGGGAGAGATTGTTTACTACCGTAAGTGGTGAAGGACAACCGCAATCTTTCTTTAAATATTTCTTAGGATTATTGGCTTTGTATTTTGTAGGTGAATATTTTTGGAAAAAACGCCAAGCAGATAAAAAAGAATAATTGCTATAAAAGTTAAAATGCAGAAGAAGGATTTATTTCAAATCTTCGAACTATTATTAAAATGAGTACTATATTAATTCACCCGAGTTATTTTCCTTCTATAAGCCACTTTGTTGCTATCGCAAATGCAGACACAGTGACTTTAGAAATGGAAGATAACTTCCAAAAACAAACCAATCGCAACCGAATGTATATTTATAGCCCGAATGGCATTCAGTTATTGAATATTCCTATAAAACATTCTGATAATGCACACCAAAAGATTCAGGATGTAAAATTGGAAACTGCTTTCGATTGGCAAAAACAACATTTCAAATCACTTGAAGCAGCCTATAGAACTTCTCCTTTTTTCGAATATTTTGAGGATGATTTACGTCCAATTTTCACTAAAAAGCATACTTTTTTAATGGATTTGAATTTGCAAACGATGGAACTTGTTTCAAAATGTTTGGGGATGAATTTTACTCCTGAAAAAACTAGCGAATATTTTCATGAAGTAAATGATAAAACCGATTATCGAAATTTAATTAATGGCAAAAAAGATACTACACAACTAGAACCTTACACACAAGTATTTGGGGATAAACATGGTTTTATTAACAACCTCAGTATTTTGGATTTGTTGTTCAATGAAGGGCGTTATGCTAAGGATTATTTGAAGAATCATAAGTTATAATCACTCCATTATCAATCGAGTTAAAATAGGAAAATGATCGGAATTTTTAAATAACGGAAAATTTTCAAAACTTTTCACTTTCATTTTTTTATCTACAAAAATATAGTCAATTCGTGCAGGATAATATTTAAAGTTATAGGTTTCCCCAAAACCATTTCCAGCTTCTTCAAAACAATCGCTTAAATTTCCTTTAATACTTCGGTACACATACGAAAAGGCGCTGTTATTCATATCGCCACAAATTATCATTGGGTAACTACACTCCTTTTTATGATTTCGTAAAATTTCGGCTTGCAGTTGCTGTTTTTTAAATGCTTGACTAATTCGTCGCACCATCATTTGCGATTTTTGCTGGCTAATAGAATCTACATTGTCTTGTATTTCATTAACATCCGGAGAAATTTTTATCGACTGCAAGTGCATATTNTATACCCGAATAGTATCTTTCCCTTTTCGGATATCAGCATACACAATTAAATTATCCGATTCTGGAAACTCAATATTACCTTGATCTACAATAGGATATTTAGAAAATATTGCTTGACCAGTTTTAATATTTTTGCCTTGCATAAAAATAAATCGGTGTTTGTACACACGCAAATCTACTTTGGCCGTTTTGGAATATTCTTGAATACAAAGAATATCTGGATTTTGGTCATTGATAAACTGTCGGATGGTATCTCCCACATGCTCTTGCGGGAGCCAATTGAAAAGATTGAACAACCTAACGTTGTAACTCATCACAATAAAATCTTTATCTTCTTCTGGCTGCGGATTGGAAGCAAATTTGTAAAACTTATTTACAAAAGTAATTCCGATGATTAATACGATTCCGGAAAGGATCATTTGTCGTTTTAATTGGAACATCCAATAAATAAAAAACAACCCATTCATTATTAAAAACAAAGGAAGAATCAAGGTTAAAACCGATAAAAACGGAAAAAAAGTTGGTGCCAGAAATGGTAAAACATAAGCAAGGAACGTCAATACAGTGAGTACTATATTAAAGGAGAACATTACTTTATTAAACCAAGATAGTTTTTTCATATTTTTTAAGATGCTAAGGTGCTAAGGCACTTAGTTTCTGAGTTTTTCTTTGATACAACTTGAAACCTTAAACTTTTAAACCTCCCTCTATTTCCCTGCTTTAAAGAGAAATTCTTTTTCCTCAGCTGTTAAAGCATCGTAACCCGACTGACTAATTTTATCTAGAATTTCATCTATTTGTTGTTGCGATTTATCTTTTACTACAATCTTGCTAGTGCTTTTAGTAAAAGGCTTTTTCGGGTTAACATGTACTTTTTTGAAAGGCGTTTTCTTGCTAGGTTGAAACAAATTAACAAAAAAATCAATTACAGTGGACACAATATTACTTAAATCGGTTCCGTTTTGAAGTAATTTTATATAAATCACACCAAAAACAGCACCCGCCAAATGGGTTATATGACCTCCAGTATTATCGGTTAAAAATTGCATTGCATCCAACAAAAGTATCACTGCCGTTAAATGCCATAACTTAACGTTTCCGATTAATAACAATCGAACTTCCATCAAGGGTTGGTAAGTAGTTGTAGCGACTAAAATCGCCATTACTGCTGCAGAAGCACCTACCAACGTAGAATTTAAATTTAAAAAATAATACCCCAACACAAATGCCAATCCTGCGAAAACAGCACTCAACAAGTACAAACCTAAAAATTGTTTTTGGGTAAAAAAGGTTAAAAACAATCGACTTGAAAAATTTAAAACAGTCATATTAAAAAACAAATGCCAAAATCCGCTATGAAGAAAAGCATAAGTTAATAAGGTATAAGGAAAANAAAGTACTTCNTTAGGATTGGAGGACAAACAAATCCAATTAGGAAATTGGAATACGCCTTCTCTATAGTGGTAGAAAAAAATCAACGAAATCAAGAATGCCGCCACATTCCAATAGATAACTCTATTGGCAACACCACCAATTTTATACTGTAATTTTATATCGTCTATAATATTCATATTTCCCTAAGGATTAATTCCAACGTTTATGATCAAACTGATTTTTCTTCCAATACCACATCATAATAAAACCAGTTATGGCACCACCAATATGGGCAAAGTGGGCAATACCGGTACTTCCAGCACCAAAGATAGATTGTCCTTTAAATCCTAAAAATAAATCGATAGCTAGTAATCCTGGAACAAAATATTTGGCTTTTATTGGAATCGGAATGAACATAATTCCCAATTCGGCAGTAGGAAACATAAAAGCAAATGCAACTAATAATCCATATATAGCACCAGAAGCACCTAAGGTTTGTGAATTATACGCAACATACATGTCTTCTAAAGTAGATTGAGGAACGGAANTCAACAAACCTGAATTGTATTTACCCTCAGTCAATAAAGTCATGATATCTTGATGCGAAACATTGGCTTCTTGCAATAATGANANTNCNTGTTGGTATTGGTAATAATGAATTCCTTCGTTTAATAAAATTGCTCCTAAACCACAGGAAATATAGAAAAACAAGAATTTAGTACCTCCCCAAAAATGTTCTAAAGCACTTCCAAATGAATACAAAGCAAACATATTAAATAAAATATGTGTGAAATTTGGCATAGGAGCATGCATAAACATACTCGTTAAAGGTTGCCATATTTTAAAATTAGGATTCTGTATATAAAATTCAGAAAACAATGGATAAGCATTAGTTCCTGGTATCTGAGAACCAATAAAAAAAATAATATTCAATATCAATAGTTGTTTTACAACTGGTGTTATTTTCATCATAAGGCAAATCTTTTATCAATATCTTCCACCCGCATGGTGATGAAAGTGGGTTTTTGAAAAGGNGAAACGTTAGGATCTTTNCANGCAAATANATTATTTACCAAATTTTCTTGTTCTTTTTCGGTCAAATAGATTCCCGTTTTTACCGCCAAACTCTTAGCCATCGATTTGGCAATGGTGTCGTTTTGACTAAAACTGCTATCTGGAATCCCGTCTTGCAAATCGCTTATTAATTGTTCTAAAACTGAGGCAACTTCACTTTCGGAAGTATTTGCTGGAATACCAGAAATTTGAAGATATTCTTCATTCAAAGTTTCAAAAACAAATCCGGTGTTTTCTAATGCTGGTTGTAATTCGGTTATAATTTTCATCTCATTTGCAGAAAAATGAAATTGCAATGGAAACAATAATTGTTGGCTGGATGCTTGGTGTACCGTCATGTTAGTTAAAAACTGCTCGTACAAAACACGTTGGTGCGCACGATGCTGGTTAATAATTACCATCCCCGATTTTATTGGGCTTACAATATATTTTTTCTGAATTTGATAGGTATGTTTTGCAACTTGTTCTTCTTCTTTTTCATCAAAAAAAGATGCCGTTACTTCTTCATTTTCAAAAGTGAAATTCTCCACTTCCAAGGTGTCTTGTTTCAATCCAACATACAAACTCTCCCAACTTTGTGGAGTTTCTGCTTTTTTATACGAAGAAGCGCCACCCGAAAAAGAACTCGATTGCTTTTCATCCGAAAAAGGATTGTAGGTTCTATCCACCTGAACCGTTGGATATTCTGCATTTTTATTTTGGTAATCGTATGGCGTATCCAAATTAGGATCTCTATCAAAATCTAATGCTGGAGCGACATTGAACTGCCCTAAACTATGCTTTATAGCCGAACGCAAAATGGCATATAAGGCTTGCTCATCGTCAAACTTAATCTCCGTTTTAGTTGGATGAATATTAATATCTATGGTGTTGGGCGGCACATTTAAATAAATAAAATAACTAGGTTGTGCGCCATTAGGCAACAAACCGTCGTAGGCATTCATTACCGCATGGTGCAAATAGCCACTTTTTATGTATCTATCATTGACAAAAAAGAACTGTTCCGATTTATTTTTCTTGGCAAATTCTGGTTTCCCAACAAATCCTTGAATAGTTACAATTTCGGTTTCTTCTTGAACCGGAACTAATTTTTCGTTGGTTTTACCAGAAAAAATATTCACAATTCGTTGTCGGAAATTGGAGTTTGGTAAATTAAACATTTCACTTCCGTTATGGTACATAGTGAAATAAATATTAGGATGNGCCAANGCCACCCTTTGAAATTCATCCACAACATGACGAAACTCNACCGTTTCAGATTTTAGAAAATTACGTCGTGCCGGAATATTATAAAAAAGATTTTTCACTGCAAAGGAGGTCCCTTTGGGTAAAACTGCAGGTTCTTGCGAGACAAATTTACTTCCTTCAATAATAATGTGGTTTCCTAGTTCTTCTTGGTCTTGCTTGGTTTTCATCTCCACATGGGCAATCGCAGCAATAGAAGCCAATGCTTCTCCACGAAACCCTTTGGTATGCAAAGAAAATAAATCTTCGGCTTGCCGAATTTTAGAAGTTGCATGGCGTTCAAAACACAAACGTGCATCGGTAACACTCATTCCTAGTCCGTTATCAATCACTTGAACCAATGCTTTTCCCGCGTCTTTAATAATCAATTTAATATCGGTTGCTTTCGCATCGACTGCATTTTCTAGTAATTCTTTAACTACCGAGGCAGGTCTTTGTACTACTTCACCAGCAGCAATCTGGTTAGCAACGTGATCGGGAAGTAATTGAATTATGCTTGACATTTTTTAGGTTCTGGGTTCTGGGTTTTGGGTACTAGGAAAACAAAGTTAGCAAATTTAAGTAAAAACTATTGGTAAATATAGTTAAGAAGGTACTAAAAAAGAAAAACCTATTCGATTAGGAATAGGTTTTATATTTTGAAGTTTTAAAACATTACTCTTTTTCGGAAACTCTTCTTAATTCGGCCATTTTAATAGCAGCAATGGCGGCTTCGGTTCCTTTATTTCCGTGAATTCCTCCACTTCTATCAATAGATTGTTGTTCGTTATTATCGGTTAACAAACAAAATATCACTGGCACATCGGTTTGTACATTCAAATCTTTTATACCTTGAGTTACCCCTTCGCATACAAATTCAAAGTGCATTGTTTCGCCTTTAATTACACAGCCTATAGTGATTACAACATCTACATTTTGAGTAACAATCATGCGTTGCGCACCATAAACCAATTCAAAACTTCCAGGAACGTTCCAACGAATGATATTTTCTTGTACTGCACCACAATCTAAAAGTGCTGCAAGAGTTCCGTTGTAAAGCCCTTCGGTGATGTGGTCGTTCCATTCTGAAACAACAATCCCAAACCGAAAATCTTTCGCATTTGGGATTGTGTTTTTATCGTAATTGGATAAATTTTTATTCGCTGTAGCCATTTTAATAGTGTTCAGTGATCAGTTTACAGTGTTCAGTAACAATTAAATTGCTAACAGAATTGAATACTGAATACTAATTACTGTGCCATTCCAATTAAAGCATCAATATTTTGTGCTTCTGGAGTTGCTTCGTATTTATCTTTAATTTCCGTGAAATATTTTAAAGCGTCTGCTTTATTTCCTAATTCCATTGCAGTTTGACCCGCTTTGAATAAATATCTAGGAGTTGTAAATTCATTGGTATTCATTCTTGCTGCTTTTTCGTAGAATTCTAATGCTTTTTTAGCATCGTTTTTCTGAGACCAAGCATCACCAATTGCACCTGTAGCAATAGCGCCTAAGAAATAATCTTTAGAACTAAATTTCTCTAAGTATTGAATTGCAACATCGTATTTTTTCAAATTCAAATTAGCAATACCTGCATAATAGTTAGCAACATTACCAGAATCAGTCCCAGCATATTGATCCGCAATACCTACTGCTCCTTGTTTTCCTTCCGATCCTTTCAATACTAATGTATATAATGAATCTTGTGATTTAGGATTGGTAGCATCTGCAGCCAATTGGAAATTTTGTTGTGCTACAAATAAATCAGAAGTAGCTTCTTCTTCTTTAGGCTCTGTAACAAATTTTTGAAAAGACAAATAACCAACAGTTACAACAACTATAGCAGCTAATGTACTTAAAATATATTTTTGGTTTGCAGCAACCCAGTCTTCAATTTTAGAAGCACCACCATCTAAGGTATCAAAAGCTTTAGCAGTAACGCTATCTTTTGCATCTACATTCGGAGTATCTTCAATAAAATTATTGTCTAATTTCTCTTCTTTTTCTTTTGGTGCTTTGTAACCTCTCTTATTATAAGTTGCCATTTAAATTTAATTTAGTGTGTGCAAAAATAAAATTTTTATTGATAATTAAAAGCGATTTTTGTCGATATTTTTCAATAATTTGCACGCTCTTAAAAAAAGTAAAAAATAAATTCTACTTTTCATAGTATTTGTAAGCCATCACACATGTTTTTAAAAAAAATTTCTTTATTCAATTATAAAAATTTTTCGGAAGCAACCTTCGAATTTGACTCCAAAATCAATTGTTTTGTGGGAAAAAACGGTGTTGGAAAGACAAATGTGCTAGACGCAATCTATCATTTAGCCAATGGAAAAAGTTATTTTAATCCGCTAGCGGTTCAAAATATAAAACACCAAGAGGAGTTTTTTGTTATTGATGGCGAATTTGAAAAAGCAGAGCGAGTGGAACAAATTGTAAGTAGTTTTAAAAAAGGGCAAAAAAAAATCCTAAAACGAAACAGTAAACCCTATGAGAAATTTTCGGATCACATCGGATTTATTCCTTTGGTGATTATTTCCCCTGCCGATAATGATTTGATTATTGAAGGAAGCGAAACCCGAAGAAAGTTTATGGATACCGTAATTTCGCAATTGGATTCCTCCTATTTACAAGGACTGATTCAGTACCAAAAAACCCTTAGTCAACGCAATGCCCTACTTAAGTATTTTGCTTTAAATCATGTGTTTGAAAACGATACTTTATCTATCTACAACGAACAATTGAATGGTTTAGGACAAGGGATTTTTGAAAAGAGAAAACAATTCATTGAGGCATTTTTACCGATTTTCAACAAGCACCACCAAACCATTACCGATTCTAGCGAAACGGTGCAATTGGTTTATGAGAGCCATTTATTAGAACACGACACTTTAACGTTATTAGAGCAAAATTTGGCAAAAGACCGTGCTTTGCAATATACTTCGGTTGGAATTCATAAAGACGATTTGGCATTTCAAATTGATAATTATCCAATTAAGAAATTTGGATCGCAAGGGCAACAAAAATCGTTTTTAATTGCTTTGAAATTGGCGCAATTTGAATTTGTAAAAAAACAATCGGGCGAAAAACCAATTTTACTTTTGGATGACATCTTTGATAAATTGGATGAAACTCGAGTAAGTAAAATTGTGGAAATGGTAAATCAGGAAGAATTTGGGCAATTATTTATATCGGACACCCATCCGGAACGGACTGAAAACATTGTAAAAACAACCCACCAGAGTTATAAAATATTTAACTTGTAACTTTTGCTACATTGTTCTATTTTTACTTAATTAATTTTGACAAAAAAATTTAATTATGAAAACAAAAATCGTATCCTTAGTAGCAATGTTATTCCTATTAATAGGATGTCAAAAAGAAAATTCCAAAGAAATTCAAACCGTAGATTCTAAAGTTTTTGAAGAAAAACTAAAAACAACGGAAAACCCACAATTACTAGACGTTAGAACTCCTGAGGAATTTGGTGTAGAACATTTAAAAAATGCTGTAAATAGCAATTGGAATGGCGATTCCTTTGTTGCGGATGCTGGGAAATACGACAAATCCAAACCGATTTTTGTGTATTGCAAAGCCGGAGGAAGAAGCAGTGAAGCAGCATCTAAATTAAAAGAATTGGGCTTTACAGAAATCTACAATTTGGATGGTGGCATTATGAAATGGACAGGTGAAAAAACAAGTACATCCTATACAGAACGAATTGGAATAACCACTGCTGATTATGACAATCTAATTAATTCCGATAAAAAAGTAGTCGTTAATTTCTATGCCGAATGGTGTGGCCCTTGCAAAAAAATGGAACCTTACCTACTCCAAATGCAAAAAGAATTTAAAGGAAAAATAAAAATAGAACGATTGGATGCCGATGCCAATAAATCGATGATAGAAGAAATGAAAATTGATGGATTGCCAGTAATCTTAATCTATGAAAATGGAAAAGAAATTTGGAGACACCTTGGATATTTATCGGAAGAAGATTTGAGAAAAAAACTTTAAAATACGAAGTAAAAATACGAGGTACGAATTAAAAAAACGAAGTGAAGTTAATTTTCTAAACTCATAAACTTCTAAACTCATAACCTTATTTAAAAAATGATAACAAAAGAAGCATTGCAATTCCTCTCTGAATTAATTGCAAACAACAATACCGAGTGGATGCATGCCAATAAAAAGCGGTACGAAAGTTATAAAAAAGACTACCATAGTTTTATTACTTCTATTTTGTCCGAAATGAAACCTTTGGACAAATCGTTAGAGGCATTAGAAGTGAAAAATTG
>JGI25913J50563_1000028_pt1 | contig 22103 bp, 19 predicted proteins | sample LauGreSp1BDMLBSN_2_FD_50563 | JGI IMG/M metagenome (IMG submission 50563)
AAAAACCCAATCGCGGCTAGAATTAAACATCCAAAATGTACTTTTTTAGCAGAATGTTTTCTAGCAAAATAAACCAAACTAAAGGCACATAAAAAGGTAACAATATTGTACCAGCCNTTNACTAAACCGGTCCAACTTACTGCTTCTCCATACAATTTCATGTCTTTTTCGGGAGTAGTATTCCAAACTGAAAGCGCAATGCTTTTGGAGGAATTTTGCCAATAACAAAACAAGGCATACCATTGAAAAAGATACACTAAGGCCAGTTGCCACATTACTTTTGGCATCTCGGTTATCGCTTTAAAAATATCAACAAATGGCGATATAATACTTATGGATTCCGACTTTATTTTTTGCAGCTCTTCTTGTGTAGGCTCGATTTCTTTGGTAGTGTGTGAACTCCACCAAACCGAAGCGATAGAACAAATAGAGCCTAGAAAAAAGGAAGCGAAAACCCAAGTGGGTAATTTACCCATAGTGCCAATAAATAAAAGCGGGAAAATGAATAGCGATACATTAGCTAAGGTTTGCCCGAAACCGGTAAAAAAACTTTGTGCTTGAAAGCCAGTTGGTTGTTGGTCATCGTCTAATTTATCTGCAATAAAAGCACGATACGGCTCCATTGCGGTATTATTCCCAACATCTAAAATCCAAAGCAATCCTGCTGCCATCCAAAGGGAACTACTGAAAGGAAAAAGAAACAATGCTAGACTACAAATTAAGGCCCCAATTAAGAAATAAGGTTTTCTTCGTCCACCAAACTTTGGCGACCAGGTTTTGTCGCTTAAAGCGCCTATAATGGGTTGAATGATTAATCCTGTTAATGGTCCAGCTAAATTTAGAATTGGAATTTGATCGGGATGTGCTCCTAAAAAATCGTAGATAGGATTTACGGCACTTTGTTGCAAACCAAAACTATATTGGATACCAAGAAACCCAACATTCATGTTGATTATTTGCCAAAAAGTTAATGTCGGTTTTTTAAAATTCATTGGTACAACAATTTAATAGTTTAAAAAACAATTCCTGAGCTAAATTAAGCACAGGAATTGTTAACTAACAAAAAAACATGAAATTTTTTAGAATCTGTAAGTAATAGCCATAGATACAGATCTTCCTGGCATTGGTCTTGCTCTAATATAATTTACTTTATTTTCTGTAATACTTCCTTCTTCTGCTTCGGTGATTGCCAAAGTGTTTAATAAGTTGTTTCCAGATAAATTTAAAGATAATCCTTTAGTTACTGTGAAATCTACGAAAGAATTAACAATCATAAATCCTTTCATAACCAACTTGTTTTCGTCTTGTGTGTATGCTTTAGATTGTCCAATAAAACTGAAACCAATTGCATTGTTGTTTTTTCCAAATTTGTAAGATGGAATAAAGTTATACATCAATTTTGGTTGTCTTCTGGCCTCTTTACCTTTGTTATCTCCTGAAGTAATTTCTGCTTTAGTATACGTTAAAGCACCTCTAAGATTTAAATCTTTGGTTACATTGTAAGCTGTTTCAATCTCTAAACCAAGTGATTTGTAATTGTTTTGGATGATAGATTGCGTAGTAGCTTCATATCCGCCTTGCTCATCTGTTTTAGATTGAAAAGCAGTAGCATATAAATATCCTTTAGCAAATTTTTGTTTGAAACCAACTTCCGATTGGGTTAAGAAATCCAAGGCATTGATTTTGCTTCCATCCATATAGTTTAAACCAGAAAACAAGATTCTATCTGCTTTTGCAGAAGCACCTTTGCTCATTCTAGCAAAAATAGATTGACTTGAAGATAACAAATAGTTTGCTCCAACTGAGTAAGAAGTATAGTGGTAATCGTAATGAACAGCAGTAGAATTAGCGGTATTAACTGCATATACGTTTGCTTCCGCTGGAGAAATAACACCATTGTGATTTACATCAAATGCGGAAGAAGTTCCTCCTGCAAAAGATCCAGATACTTTACCCATATCGTAACGCAATCCTGCTTCAAAAGAAAGTTTGTCGGTAGCATTTACATTAATGTTTACATAAGGCGCAGAAACATTGTATTGTGTATCGTAGTTTCTTGCTAAGTTACCCCAAGCTGGTGTTCCATAAGCATACAATCCGTTTTCAGAAAGCAAAGATCCACTACCGTTAGTAACGTTTAACAATCTTGGGTTATCATCCGACACTTCTTGTAAATAAGAGTTCCATAACCAAGACATTGAAATATTTTGAAGCGACTTGAAGTATCCAGCAGTAACGTCTACTTTATCAAATTTTTTAGAAATTTTTAAATCGTTCATAAAGTTATTGAAGTTGTTCAATTGGGTATCAAACATGTGAATTCTTGCTACCAATCCGTTTGCTGTATTAAATGGCGTACCACTGTTAGCATACGTTAAAGTAGAACCTGCTCCGAAAGAAGATGCAACAGAAGCTGCAGTTCCAACTTCCGCTGGAAAAGGAGCAATAAATCCTCCATTATTAGAAGAAAATCTTCCGTTTTCAGAAATTTTCCAACCATTGTCTAGAGTAAAATTAGCACTAGCTCCAATAGATTTAGAAACTGGGTGCATACCATCGGCAACTGCTGCTCTTCTTAATTCTCCATCAGGACCTAAACCAACATTATGATTTAAATATACCGATTGTAATGCGCCATGAGTAGCGTCAAAACCATCAATACTTCCCCAAGATGGATTAGCATTTGTACCAGAAACTTGAACTGGCATTGGCATGTAAGCCGCTGCTCTATCATTTAAAAATTTAGCATAAATAGTTACCGAACCATTAGAAAATTCTTTAGTAAGGTTGAATTTAAACTGACCTCCATTATTAGCGGTGAAACCAGTTTTTCTTACCCCTTCACCAGTTCTGTAAAATCCACCTGTGTGAAAGTATAAACCTTCTCCAATTTTAGTTCCGTAGTCAAAATCAGTTCTGAAATTACTATAATCCAATCCGAAACCTGTAGCAACTTTACCACCTTCTGTTTTACCAGTTTTGCTAATAAAGTTGATGATTCCACCAGGAGAGTTAGTTGCTAATATAGAAGCAGAACCTCCACGGATTGCTTCAACTTTAGCTACATTTCCGTCAAATCTTGTAAAAATATCGGCAGTTGCAAAAGAAATATCTCCAAATAATAATACTGGAAGACCATCTTCTTGAATTTGTAAATACTTAGATCCTCCTGAAGAAATTGGCACACCACGAACTGCAATGTTTGAGTTTCCCTCCCCACCAGAAGATTCCGAACGAATACCTGGAATGGTTCTGAAGATCTCTGCTGTTGAGCGAGGAGCCGATTGCTCAATTTGTTTCACATCTAAAGTAGTGATGGAAACACTAGATTGTAATTTAGTTTTAGGATTTACAACTCCTGTAACAACCACTTCTTCTAAATTAGAAGCATCGTCTTGAAGTTTAACATCCAAAGTTGTGTTTCCATTTACAGAAACATTTTGTTTACTGGTTTTTAGTCCAATATAAGATACCGTTACAGAAACAGTACCATTAGGTATTCCAGAAATAGAATAAGTTCCTTCAGCACTTGTTGAAGTAGATTTGGATCCTGCCAAAACATTAGCGCCGCTGACTGCAACACCATTGTTATCGGTTACTTTTCCTGATAAAACACCACTTTGAGCGAACGATTGATTGAACAGAACTAAGGCTGCAATGACCATCATTTTTTTCAAAAAATTAGTAATTTTTTTCATTTTAGATTTTTGTTTGATTAATAAAAAAGGTTGATTAATTTTTCGAAATTATATTTTTAGTTAACATTTAATTAGCAAATCGTTACCGAAAACGTTTTCGAAAGTTCCGAAAACGTTTTCGTTTTTGAAATTAAAATTATTATTAGCATATTTGTTACATGAAAGAGACAACTTTAAAACAAATTGCGGAAACTTTAGGGATTTCTATTACCACGGTTTCCAAAGCCCTAAAAAATTATCCCGATGTAAGCGAAAAGACTAAAAAATCGGTTTTAGATCTTGCAAACAGTTTGCAATATACTCCCAATTCCTTTGCAGTTAACCTTAGAACGAAAGAATCGAAAACCATAGGACTGATTATTCCCGAGGTAGTACACCACTTTTTTTCGAGTGTAGTAAACGGAATTATTGCTGAAGCAGAGAAAAATGGCTATTTGGTGATTATTCTGCAATCGAATGAATCTTTAGATTTGGAAAAAAAACAAGTGGAATTGCTTATAAATAAAAGAGTAGATGGGATTATACTTTCTCTTTCTAATGAATCTAATGATGACTTCCATTTAAAAGAGATTATCCGAAGAGAAATTCCATTAGTACAATTTGATAAAATCGCAAAATTAATTCCAAGTTCCAAAGTAATCATCAACGATCAAAAGGCGGCTTTTGAAGCAACCGAACATTTAATACAAAGAGGTTGCAAGAAAATTGCTCACATTCGAGGACCTATAAATCCTCAGAATGCTATCGATAGATTTTTGGGTTATAAAAAAGCATTAGAAAAAAACAATATTCCTTTCGATTCTAAATTGGTTTATACTTGCAAAAACGTAACATTTGAAGAAGGAAAAGAATTTGCAGAACAAATTATTAAGGACCACCCAGATGTAGATGGAATTTTCGTTATAACCGACTTAGTTGCTGTAGGAGTTTTGGCTTATTTTAATGAAAATAACATTAAGGTTCCGCAACAAGTTAAGATAATTGGATTTAGTAATTGGTTCATGTCGCAAGTAATTACGCCAAAATTAAGTACGGTAGATCAACCTAGTTATGAAATGGGAGTACAATCGTTCTCCTTATTATTGGAAGAAATGAATGCTAACAAAGAGATGAAGTCCTTCACGCCAAAAACAATTGAACTTACTACTACTATTATAGAGAGAGAATCTTCAATATAATATCACCCTCTTTTTAGCCAACCAGTAATGCTCAATCGTCGCTCGTTGGTTACTAAGACTTCGTGTTTTAGTTCGTCACTTTTAAAGAAAACGGTTTTGCTTTCTGTAGGAGAAATTTTTTGATTATTATCGGTTTGAAAAATTTGTAATTCTCCGCCATCTTGGGTTTGCCAATTTGGATTTAAATAACTTATCATAGAAAATTGGCGGTGGTTATCATTTTCAAATTGATCCAGGTGGGGCTTGTAAAAACTACCTTTTTCGTATAAAGAATAATGAAATTCATAACTGCTAATATTAGTATAGCAACTTTGATTTAAGTAGGCAATAAAAGCATCGATTTTGGCAAAAAACTCATTTTCAAATACATTGTTGTGCGATTTTTCTAGCCAATGAATTTTATCACTTCGAATTAAAGAATTTTGGATTATTTTGGAATCATTTCCAATAGAGGCCTCTTTTAATATATCGGCNGCATTTAATTCCAATAAATTAGCTGCTAAATTTTGGCAGAGGACTTTCCCAAGAAAATCTTCNGATATCCCAACTTTATTTTCAATATAACTGCTAATTAGAGTTTCAAAACTTGCTTCCATTGTAGTTTACTTGAAATGACAAGTTGTTGGCAAGGTAGTCTTTATTAAATGGCAAAATCTGGTTTTTAATAATTTCTGCCTTTTCTAATTTAAGCACAAAATCTATCGGACCTCTGAATTGAAATTGAAGTACATATTAATTAATTTTTGCAGATAATTTTATTTTTTGTGGAATTAAACATTCTATTTTCAAATTATTTGATAATAATTAAGATTTACCCCTTAGTTTTTGAATAAATAAATATACTTATTGTAATTTTTTTTACTTTTGCCCTATAATTTAAGGGGGTATATAAAAAATATTGTATGAAACTAGAAAAACGTTGGGTGTCTGCATTTGTAATTATTACTATAGTTGCATTAACTGGCTTATTTTGGCCTCATGAAAGCGCAGGAGCAGATTTTAATCCTAGTAGCAGTATTAATTTTGCTGATGTTGCTTGGCTTCTTACGGCTTCGTGTCTGGTTCTTTTAATGACTCCCGGATTATCTTTTTTTTACGGCGGAATGGTAGGGAAGAAGAATGTAATTTCTACCATGCTAAAAAGTTTCATTTGCCTTGGAGTAGTGAGCTTATTATGGGTAACTGTCGGATTTAGTTTGTCTTTTGGCTCCCCTATTGGATTCACAATTAATGGTGTTTATTATGGAATTATAGGCAATCCATTAGATTTTGCATTCTTCGATCAAGTAGAAATAGTACCTCACAAAACGTTAGCTCCTAGCATTCCGTTCATCCTTTTTGCTTTATTTCAGATGAAATTTGCTGTGATAACTCCTGCAATTATTACGGGTGCATTAGCCGAACGCATCCGATTTATTTCGTTTTTATTATTTATTTGTTTGTTTACATTGTTAATTTACGCACCGCTATGTCACATGATATGGCATCCTCACGGCCTATTGGGGGGCTATTTCGGTGTTAAAGATTTTGCTGGTGGAACCGTCGTTCACATGAGTGCAGGATTTGCAGCTCTTGCAGGGGTTTTAGTACTTGGCAAACGTAAAAAAAGTGAACACATTCCTACAAATATTCCATTCGTACTTTTGGGAACTGGTTTGCTTTGGTTTGGATGGTTTGGCTTTAATGCTGGTTCGGCTTTAGCAGCCAACGCAACGGCGGCTATGGCATTTGCAACCACAACCATAGCATCGGCAGCCGCAATGATGACTTGGGTGTTTTTTGATAGATTAAATGGCAGAAAGGTCTCTGCTCTAGGCGCATGCATTGGTGCCGTTGTTGGTTTGGTAGTAATCACACCAGCCGCAGGATATATTACTATTCCGCAAAGTATCTTTTTTGGTTTCGTTGGCGCCATAGTTTCTAACCTTATGGTAAACTGGAAAAAACTCAAACAAATTGATGATACTTTGGATGTTTTTGCTTGCCATGGTATAGGCGGAATTATGGGGATGCTATTAACTGCAATTTTTGCACAAGGAGAAAATGCTAGTTTGTTGCATGGCGGTTGGTCCATATTTGGTCACCACATGTTGGCTTTGGTATTGGTCTCTGTTTTCACTTTTGGAGGTGCTTACTTACTTTTTAAAGTTACCAATTTCATTATTCCGATTCGAGTTACCGAAGAATCGGAAGAACTAGGTTTGGATATGTCGCAACATGGAGAGAAATTTTAATACTTATTCTTTAGTCAAAATCTCCATCAATCTTCCGTCATTTTTGTAAATATCTTTATAAAAATTAATCGTACCCTGGCTGTCTACCCATGCGGTAAAATATCCTATATATACTGGAATTTTAGTTTTCAATGTATACCAAGATTCCTTGTTGGTATGCATTGCTTGGTCAATTTTTTCGGGAGTCCAATTGGGCTCGTCTTTTAATATTAAATTTGCTAATTCTACCGGTTTTTCTATACGAATACATCCATGACTAAAAGCTCGAGATTCTTCTTTAAATAAATTTTTAGAAGGGGTATCGTGTAAATAAATATTATTATTATTTGGAAACAAAAACTTAATTAAACCTAAAGAATTATTTGGTCCTGGTTTTTGTCTCACTCCACCATTATGCCATTCCATGTGATGACTTGCAAGATAGTTCTTGTTTCTACGTATTGCGGGAAGTATCTCTTTTCTTAGGATGCTTGTAGGAACATTCCAATAAGGGGAAAAAACAATATAGCTCATCATTCCGCTAAAAACAACTGTTTTATTCATCTCTTTTCCAACTACAACTTTTGAAATTAAAACTGGTTTTTTATCTTTATAAAAAGTAAGTTGGTAGGAGGGTATGTTAATTACGATAAACTCTTTAGATTTGGTTAGTCCATTTGAAATCCATCGGCAACGTTCCATATTTACCATAATTGTTTTGATACGGTCATTAATTGGAACATTCATTTCTGCAATGTGTTTTGGAAGAATTACTTCGTTTGCTTTGAAGCCTGTACGACTTTCAAAGCGTAACACACCCGTTTTTAATTCGGTATCATATATTGAATCTTTAGAATCTCTTGTAAGATCACCTTCTAAAAATAATCGAGTGCGTATTTGTGAAACAATTGCAGTGGTGTCACCAGGCTTAAGGGACTTAAATTTTGGCGTTACTGTTATTTTATTCCATCCCCCTTTTTTTTCGATATCTCGGTATTGTTTTAATGTCTCTCTTAGTTTGTAGTATTGGGGCATTAAAAATTTATCCTGAGCACTTGTAGGTTCTACCAAAAGTGAGTCGATGTAGTTATTATAAGAAGCTTTTTTTCTTGGTAAATACCACCCCAATTCTTTTGATTTTGAAGCATCTATTCCTTGATAAACCTTGTCAACATAAAACAAATAATAGGATGTTAAGCCTAATTCCAATTCAATGTCTGGAGTGGCTGTTTTTTTATAATATTTAGAATCAAAAACAGTTTTGTAAGGAGCTGAAACGGTGACACCTTCGTCTTGCAGATTATTTATTTTATTCCAAAGCACTGCTGCAGTTTCTTTGATGCCATTGCCATCGTACCAAATATAATTATATTGCTGCTGCTTGTAAATTGCCACTGCCTGTTTTTTATACGGCAGTAGTTCGGGATATTTTTTATAAAAACCCACAACCAAAGTACTATCAAATGGTGTTAAAGTAATTATTTTCTCTTTGCTTAGTGAATCGTATCGCAATACGATGGGATTGTTTTTTTTGTTCTGGCAAGAAACATTCCCTATACCTAATGAAAAGAGTAAAGAGAAAAATAGTAAATACGAAATAGCAGCTTTTTTCATCTTTAGAGTAGTTTTAACTAAAGTTACTATATTTACCTTTAACAATAGATCTTTTTAACTAAAAATGTTTGCTAAAATGAAAACAAATAATCCTATTTTTTTACTATTACTTTTAGTTTTTGGTAATTTCCAGGCACAAGAAAAATCGAAACAAGAAATATCCACTATTTTAAATAGTTGGCACCAAGCTGCAGCTGCTGCCAATTTCAAAGAATATTTTTCAACTCTAACTGACGATGCTATTTTTATTGGAACCGACGCTTCCGAAAATTGGGATAAAACTGCCTTTCAAGCATTTGCAAAACCTTATTTTGAGAAGGGGAAAGTTTGGAATTTTACTCCAATGGAACGGCATGTTTATATATCAGATGATGGTAAAATAGCTTGGTTCGATGAATTGTTAGATACTCAAATGAAAATTTGCAGAGGTTCGGGAGTTTTGATAAAAACAATAGATGGCTGGAAGATTAAACATTATGTGCTTTCGATGACGGTGCCCAATGAAAATACTAATGAGGTGGTAAAAATCAAATCACCTATAGAAGACCTCCTTTTGTCTAAAAGGGCTAGATTGTATTAAAAATAAAAAGGGTGAAATTTCTTTCACCCTTTTTGCCCCAAATCTACCATAAACTTAACCTACTAATCTCATGGTGGTACAAATATAAGCACACTATAATTTCATTTCAAAATAAAATTGTTCAACTACAGNAAAAATCGATGAAATACATGTTTCTGTGTATTTTAGTATGCTCTTGCGTTTTTGCCTTCATAAAAATTCATGAAAGCTCGATTAACGACACGATTCCCGCCTGGAGTTGGATAATCACCTGTAAAATACCAATCACCCAAGTTGTTTGGGCAGGCTTTATGCAGATTGTCTATGGTTTGAAATATGATTTTAACTTCAGCATTAAGGTCGTCGGTTATTAATAATTCGGCAATTTTGTTGGATATTTCGGTGTCGGTAAATGGAGCGTATATTTCAGTAACAAAATTTACTATTTCTCCATCCGCCAAATTTTCTTGCGCTTTACATTTGATATAGACTTCGTCTACAATAGAATATAGATTTCGTTCTTTTAATAAAGCCATGGTTGCTTGAAAGGCAATAAGTCCTTCTAGTTTTGCCATGTCAATTCCGTAACAATCGGGATACCTAATTTGTGGAGCAGATGAAACTACTACAATTCGTTTTGGATGTAATCGATCCATCATTTTAAGAATACTCATTTTTAAAGTTGTTCCTCTCACGATGCTATCGTCAATAATTACCAAATTATCGGTTGGTTTAATTACACCATAAGTCACATCATATACATGAGCTACGAGGTCGTCACGGCTGCTATCCTCAGTAATGAAGGTTCTAAGTTTGGCATCTTTAATAGCTACTTTCTCGGTTCGAATTTTAACAGATAAAATCTCTTCCAATTTTTCTTTGGTAAGGGTTTTCCTATTATTTAAAATAAACTGATTTTTTCGTTGGTTTAAAAAATCGTTTGCCGCTTCTACCATCCCATAAAATGAAGTTTCGGCAGTGTTAGGTATATAGGAGAAAACGGCATTGTCCGTATCGTTTTCTATTGCTTCCAAAACAGCAGGAAGTATTAATTTTCCTAGATGTTTTCTTTCTTGATAAATTTCGGCATCGCTTCCTCTTGAAAAATAAATTCGTTCAAACGAACAAGATTTTTTTATGGTAGGAGTGTTTATTTCCTGAACCGAAACGGTATTGTTTTTTTTGATAATTAAAGCATTTCCAGGCAGTAATTCTTCCACTTTTTCAAACGGAACGTTGAATACGGTTTGAATAACTGGTCTTTCGGAAGCTACGACTACAATTTCATCGTCTTCATAAAAATATACCGGACGAATTCCTGCAGGATCTCTAAGAACAAACGCATCGCCATGACCCAACAAACCTGCCATTGCATAACCGCCATCCCAACCACGGGAAGCGCGTTTTAGTATTTTAGCAATATCTAGTTTTTCGGCAATTACTGGAGAGGCTTCTCTTTTAGTAAGGCCGTTATTTTTACATTCTAAATACAAATCGGTTACTTCATCGTCTAGAAAATGTCCGATTTTTTCCATAACCGTAACAGTATCTGCCATTTCTTTAGGATGTTGTCCTAATTCTACCAAGCTGTTAAAAAGCTCTTTAACATTGGTCATGTTGAAATTTCCGGCAACAATAAGATTTCGGTGCATCCAATTGTTTTGACGCAAAAATGGATGTACACTTTCAATGTTGTTTTTACCAAATGTTCCGTAGCGTACATGCCCAAGAAACAATTCACCTATATAAGGAATGTTTGCTTTTTGAAGCGCTACATTATCAGCATATTCTGGATGTGCAGCCATTTCTTCGTTGATGCGCTCATTAATTTGAGCATAAACATCTTGAATTGGCTGTGCATCGTTAGATCGAACGCGGCTAATATATCGTTCACCTGGTTGCACATCAAGTTTAATAGATGCAAACCCGGCTCCATCCTGACCACGGTTGTGTTGTTTTTCCATTAAGAGGTACATTTTCTGTACTCCGTAGAAAGCCGAACCGTATTTTTCTTTATAAAATTCTAACGGTTTTTTTAATCGTAAAAGGGCAATACCACATTCGTGTTTGATTGCGTCACTCATTGTTATTGTAGTTGTTTAGTTGTGTTGTTTACTGATAGTCACTAATTTTAAATAAATAAAAATTAAGTGAATTTGGAGCTATGCTAATTTTTTAATAAAAATGCCCCGAAATTTCGAGGCATAAATTTATCATAATTCTATATCAAATTGCGTTAAAGATTTGAATTGTTTTAATCTTTCCTGAACTTCTGCTTTTTGTAATGATTCCATTCTTTCCGTTCCGAATTTCTCTACACAAAAAGAAGCCAGGTTCGAACCTTGAATAATAGCATTTTTCATATTGTTAAAAGAAATATTTTCGCTTTGAGCAATATATCCTGAAAACCCACCCGCGAAGGTGTCTCCAGCTCCTGTTGGATCAAATACCTCTTCTAAAGGAAGTGCTGGAGCAAAGAAAACGTCTTTGTTGTGAAACAATAAAGCGCCGTGCTCTCCTTTTTTAATCACCACATATTTAGGACCCATGGTATGAATTTTAGCTGCAGCTTTCACTAATGAATATTCTCCAGATAATTGACGTGCTTCTTCATCATTGATAGTTATAACGTCTACACGTTTTATTACCTCTAGCAATTCTGGCAAAGCACAATCCATCCAAAAGTTCATCGTGTCTAGTACCACTAATTTTGGAGTAGTTGTCATTTGGTTCAATACACCACTTTGTACTATTGGATGTAAGTTACCTAACATCACTACATCGGCATCTTTAAAGTCTTGAGGCACTACAGGATTAAAATCGGCTAGAACATTAAGCTCTGTGATTAAGGTGTCGCGAGAATTTAAATCGTTGTGGTATTTTCCACTCCAAAAGAAAGTTTTCCCTCCTTTAACAACTTCAATTCCAGAAATATCGATATTTCTTGCGGTCAATAAATCTATATATTCTTTTGGAAAATCTTCTCCAACTACCGAAACAATTGCCGATTTTACATTAAAATGGGAAGCGGAAAGCCCAATGTAAGTGGCAGCTCCGCCAAGAATTTTATCTGTTTTTCCAAAAGGAGTTTCTATAGCGTCAAAAGCAACTGTGCCTACTATTAAAAGTTTGTTCATTATATGAATATGAAATTAAAGCAGCAAAGATATGTTTTAGTTTAGAAGTTTAAAAGTATAAGGGTTTAAAAGTTTAGAATTTATTAAGTTTTTCAGCTACTTTTAATTCAGAAAAAAAACATGGAATTCACTTGTTTTTTAAACAGAAAATGACTATATTTAATTGAAATACACATTATTGCCTACAAATATAAATATATTTACACACATTCGTGTATTTATTATAAAATATGTTTCTCAACAAAATACAAATATTTGTACAATGCAACATAGAGGAGAAATAATAAAAGAAGCGGTTTATAAAAGTGGGTTTTCCATCACGGAATTAGCCAAGCGTTTAGGCAAAAGTCGAAGATGGGTTTATTTAATGTTTGAAAACAATAGTGTTTCTCTGGATGTAATATTGCAAATAGGTAAAATAATTCACCATAATTTCACCAAAGAAATTAAAGATTTATATCCTTTAAAAAAGGTATTAATTGATTCTTCTTCTAATCAACAAAATGATGAGACCGCAAATGAATATTGGAAAAATAAATATTTACGGTTACTTGAAGAATACAATACTTTGTTGAAAGAAAATAAAAATATTTCAGAAAACTAGAAGGAGTTACCTTTAATAATAAGAGTTAGTTGAATTATAAAAGTTTCTCCTCTTCTTTTTCGTAAAACGCATCAACAGAAAGATTTTTTAAACCCGAAGCATATACTGCGAGTTGATCGCAACGTTCATTTTGAGGGTGGTTGTTGTGGCCTTTTATCCATTTAAAATCGACTTGGTGTTTTCTGTAAATTTTCAAGAATCGTTTCCATAAATCGGAGTTTTTTCGATCGACAAATCCTTTTTTTTCCCAACCTAATACCCATTTTTTCTCCACGGAGTCTACAACATACTTAGAATCAGAAATTACTAAAACCGACATGTTTGGATTTTTTAGTTGTTCCAGGCCAACAATAACAGCAAGAAGTTCCATTCTGTTATTAGTAGTTAATCGGAAACCCTCATAAAATTCTTTTTTGTGTGTGGTGCCTACTAACTCCATAACTACGCCATAACCTCCGTTTCCGGGGTTTCCTTTGGCAGCGCCATCGGTGTAAATATGAACTTGGTGCGACATTATTATTTACGAGGTTATAAGTACGAGGTGCGAAGTTAATTATTAAGTTAAAAGTTTTTCAATTACTTCTGGAAAATATTGGTGTTCTAAAACATGTATTTTTTCTGCAATTGCTTCTGCAGTGGTGCAATCTTCAATAGTTACCGATTTTTGGAAAATAATACCGCCTTCATCATAATGCTCGTTTACATAATGAATAGTGATTCCAGTTTCGGTCTCATTATTGTCCAATACAGCTTGATGCACATTCATTCCATACATTCCTTTTCCTCCATATTTTGGAAGAAGTGCCGGATGAATATTAATGATTTTATTAGGAAATAGTTTAACTATGGCCTCTGGAAATTTCCATAAAAATCCAGCAAGAACAATTAAATCGGGTGCGTCTTGTGTTAATTTTGCAGCAATTGCTCCATCGTTTAGATTTTCTCTATTAAATACTTCTACAGGAACCTTAAGGCTATTGGCACGATCAATTACCTTTGCGGTAGGATTATTAGTGTAAACCCGAACCACCTCCATAGTTTTTTTCTCTTGGCAGTGTCTAATTATTTTTTCGGCATTCGATCCAGAGCCTGAGGCAAACAATATTATTTTTTTCATTTTAGAGATTCATTCGTTGGCGCAAAAATACGGAAGTTTTAGCATACAATATGGATACTAACATCAATCTTTAAAGAGTCTATTTCCTCCTTCTAAATTTTTGTAAAGGCAAAAAAAGAATAATAAATTATATAAATGGGGACTTTGTAAAATAATTTTTTTAATTTCGTAGTCATATTTATTAACTAAAAGGTGGTTTTAAGATAAAGTTTTTTATTTTTGCCAACAATTTAAATTTTAAAATTAAAGATTATGTCAGACATTGCATCAAGAGTTAAAGCGATTATCGTAGACAAATTAGGCGTTGACGAGAATGAAGTTGTAACAGAAGCAAGCTTCACTAACGATTTAGGAGCTGATTCATTAGACACTGTTGAGCTTATTATGGAGTTCGAAAAAGAATTTGACATTCAAATTCCAGACGACCAAGCAGAAAACATTGCTACAGTAGGTCAAGCTATTTCGTATATTGAAGAAGCAAAAAAATAATAACACAAAAACCCGTATGCATTATTTGTATACGGGTTTTTATTATTATTGAAAAAATTAAACTATTTTTGATTGAATTTCAATCACCAGATATTGAAATACCCTTGTCTCTTTAAGCTTTTACATAAAGAAAACAGGGTATTATTTATTTAGATACCATTTAAAAAAAATTATATGCAATTAAAGCGTGTTGTTGTAACGGGTCTTGGAGCATTAACTCCTATAGGTAACTCCATCCAAGAATATTGGGATGGATTGATTAATGGAAGAAGTGGTGCTGCCCCTATAACCTATTACGATACTGAAAAGCATAAAACAAAATTTGCTTGTGAAGTGAAAAACTTCAACATTGAAGATTATATGGACCGTAAGGAATCCCGCAGACTGGATAAATTTTCTCAGTATGCTATTGCCTCTAGTGATGAAGCGATTAAGGATGCTGGAATTACACACGATAATGTAAACAAACACCGTGTTGGAGTGATTTGGGGTGCCGGAATTGGCGGCCTAGAAACTTTCCAAGATGAGGTAATGTATTATGCTAAAGGTGATGGGACTCCAAAATTTAATCCTTTCTTTATTCCTAAAATGATTGCCGATATTGCTCCAGCACACATTTCGATGCGTAATGGCTATATGGGTCCTAATTATACTACAGTTTCTGCTTGTGCCTCTTCGGCTAATGCCATGATTGATGCCTTTAACTATATTAGATTGGGCATGTGTGACGTTATTGTTACTGGTGGATCAGAAGCTGCAGTAACTATTGCAGGTATGGGTGGATTTAATTCCATGCACGCCTTATCAACAAGAAATGATAGTCCAGAAACGGCTTCAAGACCATTCGATGCAACTCGCGACGGATTTGTTCTTGGTGAAGGATCGGGAGCTATTGTTTTAGAAGAATACGAACATGCTAAAGCACGTGGCGCTAAAATTTATTGTGAAGTTGGCGGTGGCGGAATGTCATCCGATGCTTACCACTTAACTGCTCCACACCCAGAAGGAATTGGTGTAATTGCCGTTATGGAAAACACTTTGCGGGATGCCGGAATGACTCCCGATATGGTAGATCATATCAATACGCACGGAACTTCCACTCCTCTAGGAGACGTAGCAGAATTAAAAGCAATAAGCCATGTATTTGGTGCGCATGCTAAAAACATCAATATCAATTCTACTAAATCCATGACAGGTCACTTATTGGGAGCTGCTGGTGCTATTGAATCGATTGCAGTTATTTTGGCAATGCAAAATGGTATCGTTCCTCCAACCATTAACCATAAGGTTGTGGATGAAAACATCGACCCATCGTTGAATTTAACTTTAAATGTTCCTCAAAAAAGAGAGATAAATGTTGCCATGAGTAACACTTTTGGATTTGGTGGTCATAATGCTTGTGTTTTATTTAAAAAACTAGTAGATTAAGTTTTGAAACGAATTCTTAAAAAAATATTTTCTAAAAATTCCCGTCCTAAAGAGGGCGGGAATTTTTTTATTACCATAAAAAATATGGTTGGCTTTAAGCCAATAAACCTAAAATATTACAAAAAAGCCTTTACCCATAGGTCTTCTAATATTTTAGATGAAGACGGACTCCCATTAAACTACGAACGATTGGAATTCCTTGGTGATGCCATGCTAAGCGCTGTTATTGCAGCACATTTACATAAAGTGGTTCCAACTGGAGATGAAGGGTACTTAACCAAAATGCGTTCTAAAATTGTAAGCCGGGAGCATTTGAACGAATTGGGTAGAGACATGAATCTTATTGAATTTGTAGAAAGCAAGGTTCCCCCACAACATTTTGGAGAAAACATTCACGGCAATCTTTTTGAAGCATTAGTAGGTGCAATCTTTTTAGACAAAGGTTACATTGGTTGTGAACAATTTATCCAAAAAAGAGTCATTCTTCCGTATGTAGATATTGCCCGACTTGAAGGAAAGGTAATTAGTTATAAAAGTTTGGTAATCGAATGGTGTCAAAAAGAGAAAAAACAATTTTTCTATGATGTTTATGATGACAACGGGATTGATGGGCAACGCTATTTTGGAGTCAAATTAAGTATTGATGAAAAAGTAATTGCAAAATCTAGAGCAACGTCTAAAAAGAAGGCAGAAGAAATAGCATCCAAACGAGCTTATTTTGCATTTCAAGAAAAAATTAACACTATTTAAATTAATTTCTTAAAAAACTATAACGTTTTCGTTCATAAAATAACGTTAATCTAACCTACTAGAGGTATTTTAAGTTTCTATTAACACTATATTTACAACTTATTTTGTCAATAAATGGCTATTCATAAAGTATATATTGAAGATTTTGAGGAAGAAGATTACCATCTAATTGCCCTTCACACTTCATTAGAAGATTATCGATTGGCCTATTTTTTGAATCGGGAGCTTGGCATTGTTTTGTCTAAAAATAAATTAGATATTCCACTGCAAGTTAAAGAGGTAAAATCCTCCTTTATTAGGTTCTCTTATGAAGATGAGAAGAAAATAATTCAATGGGATTTAGTGCAAAATAAAAATGAAGTAGAAAATATAGAAAATACAACGACTACCGATTTATTTTCGAATACTAAAAATTCATTTTCCTCTTCTGCTTATCTTTTGCCCGAATATAAAAAAGTAGATTTCTTTGTGAAAATTGAAAATGCCGCCAACGAAATTGACCTAGACAAGGTAATTGCTCAAATTAGTAAAATAGACGCTATTAACCTCGTTTATAGTGTTGCTAAGAATAAAATAAAATCGAAAAATAATTTAATTTTTTAATAAAAATGTCAACAAGAAAAAAGACTAAAATTGTAGCCACGCTAGGTCCTGCTTGTAGTTCAAAAGAAGTAATTAAAGACATGATTGATGCTGGAGTAAATGTATTCCGTATTAATTTTTCGCATGCTGATTATGCTGATGTAAAAGAACGTATCGATATCATCCGAGAATTGAACCAAGAATACGGTTACACAACTGCTATTTTGGGGGATTTACAAGGACCTAAACTTCGTGTTGGGGTAATGAAAGAAGATGTAGTAGTGAACCCTGGTGATATTATTACCTTTCAAACTGCCGAAGATGTTCCTGGTACTGCCGAAAGAGTATACATGAACTATAAAGAGTTTCCTAGAGATGTAAAACCGGGAGAAAAAATTCTTTTAGACGATGGAAAACTAATGTTTGAAGCTATAGAAACCAACGGAACTACCGAAGTGGTTTGTAAAGTTATTCAAGGAGGTCCATTGAAATCTAAAAAAGGAGTTAACCTACCTAATACTAAAGTTTCGCTTCCAGCTTTAACGCAAAAAGACATCAAAGATGCCATTTTTGCAATTGAGCAAGATGTAGATTGGATTGCGCTTTCTTTTGTAAGAACGCCAGCCGATCTAGAAGAATTACAAGATTTAATTGCAAAACATTCGGATCATAAAATTCCAATTATNGCTAAAATTGAAAAACCAGAAGCAGTAGAAAATATTGATAAAATTGTTGCTTTTTGCGATGGTTTGATGGTTGCTCGTGGCGATCTAGGAGTAGAAATTCCGGCACATGAAGTACCGTTAATTCAAAAGAAATTAATACACAGAGCTAAAACGGCTCGTATTCCTGTAATTGTGGCAACACAAATGATGGAAACGATGATTACCAGTTTAACTCCAACACGTGCTGAAGTAAACGACGTTGCCAACTCGGTAATGGATGGTGCAGACGCTGTGATGCTTTCTGGAGAAACTTCAGTAGGAAATTATCCAGTTCAAGTTATTGAAAAAATGACCCAAATTATTGAAGCTGTAGAAGATTCACCGCTAATTACAGTGCCTCAAAACCCACCTCATGTGAGAACCAAACGATTTATTACTAAATCTATTTGTTACCACGCAGCTACTATGGCTAACGATATTAAAGCAAAAGCAATTTCTACTTTAACTAATAGTGGTTACACTGCTTTTCAAATTTCGGCATGGCGTCCTGCAGCACATATTTTGGTATATACTTCTAACAGAAGAATCTTAACCCAACTGAATTTACTTTGGGGAGTTAACGCTTTTTTTTACGATAAATTTGTAAGCACAGACGATACCGTAGAGCACATTAACCAAATTGCAAAAGAAAACGGTTATGTGAAAAAAGGAGATATCCTTATCAATCTTGCAGCAATGCCAGTGGTAGATAAAGGAATGGTAAATACCTTAAGAATTACAGAAATAGAATAGTTTAACTACTCGTTTTTATACACAAAACCTCGTTTCTTAATTGGAACGAGGTTTTTGTTTTTAGGCAGCGAAACTTTGGGGCATATTAGCAAACGTCTTTCCCGCTTTTCGTTGCAATCTGGCATTGCGAGGAACCAAGCAATCTAATAACACTATTTCATTTATCGCAATGCCAGGATTTCCACTTCAAATGAAATTCATCGAACTCCGCTAAAAAATAAAAGCAAAGTGAGATAATCGGGGCTAGCAGCAATGGTATGAAATAGAAGCAAAATTTCAAAGAAACTTCTCCACAAAGTTGTCATTCTGACGAAGGAAGAATCCCATACATTTAATTGAAAGTAAATCGTATTATTTGCGAAGACATGTCTGCAAAGTCAACTTGTCTTTGTTTAAAATTTAAAAGCCACCCCGCCCTTCGGGCACCCCTCCAAAGGAGGGGAATCCACACCCCATATAACTTCTTCCTAATTTTATTTGAAATATCGCCTCCAAATTAGTGGTTAAAATACTTTAAATTAGGTTAAATATTTTGGCAAATATTTTTTCATTTCAAAAGAAGAAGTATATTTGAACAACTAAAAAATTAATTTTACTATGAGCTCTAAAAATCCATTTTTTAAAACCGACACTTTTAATAATACTTCCATTACCCACGATGCGGTAGTGATGGATTATAACCAAACCATGACTGTTGCAGGTACTATCAACAAAAGTTTTATACTATTGTTGTTGCTAGTTGCAGGTGCTTTTGGAACTTGGAACATGACTTTTAACGGAGAAAACCCTATAGTTTTTACCATTGGGGGCGCTATTGTTGGACTTATTTTAGTCTTGATTACTACTTTTAAACCGCATCTTTCTACTTATTTATCTCCTGCTTACGCAGTTGCGGAAGGTTTATTTATTGGGGGTATTTCGGCAATTTTTGAAACCATGTATCCTGGAATTGTAATTCAAGCCGTGAGTTGCACTTTTGTAACATTCCTAGTTTGCCTTGGATTGTATAAATATAAAATCGTACAAGTAACTGAAAAATTCAGATCAGTAGTGATTGCTGCAACGGCTGCAATTGCCATTTACTATTTACTTTCATGGGTGTCCACCTTTTTCATAAGTTACCAACCAGTGCATTATGGTAATTCTTGGATGAGTATTGGAATAAGCCTTTTTGTAATTGTAATTGCTGCTTTAAACTTATTCTTAGATTTTGATCAAATAGAAAAAGGTGCTGCTCAAAAAGCCCCAAAATATATGGAATGGTATGGCGCTATGGGATTAATGATTACTTTAGTATGGCTTTACATTGAATTCTTACGTTTACTATCTAAATTAAACAAAAAATAATTTTAAAACAGTTTATTCAAAAAGCCGTTCTTTAGAGAATGGCTTTTTGTTTTTATTTTGTATTCAAAAAAAGCTAAAAAAACTATCTTTGATTTCCTGAAAAAATCCCTTTTACAATAGGCTTGAAAAACAGTAAGCCCCGAAAATAAAAACCATGTTCTCAATTAAATCTCTTTTTGCTTTTGTTTTGGTAGCGCTTTTGGCGGTACCCTTGCAGGCGCAAAAAATTGACGATTGGGTGGTTAAAAAGTTAGATTCTTCTGCTTTAAACGTTATCGATTATTCTAAAAACAACCTCGAAAACACTAATTCAATGTTTCCGTTGTTGGCGAAATTGTATAAGGTTAAACATTTTAGCAAAGAAAATGCGGTCTTTGTTCATATTGGAGATTCGCATATTCAAGCCGACGTGGCTACTTCAGTTATCCGAAATGAATTGCAAAATTATTTTGGTAATGCTGGCCGCGGATTGGTTTTTCCGTACCAAGTTGGAAAATCGAATGCACCTTACGATATTGTTTCAAGTTCTAAAAGCAGTTGGAAAAGCAACCGATTGGCGCGAATAGACACGCTTATTACTTGCGGTGTTTCGGCATTTGGTATGCAATCGCAAAGTGTTAATCCGGAATTTAATTTGGAATTGCGATCTATTAATGGAGTTCGGGATAGTTTTGATAAAGTACATTTGTTTATGGGTGGGCCAATATCCGAATTGTATCTAGAATACAACGATACCCAAGCCGAGAATGGTTGTTATCCATTGGCTCCCGATTATACCGTTTTTAATTTGAAATCACCTACATCTGGCTTTCGATTGACGTTCCCCACTTCCGATTCCATTCGTTTTTATGGAGCTTCTCTTGAAAAAAATGCTGCATGTGGAATTATCTACCATAGCATTGGTGCCAATGGAGCTAAATATTCGGATTATAACAAAACGGCGCAGTTTTGGAAACAACTAAACAAGTTGCAGGCCGATTGCTACATTGTATCCCTTGGAACTAATGAAGCACAAGATCCAAATTTAACCTCTGATGAGTTTCTTAAGGAGGTAAAAATTATGGTCGCTAAATTGCGATTGGTTTCTCCCGACGCCTGTATTATTATTACCACACCACCAGTTTCGTATTATAAAAAAATGAGACCTAATTTTTCATTAGAAGTTATTACAAATGCCTTGATAGAGTATTGCAATGCCAACAATTTGGTCTATTGGGATTTGTTTAATGTCTCTAAAGGATTGGAAGGCGCTAAAATTTGGAAGAAGAAACAACTCCTCCGACAAGATTTAGTGCACTTCTCTAGAGAAGGGTATGTCTTGCAAGGAAACTTATTTGTAGATGCTTTCGCAAAAGTATGGAACGAATTTTTATGTAAGAATTATTAAGGACTTCAAATAACAAAAAGTAATTTTATTAGGCTCGAAGTCCTGCAAGGTTTTATAAAACCTTGTAGGCATTTACTTTAATTGTTTTATACCTACAAGGTCCAAAAAGACCTTGCAGGACAAACCTAAAAACAATTAAGTGAATAAGGTTCTGGCTATGGTTATAAAATCCGTTACCCTGCAATTTTCACAACACTGTCTAAAAGTTCTACATTAAAATTTACTTTCGCATTTAATGCTTTAAAGACTTTAAGGATGGTTTCAAATCGGGCATCCGTCAAACTATTTTCAATTTTTGAAATTTGTGCTTTTCCCACACCAACTAAATCACCAAGTTGTTCTTGAGTTAGATTTCTTTCTTTTCTAATGTTTTTTATTGTTTCGCCAATAATATCCAATTGCAATTCGCTTTCAAAAATATCTCGTTTTTCTGTGCCAATTATTCCTACATGTTTGTCAATTAAAACATCTAAACTTGTTGTTTTTAATTTTCTGTTTTCCATTTTCATTTAATTTATTGGTTAAAATAAATAGTTCTTATAT